>Ga0216301_1000010_pt1 | contig 45348 bp, 37 predicted proteins | sample 4hB_Boncat_minus_FD_156203 | JGI IMG/M metagenome (GOLD analysis project Ga0216301, IMG submission 156203) | Terrestrial sediment cell enrichment communities for BONCAT metagenomics from Utah, United States - 4hB_Boncat_minus | ecosystem: Environmental > Terrestrial > Deep subsurface > Rock...
CTTTGTTCTGTGTTCTGTGTTCTGTGTTCGGTGTTCGGTGTTCGGTGTTCGGTGTTCGGTGTTCGGTGTTCGGACCTCAGGCGAAGCTTAACCCTCAATGCTCAACGCTTGATGCTCAGTGCACTCTCCAAACACCGAACACCTGTGTTCGTCAGAATCTGAGCTGATAGTTCATCCGCAACGTCCAGTTGTTGCGGAGCTGGCCATCGGCGATGCTGTGCTCGTAGCTGACGTTGCCCGCGAAGAGGCTGAACATCTGGTTTTGGCCCGGCTTCTGGTCGAACTGGATGTGGTAGCGGTGGGCAGTTCGGCGGGCGATGTTGCCCGACAATTGCTCCACACCGTAGAACAGGCTGAGCGGGCTGCCGCTCTTGCCGAACAGCTTCATGTTCACGCCACCGGTGGTGGACCGGGCGCTGCTCTGCTCATTGACCAGTTCCTGCCAACTCGCACCAAGGGTGAAGTTAGAGTCCTTCGTCCAGTCCATCCGCCACTTGTTGCTGCGGGCGGCCTGAGGCAGCGAGCCCATGAACAGATCACCCCGAGCGACTTCCGGATTCGTCTGCACCTGATTCGTGACTTCCAGGTTCTTCAGCGGCTTCGCCGTGATGTTGAAGTCCCGGATCATGATCAACTCGTCCGTCGGCATCGTGCGGATCTTGTAGAAAATGCTCGCGCGGAGCAGGCGCTTGTCCGACTGGTCCGTCTGAAGCTTGAAGACGCGGTCGATGCCCCGGATGCCGCTGGGGTGCATCTGGCTCATGTACTCGTAGCCGAACACGTTCGATCCGATGCGGCCGGAGAAGTTAGCTACCCGGTTCTCCTTCATCCACTTCGCGTAGTCGCTCGAGGAGTCCAAGCCCACGCTGAACTTCACGTCTCGCATGAAACCGAGGTTCAGAGGCTTGGCCGTCGCCAGGTTCACGTTGGTGAAGGCTTGGGTGCGGCTGTCCTTGTCCCACTGGTTGACGCCGTAGCCGCCGCCGATCAGCATGTTGCCAACCTGCGCCGCCTGGGTCGTGTTCACCTTGTCGGGGGAAACCTGTTGCGCGTTGCTGCCGACGGTCACCGAGCTGACCAGGGTGCCCTCGGTGTCGCCGTTCAGGTGCCGGGCGTAGCCGTAGCTGACCCGGAGCCCGTTGCCGAGGTCGATCCAGAAACCGTAGTTGCGCTTCTTCTCGTCCCGCTTGTCGTCCGTCCGGTCGATCTTGACGTCGGTGACGCTCACGCCCGCGTTCTTCGTCAGCTGGGTGCTGACGGTGTTAGCGCGCATGTCTTCCTTGTCGCCGTTCTCGAACTTGGTCCGGCTCTGCTCGGTGCGGAGCTGGGTGCGCTTGTCGACCTTCGTCTCGTAGGCCAGGTACTGCTTGCGGACGTCCAGTTGCTTGGCGTCCTTTCCGTCAAAGGAATGCCGTTCGTCGAGGATCGCCAGCTTGCCGTACTTGCCGAAGTCCTTGTTGAAACTGATCCGCTCCGTGATGTTGGCGAACAACACGCTCAGCGGGTCGTTGCTCTTCTGCTCCAGTCGCGTGTAGTTGACGTTCGATGAGCGGTCGGGCGACCAGTTCAGAACCGTGTTGCGGAACATCCGCTCGGCCCCCGTCTCGTCGTTCTTCGCGTCGAACATGAACGCGTCTAGGCTGAGGTTGGGCAGGATCTGCCACTTGACCTTGGCGTCCCGCTGGTTGAAGCCCTGCAGGCTCGCCAGCAGGTCCTTCTCCGGGTCCATCAGGCCACCGGCGTTCTTGAACCCGGGATCGACCTCGCGGGTGGCCACCTGGACGTCGATCTTCTTGTCCTGGTAGGACGCCATCGTCCGCTTGACGCCGCCCGTCGGGTCTTGGGCCGCCATCTGCTGGACGCTCATCTGCTTCGTGCCGCCGAGCTTCATATTGAAGCCAAAGTCGGTTCGGTCTAGGCCCGCGACCATTCCTAGCCGCTGCTTCTCGAACTCCATCAGCGACGCCTGTTCGCTAAATTCCTTACCCAACGCCTGACGTCGCGCGGTCAGGCTGAACTGACTGTTCGAGACGGCAAGCGAATCGACCTTCGCCCCGTCCTTCTGGCCCTTGAGCTCCAGGGCAGCGAACGACACGTTCCAGCCCTTGAACGGCTGGGCGCTAAGGCTGGAGTATTCGCGGTCGATTCCAGCGCTGAGCTGGAAGGCCGCCCGATCCTCGGGACGCGTGGCCACGCCAGGGCCGTACATGTTCGCGATGCTCTTGATATGGGAGTCCATCTCCCCCTCGTTCATCGCGTTCAGGTTCTTGAACTTGCTGTCGACCTTGCGGCTGACGTGCTGGAGGCTCCAGGTTTTCCCGCCAATGCCGAAGTTCTGCGCCGAGAACTTCCCGTCCGGACTGCTGAGGAAGCTCTGGGTGAAACTGAGGGTCGAGTCCTTACCCAAGATGCTGGCCTGCAGACCCATCCACTGGCGCTTGAGGCCCGCTTCCCGGCCGTACGCCGCCTTCTCCGGGCCCATCAGGCTGTCGAAGCGGGCAAAGCCCGTGTCCACTTCCTGGTCGCCCAGGTTGAACTTGATCCGGCTGGTGTCCAGCACGTACTCGCTCCGGCGGATCGTCTTGCCGGTCGCGTCGTCTTTGATGTTGAGCTGGTTGAACGACAGCTTGTTCGTCTTGGCTGCGAACTCCGCCGCCAGGTTCTGGCGGCTCATCCCCGCCTCCCGCATCAGCTGCTCGCGCTCGGCCTCCGCGATGTCCTTGAACCGGGCAAAGTTCTTATCGATCGTCTGGCTGTTGTAGTTGACCTTGAGGCCGCCACTCTGAAGACCGTAGCTGCGCCATTCCAAGCTTCCGTTCTCGTCGCTGACCTTCCGGTAACTGTTGCTCAGGGCTAGAGCCGAACCGAACTTGACGTCCTTAAACGCCATGCCGAACCGCGTAAGGCCGCGCTCGGCGTGCAGACGGCTCACCGTCTTCTCGTCGTAGCCATTGGCGCGGACCGTGTCGAAGGACGAGAAATTCTTGCTGACGTCCTGGTAGTCGAAGCTGACGTCGCCGCCCATCAGCTTGGTGCTGAGGTTCTGGAGGATCAGTTGCGACTTCCCTTCGTCCGCCGAGGCGTTGCCCGGCTTGAAATTCGGGTCCATCTGGAGACCCGCCTGGTTCGTGTTCTGCTTGCGGTCGCCGTAGACGTAGAGGCCACTGAGCGACCCCTGGCCGAACTTGAACGAGTTCTGCCAACCAAAGATGTTGCCGCTCATTACACGGCCATCGGCCGTGCGCTCCGTCATCCCCAGACCCATGAGCAGGTTGAGGTTGCCCGGGACCAGGCTGTACTTGAAGCCTTGGAAGCCCGTGAATCGCTTCGCTGCCTCCGGGTCCGGCTTCTCGGCGTACCGGTAGGAGACGGTCAGGGTCTGGCCCGCCTTTTGCGCCCGCTTTAGGTACACGACGCCCGTCGCGTAGTCCATGCCGTAGTCCCGGCTCGCGGTCAGGATCTGCCCGTCGAGCATGACCCGCTCGGAGCCCATGACGACGTTCCCGAACCGCAGGGGAGTCCCGGGGCCGGTTGCCCGGAGGGTGATCATGTCGAGGGCGGGAGTTCCCCCGAGCTTCTCTTGTTGCGGAGCCTCTTTCTCAGGATCGACCTTGACAGGCGTCTGCGCGCCCGCTGCCAACGGCAGCGCACCCGCAATGCAAACCCCTATCAGTCTCCTCTTAATAAGCCTTCCCATGGCTCCCAATGCAAGGCGCAAATGCACCACCTGAATCTTAGACCATTTCCCGCCAACCAGACCTGGCCGACTGGGACCTCTTGTCCCATACGTTCCAGACCCGGCTTATGTACGTGGTCCGCTGTCTTAGACTCTCCAACTCTTTGAACGGTCCGTCGTTTCCAGAGCTTTCTGCTAATTGTACGGGTTTGTGAGGATTCTGGCCAGCTGCTGGCATCTCAGGTCGGAGGAAGGATCGACGAGACCTCGATCCGGCTGCTCAACGCGAAGCCCGGCGTCACCGCCTCATCCTCTCCCAGCAGCGTTACGAGACCGTAACCGTCCCCTGACGGCTCGGTATAGACCTCCAGAAGCCTCTCGCGGAGGTTCACGATCCAGTACTCGCTAATGCCCGCGCCGCCGTAGGCCCGGCTCTTAACCTTGCGGTCAAAGCGTAAGGTCGAGTCGGCGACCTCCACAACCAGGCAGACATCGTCGGGCACCGGGTGACCCTGAAGGTAGTCAACTGGCTGGCCCTTGACAACCGCTAAATCAGGCTCTGGCTCGTCGTGCTCACCGATGGCCAAGGGCTCTTGGCGACGAACGTGCCCAGATCCACCTATAACCTCGGCAAGTGCCCGGTCGGTGACGGACACGACGTAAACATGCTCGGTGCCTTTGGGGCTCGTGGTCCTGACGATCTGTCCATAAACGAGCTCCAGCCTCTCCTCAGGTTGGTACAGACCAAACTCCGCTCCCCGGTGGTACTCCTCAACGGTAAACCGCCGGGGCGCTACCGACGACTCTTCGTCCGGAGCGGCCAACTCAGCCGGCGCCATGCGAACGCTCATCCTAGATGTGATTATAAGGGACTAAGAACGGATTCAATGCCTAGCAATCCGCCTTAGGTCCTTCTCGGGCGGTCGCCTCCTCCTGTTACACTAGCAATACCGTGTCGCAGCCACAGACTTGGTCCGGCCTCCAGGCGCTTTGGCGGGTGATCAAGCGATTGATCGCGCCCGTGCTGCTCGGGATCGTCGGGGCTATCATCTTTGGATTCACCGCGGCGGTGACTACGATCGGCGGCTACGGCTTCGGCGCCATCATTGGCGTTCCCGCAGGGTTTATCGCGGGCGTCATCCTCGGCACCCGCATCGCCCCCAAAGACATCGCCATCACCTTCGTCGCCGCCGCATTCGCGTATGTCAGCGGCAAATGGATTGGCACCGCCGCCGGATGGGACGAGTTTTGGCCGATCCTCCTGGGCATCGCCCTCTACTCAATTACGGCCCTGACCACGCTCTGGTGGGTCCCTCGCTACCTGGATTCCAAAGCACGCTCCGTCTTGGCCATGGTGTTGTCGATCGGCTTCACCCTGACCACCTTCGGGATCTTCGTCGTCAAGGTCTACCAAGTCTAGCGGTCAAAACCCGACCGCGTTCGTCGAGATTGGCTCCGCCCACTAACCACGAAGGACACTAAGGACTCACAAAGAGGAGACGCCCCTTTGTGAGTCCTTAGTGTCCTTTGTGCTCTTCGTGGTTAACGAGCTAGAATGATCCTATAGCGAGACCCAGCTCCGAGTCTCGCTGCTGCGCTCCACCGCGTCGAGGACCCGCTGGTTCTCGTAGCCGTCCACGAAGTCCGGCTCGATCCGCGTTCCATTCGCCATGTTCGTGAAGGCGTCCGCCAGCAAGTTGATAAACGTCTCGCCGTACCCAATGATGTGGGCGACGGGCCAGAACTGCCCGGCGTAGGGGTGGCTGGCGTCGGTGGCCTGGATCAGCCGGAAGCCGTGCTCCCCCTCGGGGTCGTCGTTGTTGTAGTACTCCAGTTCGTTCATCCGCTCCAGGTTGAACACGACGCTTCCCTTCGAGCCGTTGATCTCGAAGCGATTGTAGTTCTTGCGGCCGACCGCGAACCGGGAAGCCTCGAAGGTGCCGAGCGCTCCGTTCTTGAACTTTGCCAGGAACATCGCCGCGTCGTCTACCGTGACCTCGCCCATTTGGTCCGTCGCCTCGGCTCCAAGCTTGTCATTGATCGCTCCCGCCAGCGGCCGCTGCTTGATGAACGTGTGGAGCAAGCCGCAAACCTCGTCGAGCTCGCCGACCAAGTGCCGGCCTAGGTCGATGATGTGAGCGTTGATATCACCGTGCGTACCCGACCCGGCAACTTCCTTCTGCAATCGCCAAACGAGCGGGAAGTTCGGGTCCGCGATCCAGTCCTGCAGGTAGGTCGCTCGGAAGTGGTAGATCGTGCCCAGCTTCCCTTCCGCAATCATCCGCTTCGCCAGCGCCACCGCCGGAGCCTTGCGGTAGTTGTGGAACACCGCGTGCGGGACCCCCGCCTCCTGCACCGCCTTCAGCATCGCCTCCGCCTCTTCCAGGGTGTTGCCGATAGGCTTTTCGCAGAACACCGCCTTTCCCGCCTTGGCGGCGGCGATGGCGATCTCGGCGTGGGTATTGCCCGGGGTCGAAACGTCGATCACGTCGATCTCCGGGTTCTCGATCACCTTCCGCCAGTCGGTTTCCACGTTCTGCCAGCCGAACTGCTGGGCCGCCTTCGTCACCGCCTGCTCGTTCCGACCGCAGATCGTGTGCATCACCACATCGACCGGCAGGTCGAAGAAGTGCCCCACCTGCCGATAGGCGTTGGAGTGGGCCTTGCCCATAAACTGGTAGCCGATAAGCCCGACGTTGACCTTCTTCTTTGACATCTTTCCTCCGCTCACTGAGTCGGCCCCGATTTTAGGCACGCCCGCGAGGGAGAGTCAACCACGGAGTCGACTTAAGGTGAAAACCCGTACGGAAGGCGCTTGCCTTCATAATCAGGCAGGTTCCGCCGTATAGAGGGTGGTACTTCGCGCTTCCCCATGTCCAATTCTCAGCCCGCTTTCCACATCGGCCCCGTCGCAGTCGAGAACCCGTTGATTCTCGCCCCGATGGAGGACGTGACCAACCTGCCGTTCCGCCTGCTCGCCAAGCGGATCGGGCAGCCTGGGCTGATGTTCACGGAGTTCGTCAGCGCGATGGCGATCCACTATGGGGCAGTGAAGACTTTGCGTAAGATGCGCATCCATCCGGACGAGCGCCCCCTCGGGATCCAGATCTTCGGCGGCGACCCAGTCGTGATGGCCGAGACGGCGCGGGTTGCGGAAGAGATGGGCGCCGACATTGTGGACATCAACATGGGCTGCTGGGTGCCCAAGGTCTGCAAAACTGGCTCTGGAGCCGCTCTGCTTAAGGATCCCGACACGGCCGAGAAGATCGTTGCTAGCGTGGTGAAAGCGGTGCGCGTGCCGGTGACGGTCAAGGTGCGGGCAGGCTGGGATTATTCCCTCTTCGCCGCCCCCGACCTTGCCCGCCGCTTCCAAGACGCCGGAGCCCAGATGCTGACTCTCCATGCCCGGTTCGCCAAACAGGGTTTCGAGGGCGAGGCGGACTGGCGGCTGATTTCGGCGATGCGTGAGGCGGTCCAGGTGCCTTTGATCGGGAACGGCGATGTGAAGACACCCGAGGACGCTCTTCGGATGCTGCGCGAGACCGGCTGCGACGGCGTCATGGTTGGCCGGGCCGCCATCTCCAACCCTTGGGTTCTCGGGAGGATTCACGCCGCGCTGACCGGGTCGCCTGAGCCGAGCCTTCCCGGAATCGGAGAGCGAATCCGCATCGTCTTGGAGCACCTGCGGATGATGGTGGCGGTCGAGGCCGATGCCGAGTCCTATGAGGCCGCGTTGGAGTCGCCGAAGCACGCGGACGCAGAACTCCGTGCTTGTCGGGCTCTCCGGGGTCAGATCCCGTTGTACATCAAGGGCGAGGTGGGGGCATCGCAAGTGCGCGATCGCCTCACCCGCTGCTCCACCATCGCTGAGTACCAGGCGATCCTAGATGACTTTGCGGTCTCCCTGCCTCGCTAGCGCCACCCGGACCGGCAGCGGGTCCAAGCGGGCCGACCAGACGTGAGTTAGATCTTCGGCCAACTTCCAAAAGCCAGGTCACGCTCAAGTCTAGGATGACGCGGGGGCAATTCATCCGATGTTTACCGGTGGATTCCGCCGATCCTGGGATATCATGGTGATAACATGGCGCAGCTTCTCATTCGACAGCTTGACGAGACGACCGTTCAACGCCTCAAGGAGCGTGCAAAGCGTCACGGTCGCAGTCTAGAGGCTGAACTCCGCATCGTGCTCCAGGAGGCCGTTGCCGATCCTCAGGAGGAAATGCTAAAGCTTCGCCAAGCCTTCGGTGGACGACGGTTCCCCGACAGCAGTGAGGTCCTCCGACAGCCATGAGCCTTGTGATCGATGCCTCGGTAGCCGTCAAGTGGTACTTCCCCGAAGCCTTCGCGGAAGAGTCGCAGGCCCTGCTATCGCAAGGTAAGCGTTTTCTTGCCCCGGACCTGCTCCTTACTCAAGTGTCTACCGTCCTCTGGCGGCGCGTGCGGACCAACTTGATAACGCACGAGGAAGCGCAAAGGGTCCTGCGCAACCTGCGCGCCCTTCCCCTTCACCTCGTTCCCAGCGACCGGCTTCTCCCCGACGCTCTGGAGATCGCCACGCTGACCACCCGCACTCTCACCGAATCGATCTACTTCGCGCTCGCCCTTCGCGAGCGCGCGCCGCTCGTCACTGCGGACCGGCGCTGGTACGGACTGGTAACGACCGGCCCGATGAAGCCGTACCTGAAGTTCGTCTCTGACGTCCGGTCCTCTGAATGAACTCCGCGGTCACCCTCACCCAAAACCAGCTCAGCACTTTCCTGCTAAACGTGGCGGTGGTTCGTCCGGTGTTCATCTGGGGTCCTCCCGGTATCGGGAAGTCCTCCCTTGTCCAGCGGTTCGCCACCGAAGTGGGGCTTACGTGTGTGTCCCTCCTCGGCTCGCAGCTTGCTCCCGAGGACCTGATCGGGGTGCCGCAGATCGTCGATGGCACGAGCGTCTTTTGCCCTCCCCGCTCCATTGCCCGCAAAGAACCTTACTGCCTCTTCTTGGACGAGCTGAACGCCTGCTCCCACGAGGTGATGAAGGCGTTCTACTCGCTGATCCACGAACGCCGCATCGCGGAGTACGAGATGCCGCCGGGCTCGATCGTCGTCGGGGCGGGCAACCGGTCCCAAGACAGCTCCATTGTCCGCCCGATGCCCGCCGCCCTCCTAAACCGACTGGTGCACGTCCATGTTCGCGTATCGCACCGCGATTGGTTGGAGTGGGCTTATGGCAGCGGCATCCACCCATGGGTGATCGAGTACGTCACGACCCGCCCGGACCACCTCTGGAGCCAGCCCCCAAAGCACGAGGAGCCCTTCTCCACCCCTCGGTCCTGGCACATGCTTAGCGACGCGCTCAACGAGTACGGAGAACGCATCACCGAGCAGGAGTTGGAAATCCTTGCCTTCGGGTGCCTCACCCCGCACCACGCGGGCCAGTTCAAGGCGTTCGTCAAGCAGACCCGTAGCCAGTTCCGGCTGGGCGCGATCCTCAAAGGCGATATGCGCTGGCCCGACCGGCCAGAGGACCGGGACATCCTCTACTTCCTGAGCCAGTCGTTCCGGGCGCAGCTCGCAAAAGAACTGAGCCCCGAAAGGAACGCTATGTCGAGCCATCAGAAAGACCTGGCCATCCGGGCCAAGGGCCTGCTGACGGAGCTTGCCTCGATCAGCCTTGAGCTCGCTCAAATGGTCGTTTCGCCGCCGGACGAGGGCGACCCGCTGCCGGACTGGTTCCTCGTAGAGGTGATGCGGGACCTTCCCCGCTTAGCCGCGAAGCGGAGTTGACCGGTGGCAAGAAAGCAAAGAGAGAAGAAAGTCGATCCTGCCACCGAGGCGTTCCGGGCCGGACGCCGTATGGCCGCGGCAAATCCCCTGCTCAGTCCGCTGCTCGACGAAATTTACGTATACCGCGAGCAACAGGATCTGTGTCCGTCGGACGGGTGGGCCGTCGTGGCGAGCAACGGTGTAATCCACGTCCACCCCACCCGCCGGGCGACCCCCGAGCAGTGGCTGTACGTCCTCGCCCACTGCGCCCTCCACCTGGGTCTTGGCCACTTCAAGGATGCCGAGAATCCCGATGAATGGCAGGCTGCTTGCGACGTCTTCTTGGCCCGATTCCTGGAGGACCTCAAGATTGGCCACCGCCCCGTTGCCCCGTACGTCGAGCTGCCATCGGGTAATGAAGATGCCCTCTACCGGCGGTTTTGTGCGGAAGGGATTCCGTTGGACTTTCGGGAATTAAGCCTGGCGGGGCCGGGGCACCCCGACATGCTCGTCCAGGGTGAAAGAAGATGGTACGGGGGAAGCCCGCCCAAGTGGACCGCCCTCTTAGCCAACGGCTTGGCCTCGGCGGTTGCTGCCGCCGTCGAAGTCGCCGCCGGAGTTCGCGAGGCACCGGAGATCTCGGAGCGCAAGGACAGCCCTTCGCAGCGTGCCAAGCGGTGGTTCATCTCCAGCTATCCCCTCTTGGGCGCGCTAGCCGCCAACTTTAAGATCATCGAGGACATCCCGATCTGCCAACGGCTCGACGTCCACGTCGCCGCCGTCAACCCGATTGCGGGCGAAATCCTCATGAACCCGGCCGCCGCCCTGTCGGAGGCCCAATGTCGGTTCGTGATGGCCCACGAGTTGCTCCACGTGGGCCTGCGCCACGTGGAGCGGTGCGATGGTCGTGACTTCTACTTATGGAACGTCGCCTGTGATTTCGTCATCAACGACTGGCTACTTGAGATGGGTGTGGGCGAGATGCCCGAGGTCGGGATGCTCCATGATCCCCAGTTGAGGGGCCTATCGGCGGAGGCCGTCTACGACCGAATCGTGACGGACCTTCGGCGAATGCGGAAGCTCTCGACCCTCCGAGGGGTGGGCAAGTGCGACATTCTAGATCGGCCCGACGGGCGGCTGCCTCGGCCCACCCAGGACCTCGACGACTTTTATCGCAGCTGCTTGTCTCAAGGGCTTGAGCTCCATTCAAGGGTTGGTCGAGGATTCCTGCCGGAGGGCCTTGTCGAAGAGATCCGCGCTCTCAATATGCCTCCGATTCCGTGGGAGGTTCGGCTGGCCCAGTGGTTCGACGGCTTCATCGAGCCCATCGAGCGGCGTCGCACCTACGCTCGGCCGAGCCGCCGTCAATCAAGTACACCCGATCTTCCCCGCCCCCGGGTGGTGCCCTTTGAGGTCGAGGTGACGAAGCGCACCTTTGGCGTCGTCCTAGACACTTCCGGCTCGATGGAAACCGAAATGCTCGCCAAGGGCCTCGGCGCAATCGCCAGCTACGCCCTGTCCCGTGAGGTTCCCGCCGTACGGGTCGTCTTCTGCGACGCCGCCGCCTACGACCAAGGCTACATGCCCGCCGAGGCCATCGCCGACCGAGTGCGGGTCAAAGGGCGCGGCGGCACCGTACTGCAGCCGGGAATCGACCTTCTTCAGGCGGCGGAGGACTTCCCAAAGGAGGGCCCGATCCTCGCGATCACCGACGGACTCTGCGACCGGATCCACCTCCGACGCGAGCACGCCTTCCTCATGCCAAAGGGCTCTCGCTTACCCTTCATTCCGCGCGGACCCGTGTTCCTCATGGAATGATGCCACTGGCGCTGCCTTGTTCCCTTATCTTTATTTGAAACCACTCACTTCATTCCAAAGATCAACTTGGTTTAAGCACAAACTCTTGGAGATCAATTTCCAAAGCGAGCCGCGATCTCCATTGAGGCCGTATACGCCTAGGTCAAAGCCGTTTCGAATGCAGCCGCCCCGACAGACTGTCCAACGTGCACAGCAGACTCACCGCCAATAGTCGCACCGAAGGGAATAAAAATATGACGAGGAAGACCCTGCCTGGTACTGGACTCGTTGCACTTTGTGCCGCACATCTCAGTTCGACCGCTCAAGCCGACGTGGTTCCCGCCTTCTTGTTTGGAGACAATGCTGTTCTCCAGCGCGACAAACCGGTTCCCGTCTGGGGCACCGCTGACCCCGGTGAGAAAGTCGTGGTGACGTTCGCTGGACACTCCGCCTATGCAACGGCCGATGCAGCGGGAAAGTGGCGTGTCGACCTGCCAGCGATCCCCGCGAACGCTACACCTGCCAGCATGGTGATCAAGGGCAAAAACACCGTCACTCGCACGGGCATCCTAGTTGGCGAAGTTTGGCTCGCTTCGGGCCAGTCCAATATGGAGCAGAAGGTTAAGGAGACCTTTGACTCAGCACTCGACATCGCTGGCTCGGCGCGCTTTCCCATGATTCGCGAGCTAAGGCCAGACACGAGGACCTCCCACACGCCACTCTCTACCAGCATCGGAACCTGGAAAATAGCGGGACCTGAGACTACGGGCGAGTTCTCGGCAATTGGTTACCATTACGCTCTTACCATTTATAAAACTCTCAATGTGCCAGTCGGCATCATTAATACCAGTCAAGGTGCCAGCAAAATCAGCACCTGGATGGATTTGCCGACACTCAAGTCGGATCCGGGATTCAAGCACCTAATCGAAGAACGAGAGAAAAAGCTCGCTGACTACCCTGCGGTCAAGGCCAAGCTCGATGCAGATGTAAAGAAGTGGGAAGCGGATAAAGCGGCGGCTGAAGCCGCAAAGAAACCCTTCCCTACGCCCCGTCCGGGCTATGGTTGGGCTGGCACTCCAGGTGGTCCTGACGACAGGTTCGTCCCTGCCACTTTTTACAACGGCATGATCCATCCTCTGTTGCCGTATGCCTTACGTGGTGTCATCTGGTATCAGGCGGAAGGCGACGCTGGTCTCGTCGACTTCTATGCCAAAGCGTTTCCGACCCTAATCACGAGTTGGCGCAAGCTACTTGGCCAAGGGGACATCCCTTTCTACTGGGTTCAGCTTTCCGCCTATGGTGACAACAAGTGGAACGATGGAGTCATCTGGCCCTTGATGCGCGAAGCGCAGGGCAAGGCCCTGGCGCTTCCCCACACCGGACAGGCTATCAGCTTCGATTTAGGGGAGCCCGGAAACATCCACCCGCAGCGCAAACAAGAGGTTGGCCGTCGCCTCGCCCGCATTGCGCTCAATCGCACCTACGGCCAGAACAAGATTGCGGATACGGGTCCGGAAGTCGATAAAATCGAGCGAGAGGGCACCGGCTTTCGGGTGCGCTTCAAATCCCCTAACGGTCGGCCGGTGCTGGCGGCTTTGGCCCATCCCATATCTGGTTTCGAACTAGCCGGTGACGACAAGGTGTTCAAGCCTGCTGTCGCAATATTCGGAGACAACAATACATCAGTTTTCGTTACAAGCGCTGAAGTTCCCAACCCGGTCGCGGTGCGCTACGGCTGGCGTGATTTTCCAAACGCCAGTTTGGTTCACAACAGCGAAGGTCTACCAGTTGAGCAGTTCCGCAGCGACAATTGGGCGCGATAAAAAGCGCGACTATTGCGAATGTGACCGGCCACTTCGACACGAATTTAGAGTCTCATATCGCTGGCTTTCGAAGAGATTGGTATTCATAGGTGCGTCGTTATCGAGGGACTAACACCGGGAAAGCAGCGATGGCCTTCTCCGAACACGATGTAGGGCGAGAAGAATCGCGCGGGTCCCGGACGCCGCCTGACTCACTTGGACTTGCGCAGTAGCCCAAGCGCAAGCAGAAGGAGCACCAAGCCCGGACTCAGGATGAAGAGCAGAAGAAGCCAACCATTTCCGGCTTCTCCTGACACCAAGTGCTCCAGGTACTCCCGCTTGTACGCGAGCCACGCGATCCCTCCTGCCGCGCAAAGAAGCGCGAGCAGCCAACGCGGAACCGGCCGGTTCATGGCAGGAAGCTGCTCAGGGCCCGCGTCCAAACCCGGGCCACGTCCGGTGCCGCCTTTATAGCCCGGATCGCTAGTCGCCGGGCTTCTTGGGCATCGCCACCCTTCTTTTTCTGCCGCGCCATGGCGCTGAGGGCCACCCCCACATCGCGGGCTAGCATCTTCGTGTACTTGGCCCGCTGCGAGGGCACCAGCCCCACGAACAGATCCTGCCGGCGGGGCAGGATGTGCTGGCTCAGGAGGTAGTGCTGCGCCTCGTGGAATCGGTAACCCGCGTTGGCGAGACTCGTACTGAGCACGGAGTAACGGACCTGCTTCTCGGGGAGGTGGGCGAACTTCCGGCCCGGGGCGAGGATCAGCCAGCCGTACCAGTCGGAGCACCGGACCGTGTCCGCCACAAAGTTCCCCGCGTCCAGCATCGCTTGCCGGTTGAAGACGGCGCTGCTGGCGATTACGTCGTTGCTGGGCAGGATGTGATCGAAGGACAGGGCGTTCTCCGGCACCCGCAAGTTCCGCTCGTCCTCCCGCCCGTCCTCGTGGACGTACCAACAGTCGGAGTGGACCAGGGCCGCCCCCGTCCGGTCAAGCAACTCGATCTGCTTCTCCAGCTTGTCCGGCACCCAAAAGTCGTCGTGGTCGATAAAGGCCACCAGCTCACCTTTGGCCTCTTCCACCATCCGCTTTCGCGCCGCCCCCAGCCCCGCGTTTGGCACCGTCAGCACCCGGCAATCGTATCCTGCGGCGATCGCCGCCGAATCGTCGGTGCTTCCGTCGTCCAGTACGAGCACATCGAAGTCGCGGTAGGTCTGCGTGTAGACCGTGTCCAACGCCTTGGCCAACGTGGCCGAGCCGTTGTAGACGGCGAGACAGACCGTCACTCGGGGCATTGGAGGAGTTTACCGGCTGCCGGTCGACCCGGATTCGCCGCCCGAGGGCGGAACAGATCCGCCATCGTCTCCGCCCGTCCCGCTCCCGGTGGTTCCGCCGCCGAGGTCCTCCCACCCGGGAATGACTTCCACGGTGCCGTCCGCGTAGGTGATAGTCGTCCGGCCATTGCTCTCCCAGACGATGGTCGCGGGTAGTCCGGGATCCGGCCCCTGAATCGCCCCATTGCCCGATCCGTCCGCGTTGTACCGGTTCGTGATCCGGTATCCGGCCGAAGACTCGCTCAGGGTCTCGCCTCTACCGTCTGCCCGAAAGGTTCCCCGATCCCGATACCAAGCCCCGTCCTTGGTAGAGGTCTGGCTGGACCACGAGTAGGTACCATCGCTCCCGAACGTGCTGCTACCCCGGCTGTCGCCCCACTGCGGCGAGTGGTCCTCGTACCGCATCCCGCCGGTCCCATCCTCGTTCCACTCGCTCTCGTAGAACCCGTGCGACCCCACAAATGCCCCCGCCGTGATTTCGTACGTCGAGTTGAACGCGTAGTCGTCGTTGGACCAAGAGACCGTGAGCTGTCCCGCCGGCTTCGTCTTGGCCTCGTCCTCGAAGAGCAGGACGCGGTACTGAGCCTCCGACTCCGTCGACTCCACCCAAAGCCCGAGAAACTCGTCGAAAAAGAGAGAGTTCCCCGCCTCGCGAGTCCTTCGGGCTCGGCTACCTTCGGAAATCCCGCCGCCGAAACCGGGCAAGCCGTACCGCAAGAACGACCCGATCATGGGGATGCCGTGACCTGATCCCCCGGTAGTGCCTCCCGTCGAGGCCCCAGACCCGTTGATCACTGACGCCTGCTCCGGCGTCACGGCGCCGGACATCGCTAGAGCCGCTAGCCCCTGGGTTCGGTGCAGGCGCACCGCCTCGCGCGTTGTCTCCGTTGGCGACCCGCCTCCGGCGGGACCACCCCCACCTCCGCAGGCGATTACAGCGGCCGCGACGAAAACGACACCGAGGCGGGCGAGCAAGGACTTCAGTTTCATGGCAGGTGCATCAGGGACAGCCGAGTGTACAACGAGTGACCGGATCAAGCAAATCGGCCTCCTCGTCCAACCAAGGGAGGTGAAAGCGTAGAAGAGTACAATTCACGCCTCTGACTTGAAGCATGCTTAGCCGCACCCTTATTCTGAAATCGGCCTCCCTCAAACCCGTGGAACGGATGGTGCGCGGGTCGCGCCTCTTCCGCCCGCTCGTCGGCCGGTTCATCGCGGGCGACACGCTCGAAGAGTCCATCGAGGCCAGCGAGGTTCTTCTCCGTAGGAAGCTTAAGGTCACCCTGGACTACCTGGGGGAGAACACGCAGACGGAGCGCGAAGCCCTAGAGGCAAAAGCAACATACATCCGCATGCTCGACCGCATCGCCGACGTGCCCGAGTTCCGGGAGTTCGCGAACCCCTTGCGGGCGGCAACGCCCCCCTCCGACCCGTCCACCGCCGTTGCCGTCCAGATCAAGCCGCGGCAAGACCAGGAAAAGATCTCCGCCGACCCTCTGAACATCTCCATCAAGCTCACCCAATGCGGTCTCGACCAAGGCGAGCCGTTTGCCGAGCAGAACTTTCGCGAGGTCCTTCAGTCGGCCAAGCGCCACGGCAACTTCGTCCGTGTGGACATGGAAGCCTCGGCCTACACCGAGCGCACGATCCAGATGATCGAGCGGGTGTGGCCGGAGTACAAGAACACGGGAACCGTACTCCAGAGCTACCTCTACCGCACCGACGAGGACGTGGAACGCATGGTCGCCCTCGGCGCCCGAGTCCGCTTGGTCAAGGGTGCTTACCTTGAGCCCGCCTCGGTCGCCCACCCCGAGAAGGCAAAGGTCGACGAAGCGTACGTCCGCCAAGCCAAGCGACTCCTCGACGCGGCCTTTTACCCCGCTATCGCGACCCAGGACGAGGCGATCATCAAAGAGCTCAACGCCTACGTGGCGGAGAAAGGGATCGACAAGTCGCGCTTCGAGTACCAGATGCTCTACGGCATCCGCCGCGACCTTCAAGAGTCGCTCGTGGCGCAAGGCTACAACGTCCGCATCTACGTACCCTTCGGCGACTCCTGGTATCCCTACTTCACCCGCCGCCTCGCCGAACGCCCCGCCAACGCCCTCTTCATCGTGAAATCGCTCTTCAAAGGCTAGGGCGAGAGGCAGCCGTGACTCGTGACGTGTGATCTGTGACACGTGAGTCAAACTTTGGCGGCACCATCTCCGTGTCCTCTGTGCCCTTTGTGGTTGTTCCGGTAGACGGACAGTAGAAGCCGCGCGAACCACAACGGCCCGATGAAGCGTCACCCGTGAGATTCCTGTCACATGTCCCGCCGCTTTTTACCAGTGTCCGGCGGTTGCTCGGCAAATCGTGTAGATTGAGCGGACTTTGACGTCCGGGCGGGAAGGGTAACGGACTCGCCCGTCTCGGCGTCCAATGGGTGGTTGTGGTGTCGGCACTTATCGACAAGGCGAAACAGGGGTCCTTCGACGAGGACCTGGTGTTGGTCGAGCGCTTCCTTTCGGGAGATCGCTCCGCCTTTGAGGCGCTGTACGCCCGCTACTACGAAAAGGTCTTTGCCATCGCCCGCGGCGTCCTGATGGACTCGGACGAGGCCGCCGACGCCGTTCAAGAGATTTTCACCCTCGTCTACCGCCACCTCGGCCGGTTCGATAAGCGCTCCCGGTTCAGCACCTGGCTGTTCCGCGTGGCCGTCAACCGAAGCATCCAGGAAGCCCGTCGCAACCGCCACAAGTCGAAGCACGTCGAACTGACGGAAGCCGCCGAGCGGGTCGCCCCAGATGAGCCGGAGGTCGCCGATCCCAAGATCCAAGCGATCATGGCCAAGATGGCGCCCGCCGACCGCGCCCTCCTCGTGCTCTTCTACTGGGAAGAACTCAGCCTACAAGACATCGCCGACAGCATTGGTTGCAACGTCAACGCCGCCAAGACGCGCCTCTACCGGGCGCGAGAGCGGTTCCGGGTGCTCTACGAAGCGGAGGCGGTATGAAGAAGGTCGCACCCGAACTGGACGATCTTATGTGGGCTATCGCGGAGGATGGAAAACCGCAGGCGGTCGCTGAGTTCGAGGCCCGCTACCCCCAGTTCGGCCCGGAGCTTGCCCGTCGGATCAACATGGTTAAGGGCTTGAAGGGCGAGAAGCGGAGGAGCGAGGCCGGCGCAGTTCCGAGCATTCCCCGATTCGTGCCCCGCGAGCCTCGTCCTGCCTCGCCGCCTCCGCGAGCCGTCGCTATCACCGCCGGGCTTGTTCTCGCCGCGCTCGCGGCCGCGTCTTTCACGATCACAAGTTTTGTCGCGGCACCGCCCAAAGTCGTTACCGAACCGACTCCCGCGCCCCGGGAGCCGGTAGCCGTTCGGCGGGGACCGGACACGGTCATTCCTGATCCGGTCGTGGAGACCCCAAAGCCGGAGCTGCCGAAGCCCCAAGTTGCGGACCCTGAGCCACCGCCTACGCCTCGGTACCTCCTGCCCCAGTCCGTCTCCATCAAGCGGGCACCGCTTCAAACGGCGCTACAAATGGTCGCGATGCAGGGAGGGCTTCAGCTCGAGATGGCGCCGGGCATGCCCAACCCTGAGGTCGCCGTGGACTATGAGGGCAAGAACACGATCGAGATTTTAGAGGACCTCGGCCGCCAGTACGCCTTCACCGCCTTCGACCAAGGAAACGGCAGCGTCTTGATCATTCCTGCTCGGGATGAAGACCAGTCACCCACCCCTTCCTCGAGCGAGGGGCCTGTCAATCGCGGGCGCATCGGTCCCTGAACTCGAAAGGACACCCCTACCTGTCACTATTGCGGAGCTTCCGACAGGATCGTACGACGGCACAGGCGCAAGTTGGGTTTTGGCTTGGCCGTTGATATACTATCGCTTAGACCAAGCGACGGAGCTTGACTTACCATGCCAAGAGTAGACAGATCGTCGGACGTCGTCGAGATCCATTCTGAACGAGCCATCTCGTTCGGGTTTGGGGGGCTCGTGTCCATGACCTTGGGTGGGTTCCTGTACTACTACAGGGGCCAGACGGGCATGTTCGTGCCCTTGGCCAGCGTCCTGTTCCTCATCGGTTTCGGCCTGCTCGGATACGCCGTCTACTGTGCGCTCCAGATCCGGACAGTTACCGACGTCGGCATCGCCTGCCCTTACTGCCAGTTCGCGAACCATCTGGTAGCGGCTCCGCAAGAGGACTTCGCCTGCGTCGGCTGCCATCGGATGATCCCCATTCAAGAGGGCAAGGCCCTCACCGTCGATCAGGTCCGGTGCGGTTACTGCAACGAGCTGAACTACTACAGCGCGAAGACCGAGGTCTTGCTGTGCGAGTCGTGCAACCACGACATCCCAATCCACCAGGACGATGACCGACCGACGAAGAAGTTGCCCAGCGCTTTTGCAGTGGTGGACGACGACAACCTGTACGAGCTCATCCTCATCGCCCACGGCCACAAGACGGAAGAACTGATCAACGCCCTTCAGCACATGCTGGCCCTGAACCGGAACCAGGTGAAGCAGATGCTTACGGAGTTGCCCGTCACCCTGCTCACCGGCATCCCGCGCCGCAAGGCTGAGATGCTCACCGCCCAGCTCTCGATTCACGAAGGACTGGCCGAGATGCGCCCCCTGCCAAACGCCGAAACCTCAGTTCGCTAGGCTCCTGCGCCGCCCGTCTTCGCAGCTTCGACGGGTATAGTTGCACCCAACTGACGATCAAGCGGCCAAGTGCATCATTGCATGGAAGCGTGTAACCTCAGGGGGTTTCACACACTAATGAAGTTGCTTCATCTTGCGGCGCGGCCGGCAGTACGGCCCGCATCGCCCGGACGGTCTAGTCGGAGAGCCCTGAGCCTTCTTACGCTCGCGGGACTCGGCACCCTTCTTCCTCAAGCGGCCCACGCAGCCGAAGGCGAGAACATTCGCCTGCGGTTCGGCGGTAGCGATTACACGTTCCTGATCATCGCGCTCGTCATGGGCGTCCTTTCGCTGGTCTACGGCTTCTACCTAGTCGGCCGGATCATGAAGGAGTCACCCGGCGGTGAGGGAATGCAGCGCGTCGGCAAAGCGATCAAGGACGGCGCTCTGGCCTATCTGCGAAAGCAGATTGGTACGATGGCGATCTTCGTCCTGCTGCTCTTCGTCGGCCTGATCCTATTGAACCAGTCGTCAGGCTGGGGCACGGCCGTATCAATCGGCGTCTCGTTCGTATTCGGCGTTCTCGGCAGTTATCTGGCGGGCTACACCGGCATGGTCATGGCCGTCAACGCCAACATGCGCGTTGCCCAGGCCGCCATGTCGAGCTACAAGCGGTCGCTCGAAGTTGCCTTCCGTAGCGGTGCCGTCGCCGGCCTCGTGACCGTTGGTATTGGCCTGATCGGTGCGACCACGATCCTAATGATCGGTGGCGAAGCCGCCGTCCGGATGCTCGTCGGCTTTGGTTTTGGCGGCTCCCTGGCTGCCCTCTTCATGCGCGTCGGTGGTGGCATCTTCACCAAGGCCGCTGACGTCGGTGCCGACCTGGTTGGCAAGGTCGAGGCAGGAATCCCTGAGGACGATCCTCGCAATCCCGCCGTCATCGCGGACAACGTTGGCGATAACGTAGGCGACTGCGCCGGTATGGCCGCCGACGTCTTCGAGTCCTACGAAGTCACCCTCATCTCCGCCATCATCCTCGCCGCCGCGACCGCCGCAGTGTTCGACCAGCAGACCTGGACCCGGCTGGTGCTGTTCGCCCTTATGACGGCGGCTATCGGTATTTTCGCCTCGATGGTCGGCATTGCTAGCGTTCGGGGCAGCGATGATCTCGATGCCGACCCGCTCGTCCCCATCCGTCGCGGCTTTCTGCGGTCGGCTCTGCTCAGCCTGCTGCTGACCGGCGCGGCCTCTTATGTAATGATGGGCGGCCTGCCCCGCGTCTTCCCCGGCATCCAGTCCACCCAACTCGTTTCAACCCGCCAGTACGAGCAAGAAGAGACGGCCTACGTTCAGCGGCTACGACAGGAGATCGCCAAGCGGCAAGTCAACGCTGCCGCCATCCAATCCGCAGTGGCGGCAAAGGCGACAGAGCTCAAGCGGGACGCCAAGCAGATCACCGCTGCCGACCTCTACTCGGACCCTACCAAGATCCCCACCGGGCTTGTCGGCGTTCCGCAGGCGGCCGCCGCCAAGGTGATCGCCAACGACAAGACCCCGCTCAAGCCGTACGAGATCACGTCGAACGACTTGGTCAATACGAAGGAGCTGAAAGACCGGGGCTACCAGGCTACAGACGAGCCGCAGGTCGCCCAAATGCTCAGCACCAACCTGGCGACGCTGCCTGAACCGGCTGAGTTGAAGGGATACCAGCGGGTTACGAACCCGAGCGACCCCAACGTTCCGGCGCTGAACTACGCCACTCTGGCGACCCAGCAGCCCGGAGCTCCTTCAAGCAGCCCCTTCACTACAGTCGGCGCAGCGTTCACCGGCACCGGTCGCGACCAACTGGTAGTGAAGCAGGTCCACGTTAAGGCCGACCTTCCGGCTCGCCCGGGCGCCAATGGCCAGCCGCCCAGCCCGGCCGTCAATGTTGATCGAGTTCAGTGGTATGGCCCGGCTCCCGCTGGTCAGCTTGAGGACCAGATCAAGCAGCAGCAAGACGTCATCAAGCAGCAGAAGATCAACGCCACCATCCAGGAGCGGAAGACTCTGCCGGTCCAGCTCTACCACGGTCCTAACGGCCGCCTCGCGCTGGTCGTGCCCGATGAGGTTGACAAGCCGCAGCAGCTCCGCCCGGCGGTCCAGCTCAGCTACTTCGCCGCCGACGTTCCAACTCTCCAGAAGGTCCAGCAGCAGGCCACGTCTGGCCAGCCGCCCGCGACTCCGCCGCAAGAGCAGATCGAGCTCGCAGTGGCCAAGACCAATGCGGTTCCGTGGTGGGGCTTCCTTCTTGCCTTCACGACCGGTCTAGCCTTGGCACTGGCGATCGAGAAGCTCACCGAGTTCTACGTCTCCACCCACAAGCGGCCGGTTCAAGAGGTCGCTGGCGTTTCGAGCGGTGGTGCGGCCCCGATGATCATTCAGGGTTTCGCCTTCGGCAGCGAGTCCAGCGCGATGATGGTCCTCATCCTCGTCATCGCCCTTCTCTGCCCGCTCTTTATCTTCCCCGCCGCCCTCTACGGCGGCTACGTTCTTGGCCTGTACGGAATCGCGCTCGTCGGCCTCGGCTTGCTGTCCACCACGGGTTACGTGCTCGCAATGGACACCTTCGGCCCGATCTCGGACAACGCCCAAGGCGTCTACGAGATGAGCGGCGAAGGTCACGACAACGCGACTGCCGCTAAGGCCGTCGGTCGCCTTGACGCGGCCGGTAACACGACCAAGGCGCTGACAAAGGGGTTTGCGATCGCGACCGCCGTTGTGGCCGCCATCGCCCTGTTCCACTCGTTCCTCGAGGGGGCTCGCCTCAGCGAGATCGGCCTCAAGCTGGACGTGCCGGAGATCTTCCTCGGCCTCCTTATCGGAGGTGCCGCGCCGTACCTGTTCTCCGCCTTCGCCATCAACGCCGTTGGCCGTTCCGCCTTCCAGCTCATCAACGAGGTGCGCCGCCAGTTCCGCGAGGATCCGGGCATTATGAAGGGTACGAGCACCCCCGACTACGCCCGCTGCGTGGCCATCGTGACCGCCGCTGCGCAGAAGGAACTGCTCGGCCCGGGCATCCTCGCAATCGCGCTGCCCGCCGCTGTCGGCTTCGGCTTCTCAATCGGCAAGGCGCCTGTCGAGATCAACGGCAGCATGTACAACCTGACCGGTGCCCAGGCGCTGGGCGGGTTCCTCGCGGGTGCCATCCTCAGCGGTCAGCTCCTGGCCGTCCTTCTCTCCAACTCCGGCGGTATGTGGGACAACGCGAAGAAGCTGATCGAGGACGGCCTCCACGGTGGCAAGGGATCTGAGGCCCACAAGGCCAGCGTCATCTGCGACACCGTCGGCGACCCGTTCAAGGACACCGCCGGTCCGGCCCTCAACCCGCTGATCAAGGTCATGAACCTGGTCGCCCTGCTCCTGGCGGGCGTGATCATCCAGCCGTTCGGCAACGGCGTCCTCATCACGGTAACGCTGATTTGTGTAGCGGCCTTGGCCTTCGCGGTGATCATGTCCAAAAAGGGTTCGTTGTCCGCCGATCTACAGCAGGCCCAGGCCGCTGGCGAGCGCGCGGATAACCACTTCTCAAGCGCCGCCCTTGACCAGCCGGCTCCCGCCCCCGCTCCCGCCAAGAAGCGGATCACGGTGGAAGACGACACTCCCTAGTCGCGGGCAAGACAACACCGGAAGGGCGCACGCGGAATCAGTCCCGCGTGCGCCCTTTTCGTTTCTCCAGGGTCCAAAGGCCCAAAGAGCAAAAGCTTAACAGTTGTCCGTCGGCCAGAAAGTCCGAAGCCTCGTCTAATGGATTAGCCATGGTAGACGTGAACGACGTTCGCGCGCTAAAGCTGGCGCGCTCCGAATTCAGCCGACGCGGTCTCGACATCTCGCGGGCAGACATGCACGTGTCGAAAGGAATTCTATCGGTAAGGGGGACGATAACGCCTTATCAAGGCCAGAAGATCGACGACCTCAAGCACGAGATCGACCTCGTGACCAAGCACCTACGCGGCCGTCACGAGATCCGCGACGTGATCCTTGAGTTGGCTTACTTGAGCTAGGGGAGCTTTCAGGGCTGAGCGTTTTAGTCTCACTACGAGAGTGGAATCCGTTTCCTCCCGTTGCGGCGGAAGATGAGCATGCCGGTAAGGTCTAGCGCCCCTCCCGCCATGTCATCCTGAGGAGCTTGCGACGAAGGATCTCATACAGCACACCCTGCTGGGAGAGGTCCTTCGCTGCGCTCAGGATGACATGGCGGGAGACAGTGTGGACTCTGCCAATAGTCTCAGCCGTTACCGGTGGCACGCAAAACCGCTCCAACTACGTAGTTGCTTCCCGTTACCAGAACCACGTCATCATCAGCGGCCTCGCGGCAAGCCGCTACGATGCCGTCCAACGGGGTCTCAAAGGCGTCAACCTGGGGCAGCAGGGGACGTAGTGCCTCCGCAGTCTGATCTGGCGGTAAGGCTCGGAAAAAGTCCACCGGCACCACGTACGCCTTAACAACCAGATCCGCCAGCTCTCGGTAGAAGGCGAGCGGATCGTGGCCGGTCAGCATGTTCGTCACGAGCCGGACGCGCCGGTCCCTCACGCCGGGACCTCGGGCGAGCGTTTCGCGTAGGTTCCTCGCCGCATCCGGGTTGTGGGCACCGTCGAAGATCACGGTCCGTCCCATAAAGCTTGCCCGCTGGAAACGTCCGGGAGCGCGCGCCGACGCCGCCCCTCTTTCAAGCGCCGCGTCGTCCCTCGTTGCTCCGGAAGCGTCCATCGCGGCAATGGCGAGCGCCAGGTTGTGACGTTGGATGGGCCCGACTAAACCAGGAGTCAAGTTACGCCGAAGGTGAGCCGGAGTCACGATGGCATCGCCCTCTAACTGGACTTCCCTTCCGAAAAGCCAAACGCGCGCTTCCCGTTCTCGCGCCACAGATTCGATCACCTCCCGCGCCTCCTCCGGCATCTGCCCCACGATCACCGGGACCCCCGACTTGATCACCCCTGCCTTTTCGAACGCGATCTTGGCGTGAGTGTCGCCGAGGATGTGGGTGTGGTCGAGGCCGATACTCACGATGACGCTCGCCCGAGGCGTCACCACGTTGGTCGCGTCCAGCCGCCCCCCCAGACCGACCTCCAGTGCTACCCAAGCGCACCCTTTCCGCTTCCAGTAGAGGAAGCCCAAGGCGGTCTTGAACTCAAACTCGGTTATGCCACCGTACTCGGTATCGGTGAACGCCTCCGCGACTGGCCGCAGCTCCTCAGTCAGCTCCGCCAAGTCCGCGGGCTCGATCATCGACCTCCCGAATTGCACCCGCTCGCGCGGATCGACCACGTAGGGGCTGAAAAAGGCGCCCGTCCGGTAGCCGCTCTCGACGAGCATGCTCTGAAGGAAGGCGGTTACCGACCCCTTCCCGTTCGTGCCGGCCACGTGGATGAACTGTGGCCCGCCTTTCCCCCCCAAGGCCTCGTCCAAGCCCGCTCGGAGGGCGAACTCCTGCATTCGGTCCAGTCCCAGCCGCCAACCCCGGGGCTGGAGAGAGGCAATGTACGCGAGGGCTTCTTGGTAGGTCACCGGCACCCTTCCGCCCTGTGTGATAGGTCTATCGATCTACTCATTGTTAAGACCGCATTAACCGAATTTGCACGGCTCGCGAAGGCCTATTATGATGAAGTCGATGGTAATGAACACAAACCAGAGTGCGCTCTGGACGAAGCTCGAGAGCTTCCAAATCGACAACCGAGACGAAATCTTCCCCTTCGAAAAGCGACTGGCCCGCGAACAGGGCTGGTCCATCGAATTCACCCGCCGGGTCATCGACGAGTACAAGCGCTTCCTCTTCCTCTGCGCCGCCGCCGGCCACCCCTGCTCCCCTTCGGACCAGGTGGACGAAGCCTGGCACCTGCACCTCACCTACACCCGGAGCTACTGGGACCGCCTCTGCCGAGAGATTCTCCCCAGCCCCCTGCACCACAACCCCACCACCGGCGGACCCGCCGAAAGCGCGAAGTTCGACGACTGGTACAACCGGACCCTGGAGAGCTACCGGGCCTTCTTCGATACCGAGCCACCCAAGGACATCTGGCCGCCGACGGAGGAGCGGTTCCTGAAGAAGTCGGAGCCGACGATCGACCGAAGCCAGTACTGGGTCATCCCAAAGCCGAGCCTCCGGCGAGCTGGACCGCAAGCCGCCCTCGCCCTGGTCATCGCCCTCGTGCTTGGAGGCTGTACTTCCGGCGAGGAATCGGTCGCTTTCCTCGGCCTGTTCGGCTTGCTGATTGCGGTGGGGGTCGCCGCGAACGCCAACGCCTCGAAGAACGCCCGGAAGAAGCTGCATGGCGGATCGCGCCGAAAGGCTGTCGGATCGGGCTGCGGTACTGGCACGTACGTCGGCTGCGGCACCTCTTCGGGCCACAGCGCCACCAGTGGCGGGAGCAGCGGTGGCGACGGAAGTGGAGGCGACGGCGGCGGTGATGGTGGTGGAGGCGGCTGTGGCGGAGGATGCGGAGGCGGATGCGGAAGCTAAAGCAATGGGGCGGGCCGCTGTCGTACGCGAAGCGCGTGCAACAGTCGATGAACCTGAAGCTAAACGACTGGACGCGCGCTCAAGCCGGAATCGTCATCGTGACGACCCTGTTGCTTTTGCTGATCGTCTCGTTTCCGCCCGTAGGTCGCCTTCGTACCTCTGTAGGTTGTGCCTACTACCCGGCTGAGTTCGGTGGCTTTCCCTTCTTGCCCGACTTCCTAGAGCGGCCGGAGGGACCACCAATGCACATTGCGTGGCCAATCCTCCTTCTGGAAATCTCGGCAGTGGTCGGGGCCACTAGAGTGCTCTGGCTCCTCATCGAGGAACCCTACCGCTAGAGCCGCCCCATCCCCATTATGGCTGGATGAGGTACCCTAACCACTCGGTCGCGGGGCGTGGCGCAGTTTGGTAGCGCGCGTGCTTTGGGAGCATGAGGTCGCAGGTTCGAATCCTGTCGCCCCGACCAATCTCCCTCTCGGCTCGACCTCGCCGGTACGGCCACTGGCCAGCGGCACTGAGCTGCCGTACAGTTCGCCGTTCCTCGCTCAAGAGTGAGCGCTTGACGCCATCATCGCGGGTCTCTAAACTGCCCCCGATGCTCGTCGAAACAAGTTCGCCCGAAAGAGACTCTCATCGGCCGCGTGGTCGGAGGATCAAGAGACTTACTCTTCGGGGTAAACGGCGCCGGATGGCGAAGCGCGCGAAAGTGGCGCTGGCCCTGAGTTCACTACTCCTTGTGATCACGGCCATTTACCTGCTCATCGTCTCCGTCCTGGACAAGGCCCTAAGCTATGAGTTGCCCACACCGACTATGAAGAGCACCGGTCGGTAGAGACAAGCAGTCGTCCCCTCCTACAAGCAGCCCCAAACCCAATCCGACTTAGGAACCCTGGGTTTGGTCGCCTTCGTTGCCTTCGGGAGCTCTACGCGAGCCATCGCCACTCGCTTCGTCCGTTCGATCTCGGTGAGCGTTCGGTCCAACCAAGGCACCGTCTGCTTCGCTATCCGATCCGCCGAAGTCTTCGTCGGGAGAGGTGGGGCCGATTCCCGCTCGGGCCTCACCGTAGGTGTCGAATCCGCCGCGACTAGGGTCCAGGGCGGGCTTTTCGGTTTCTCGATCTGGGTTTTCGTAGCTGTCCGACATGGTGCTTCCGGCGATCCTCGGGCTCTGGGTGTTCCGGCACCGCAATCAAGCGACGTTAAGAGGCTCAGCCAAGCGTGAACCAGAAGGTGGCGCCCTCGTCGACCGCACCCTCGGCCCACACCCGGCCCCCGTGGCGCTCGACGATTCGCTTCACGTTGGCCAGGCCGATGCCGGTGCCGGGATACTCGGCGTCCCGGTGCAGCCGCTCAAAAGGCTGGAACAGCTTTCCCCCGTACTGCATGTCGAATCCGATCCCGTTGTCCCGCAGGTAGAGGGCCGTCTCCCCACCTTCCGGCGCACTTCCAAATTCCAGCCGTAAGGGACGGGTTCGGCTCCGGTACTTGCAAGCGTTATGGATCAGGTTGTGCAAGACCATCCGCACGAGTTCTCGATCTGCTTGAACGACCAGATCTTTCCCAACCGAGAGATCCACCTCGCACGCCTCTTCTTCCCGAACGTCCTTTACGACCTCATGCACCAGCTCGCCCAGATCGACTGGCTGTCGAACCACTTCGCGACGCCCAAGCCGGGCGAATTTCAGAAGGTCTTCCACTAGCAGCGCCATCTTGCTAGCGGCCGCTGAAATGCGTCGCAACCCATCACGGCCCTCCTCAGGAATCTGGTCGCTGAAGTCCTCCACAAGGATCTTCGAGTGGCCGACCATCGCCCTTAGGGGTGCGCGCATGTCGTGCGACACCGAGTAGGTAAAGCCTTCGAGTTCACGTACCGCCGCCTGCAGCTTCTCCGTCCGCTCCGCCACGCGCTCCTCCAGATCCGCGTTCAGAGCCCGAAGAGCGCCTTCGGACTGTCGCAGGGCCTCGAGCGTATCGCGCACCTCGTACTGCCGACGGCGGTCCCTGAGAGCGGCCTCCAGCGTTGCCAGGATCGTTACTGGCCGGACAGGTCGCTCCACCAAGGTCGCGTTTGGGAGAGACTTGACCAGGTCCATCGTGGTCTTCATCCGAACATCTGCCCCCACACGGGAGGTCAAGACAACAAAGGGGATATCTGACCAAGACGGCTGGCTCGACACAGCATGAGCGAGGGCCTGCGAGTTGGGGAGGTAAAGCGCTTCTTCCGTGATGGCCACCGCCCCCACCCCGCCCTTAATGGCCTCGGCGAGCGAGGGAGCGTCAGGGAGCGCGACGGCGGCAATTCCGTTCGCCTCGGCCAACGACTTGAGCAGATCCGCATCACGCCCTACCGGAGCCAAGATCAGGAGACGGCTGTCCTGGCTTCTCTGAAAGGACGGCTCGTCAGACTGGATCGCCGTCCCCCATGCCCGGCATGAGCGGCTCGTCGGTGCCGACATAGCGGGGCACACCAGTCAGGACGCCGTGGAACGAATGGAGGGGCGCCCCCACCAGGACGCCTCCGGGGCCTATTTGGAACTCGCGGATGGTGCGCTCGTGTGGCCCGGTGCGTCTCTTCAACACCGAGATCGCCTGACGAACCGCCCCCGCCGCCTCGAAGTATCGGAGAAGGAGTACCGAGTCGGCCAGGTAGCTGATGTCTGCCTGTGAGACCATGGTGCCGACGAGGCCGTGCTGGGGAATCGTGATCACGGTGGTAACGCCGACTTGGTTCAGGTAGCTGAGAAGCTCGTGAAGCTGGGTGAGAACCAGCTTTTCCTCGGGCATCGCGTTGATCAAGCCGTTAAGACTGTCCAGCACCACGAGCCGCACCCCGCGCTTTTCTACCGCGTCCCGCACAGCCTGGGTGAACTCACCCGGCGACATCTCGGCGGGGTCGATCTGCTGGACCGTGACGTTGCCGGAGGCAATGTTCTCGGCCATGGGCATTCCCAGCCCCTCACATCGCGCGATCAGCGTTCCCAGGTTTTCATCGAACAGGAAGATCGCGACCCGCTCTTCTTTAGTCGCCGCCGCAAGCCCGTACATCGCGGCGATGGTCGACTTGCCACAACCCGCCGGTCCCAGGATGACGGTGCTCGTACCTCGGTCGAGCCCGCCGCCCAACAGGTCGTCCAGGTTTCCGACCCCGCTCAACAAAGAACCGTGCGGGATCGTTGCGCGGTGCTCCGACGCGACAAGGCGCGGGTAGACCTGCAAGCCGCCCGTCTGAATCCGGTAGTCGTGGTAGCCACCCCGAAACCGGGAAGCCCGGAGCTTCTTAACGATCATTCGGCGGCGCTCTGCCCCAAACTCGGTCGCCAGCCGCTCCAGACTAATCACCCCGTGGACGAGACTCTGAAGCTGCAGGTCCAGGTGGTCGCCCGTTCGGTCGTCGAGCAGCAGGACGGTCGCCCCTCTCTGGGCGAAAAACTGCTTGAGGCCAAGCACCTCGCGGCGAAACCGGAGCGGGTCTCTCTCCAGCAACCGCATCTCGGAAAGGGAATCGAAAACTACGCGTGTCGGACGCACCCTCTCAACGGCCGCCCGAATTTCGGACATCGTGTCGCCAAGCTCCACTTCGGAAGGCGCGAAAATCGTATATTGGGCCTCCGGCGAATTGCGTTCCTCGAACCACCCCAACTCGACCAGCTCGACCCCATCCAGCTTCCACCCATGCGACTGGGCCACGTAACGGAGCTCCTGACTGGTCTCGGAGAGGGTGATGTACAGAACGGGCTCCCCAAGCCGCACGCCTTCGAGCAAGAACTGGAGCGCCAGGGTCGTCTTGCCCGAGCCGGGTTGCCCCTCGACAAGGTACAGGTGCTGGCGGGGGAATCCGCCGTTGATCACGTCGTCCAGGCCAACGATGCCCGATCCGGCACGTTGTTCTTCTGGCCCTTGGAGCCCTTCAGTTTCGGTCATCGCTCGCCCTCAGTCTAGCCGCAACCGCAAGCAACGGTAGCAGAAAGCCGCCGCCGACCCGGCAAAAGCCACTGGTTAACAGCATGAACCGCTGTTCCTCCTCTGTGGCCGGGGGATTGCTCTATGAGGCGCAATGACCCGTTTACGACCGGCAGAAATACGGTCGGCACCCGACATTATCCGTAGGGAGCCAAGGCACCCACGCCAAGGACCGTTCGACGATGATGCGCTGCAAACTGTTCCGATCCGTTTTCGCTGGCTCGCTGGCAATCCTCTGCACCTTTCCGGTTTACGGTCTTTCCACCCGTTCACGCACCTTTTCCGTGGAGGACGTAGTGGGCATTCAGGCAGGGACGCCCCAGGCGACGAAGGATGAATCTTCAGAGGCTCCTACGCGTCAGATTTCCATCCCCGTGGTCATCACCGCCCGCCAGCCGGACGGCACTAGCGAGAACGTGGTGACGCAGTTCCCGATCGCCCCCAACCTCGTTGAGCAGGTCAAGGAAGAGTTCGGCGAGAAGGCTCCGGTGTTGCTTCGCAATATTCAAGGAGCGCTTGTCCAGGGCCTGAGCGCCCCCGACGCCGCCGTGAAGCGCTCCTGTGCCCAAGCCCTCCCGGAGGTCAAGGCGAGCGTTCCTTACCGAGTTCAGCCCGGCGTTAAGATGCCGGTCAACATCGAGGCGAAGGTCGCGGCAATCGGCCAGAACTACAGCCGAATTGGAAAGGCGCCGCTCGTGGTCACCAGCGGCAATCGCACCGCTCTGAAGCAGGCCGAGGCCATGCGGGTTAAGATCTCTATGGGCGAGAACCTCCTGAAGCTGTACGGCAACAAGAAAGCGGCGTCGCAGGTGGTCCAGGCGTACAAGCAGGCAAAGTGGGCAGGCCAGTCGAAAGCGGCCGTAGTCGAGCAGATGGCTCAGGTGATCGAGGAGCAAGTTGGCCAGGGGGTCTTCATCTCGAACCACCTACGAGAGGGTGCGGTCGATATCCGGACGAAGGGCCTCAGCAAATGGGCAAAGGCAAAGCTGATCGAGTCGGCGGAGATGGTCCCCGGAGTTCGAGTCCACGACGAAAGCACGCCTCCGCACCTCCACGTCGATATCGATATCAGCTAATTCTTGGGGAGATCAGGATGGATTTGGATGATCTCATTGATCTGATTGATTCCGACTCAATGAGATCATTTGAATCCTTTAGATCCTTTAGATCTTTCCTGATCTCCCCAAAGAAGGCGTGACCAACGCGGGCGGCTTAGGCGGCGAGGAAGAGCTCTTGCTCGGCAGCGAGCTCGTCGCGAAGGGCGAGGCGGGCGCGGTTCAGGCGGCTCTTCACGGTACCCATGGGCAGGTCGAGGATCTCCGCGATCTCTTCGTAGGCGAGGCCGTCCACGTGGTACATCACCACGATCGCGCGCTGCCACTCCGGAAGTCGCTTGAGGGCTTCCTGGATCTTGGACTCTTTCTGGCTCTGCACGGCGCGGTCGTGAGGGGTCATGTCCGGGTCGGCGAACTGTCGCTCGACTTCGCTCTCGCCCAGTGCAAGCTCTTGGTCGAGGCTGACGGCAGGGCGGCTATTGGCCTTCTTGCGGCGGTCGAGGTAGCAGTTGGTGACGATGCGGTGGAGCCAGGTCGAGAAGGCGCTGTCGCCTTTGAAGCCATCGATGGCCTTGAAGACCCGGACGAAGGCATCGGCCACGACGTCGGCCGCTTCGTCTTGGCTGCGGGTGAGCCGGAAAGCGTACTGGTAGGCGCGGGCCTGGTGACGGGCGACCAGCTGGTCGAGGGCAGTTCGGTCTCCGCGCTGAATGCGTCGAACCAGAGTGATGTCGTCTAGAGTGGCGTTGGTCATGGTCTCTTCTCGCTGCGGGCCTCCATTTGGATGGAGGGTCATGTTAGCGTTTATTGCGCTGCTGACAGCAATTTTGAACGAGTAGAGGAACCGAAATGTTCGTCGATTGTTCAAGAATTTCTTCTCCCGCCCTTCTTGAGCACTAGTTGCTGTTTCTGATGAGGCCCAAGAGGAAGCGCTCCAGGTTCAAAATCGGGGTTGAAGCACCGTTTGCCGGAGAAGGCGACCAGTGCGTCGGTCCCCTACGGCCAGAGGCTGTGTAGCCGCGGCTCCGCGCCGCGAGCGACTGTTCGGCTACACCCGATCCCAGAAGAAAGGTGCGCGCAGGATGGACCTGCGGCTACACAGCCTCCGCCCGTAGGGGCTTGGAACTCCGCTATCCGCCGTTGACGGAGACCTTGGGAAGCTTGAACTCGCGCTCGAAGACTCGGATCTTCTTGCTGAAAGACCGATCGATACCCGCGCGGCTGAGGGCATGCGCCATCGCCTGGATCTGCTCCGGCTTCAGGTCGTCGAATTCCAGCTCATGGACCTTCCCGCCCGGTTCGCGCCAGAAGACTCGGTCCTCCCCGGCACCCCAGACCTGCACGGGTGGCGCGTCCGGCAATCCCGGAGCATTGACCTTCAAGGGCGCTTCGGGCGTGACGCCGTTCAAACCCTTAGCAACCGAATCCCGGAAGCCGGCAAGGGTCTCCCAACGCTTCACGTCCATCCGATTGCGGAGCGCCGGGTTCGTCTTCATCAACTCCGCGAAGTCTCGGAACGCGTATTCCTTCTTAAAGATCTCGCCGAGGTCCTTGATTTCGGACTGGTAGACGATCCCCTTCTTGATCAACGGATCCTGGATCCGGCTGATCATCCGCTTGACGTTCTCGTCCGACGACCGCTCGACGGGCGGCTTAGCCGGAGGCGTGGGGGGCTCGGGCTTGGGCCGCGTCGGCTCCACCTTGGGAACCTCGTCGCCCTTGGGCGTCTCGGGATTCGACGCCGGCGCTCCGGTGCCGGGGGGCTCGTTGCGGGTGGCGGTCACCGTCACTTCGGGCGCAGGTTCTGCTGTCTTCGACTCCTTCTCGGCCTTCTCTTCTTCCAGCAGGCCCTTAAGCTTCTCAATAAGCTCCGGGGTCAGCTTGATCTCCTCAGGACTCTCCGTCGGAGTGTCCTTAGCCGCTGGCGCATCCTTGACCACCGGTTTCTTCTCCTGCACGGGCGCTATCGCATGGGCCGTAGGGGGCTCGGCCCTCCGTGCTGGCATCGGAACCGACGAAGAGTAGCTAACCTCCGGTCTGACCGAAGTCCGCAGCCCCGCCATTCCGAGCAGACCCAGAGCAGTGATGCTCAGCAGACCCAAGCCCCAGGTAGACCCTGAATTTCTGCCACGTGGGGACGGGCGTTCCAGCCTTGTCTGAGGGATCTGCGGAATCTGGGGAGCCTGCGGTGCCTGCGGTGCCTGCGGAAGCCTGATCGGCAACGGGCCTTCCGGTCCCGGAACCTCGAGGACATGGACCGGCGAAGCGATGTTCTTCAGCAGCATCGGCCCGCGGTCCAACAGCTGGACGGGGAGCCGACTCTTGACGACCTCGAAGACGGTTCCACTGATCCAGATACCGCCGGGCGGGGCCGCGTCTTGCAGCCGGGCCGCGATGTTCACGCTATCGCCGTGGGCATCGGCCTCGCTCAGCAGGACGTCCCCGAGGTGGATCCCGATCCGGTGCCGGAGCATCGGACCGTCGTCCGTCGGAATCCGCTCCCGGAACTTGGCCTGGACCTCCAGCGAGCAGGCAAGGGCCTGGGCCGCGCTGCTGAAGATCATCAACATGCCGTCGCCCATCGTCTTGAGGACTTGCCCCCCGTGGACGCTGGCCAGGGAACGCATGACCCCGAAATCCGCCTCCAACAGTCGGAACGCCCGCTCCTCGTTGGAACTGGCGAGGGCGCTAAACGCGACAGCGTCCGTAAACACAATCGCCACTAGGGATCGCTGTGCGCTCATCCCCCTATTATCGCTCCAACTCCAGATTCGGCAAACTCAATGCACTACCCCTTGCGGCGACCTCCGCCACCGATCCACGTTCATCCAGCGTAAACGAGACCTAAATCATTCTGGGTTCCCCAGAAGAAGAACCCGGACTTTCGCCCCGGCGGAGGCGTAGTGCGATAGCACAAAGCGCAGAGGTCCCCGAGCCTTAACCTGTAGCTTCCGGCTTAATTGCCGGACGCCGGTCGGCCAAGGCGTTCAATCCGACGAAGCCCAGCACCGCGGCCGCTTGGATCACGTAGATGAGGGTCGTGCCGGCGGTGGTGAACCGGGCAAGGTTCTCCGACCCGGCGAAGAGCGCGCCGAAGTAAGTCGCGCTGAGGACCACGAGGAGGGGGTGCAGCCCGCCCAAGAGAGCCACTGGAATGCCGAGGAATCCCCACTGCTGGGAAAAGCCGGAGCCAAGCTGTCCGGACAGGCCCACATACTCGACTCCCCCGGCCAGGCCACAGAGGGCCCCTGAAATCAGCATCGCCCGCAAGTGGGTCCGGTCGGGATTGATGTGGTAGGACCGGGCGACTTTGGGATTCTCCCCGACCAGCCGCAACTGGAAGCCGCCTTTGGTCAGGAACAGGTAGACGTAGACCCCTACCGCCACCAGCAGCGCAAGCAAGACGCCCGAGTGAACGTCCATCTGCCGGTCGAACTTTGCCAGCATCAGAGCCTCGGGAAGCGGGTCGGTAAGGGGAAGTTGACGCTTGGCCTCCTGCAAAGGTCCGTTCACCGCCCACGACAGGAGTTGAAGGGCAATGAAGTTCAGCAAGATCGTGCTGATCACCACCTCCACTCCGCGCTTCACGAAAAGCCAGCCCGCCAACCAGGCCCAAGCTGCGCCGCCGAGGGCACAGACAACGAGCAGCAGAATCTGACCGGCCGGTCCCGCCGTAGCCAGCGGCCCGCCAATCAGCGACTTCGCCAGCCAGGCACCCGAGAGGCCGCCGACGATGAACTGACCCTCGCCACCGATGTTGTACATCCCGGCGCGCCAAGCAACCACCATTCCCAAGCCGGTGAGCAGGAGAGGTGTGGTCTTGATCGCCGTCCGCGACAGGCCGAACTTGTCGCCAAAAGCCCCCTCCGCGATAAGCTTGAGGCTGTCGAAGACCGGCAGGCGGAAGGCGAGCAGCGTGAGGACCAGGACCAGGACAAGGCCGATGACGGTCACCGTCGCCCGCGTAGCGCGGCTCAACCCGGACCACCTACCAGCGACACCGCCCCCTGGTCTTCTACGAGTTCACCCCGGCTCATGAACAACGTCCGGTCGGACAGGGCGTACAGCTCGTCCAGATCGGTGGTGAACAACGCGACGGCCGCCCCCGCAGCGCGGGCTTCTCGAATCTTCTCGTGCACGTACTCCGTGGCCTTGATGTCCAGCCCCCGCGTCGGATTTACCGCGACCAGCAGGTCGGGCTGGGTGTCCAGCGCCCGGCTGACCACCACCTTCTGCTGATTGCCGCCGCTTAGGCTGGAAACGGCCTCGGCCGGACCGGACACCTTGATTCCAAAGCGGTCAATCAGGCTTCGAGCCCAGGCGTGGACTCGGCCGACCACCATCAGCGGGCCGCTGGAAAGCTCCGGCTTCCGATGACCCGTCACCAGGAGATTGTCCTCGACGGACATGCCCACCGCCAACCCCGCCACCTGGCGGTCTTGAGGGATGTAGGCCACCTTCGCTTCCTGAACCGGCCGCTCCTCGAACTGGACGACGCTCGGCCCCCGTGACCGGCGGACCCCGACGAGTGCCTCCGCAAGCTCCACCTGGCCGTTGCCATCGACCCCGCCGATGCCGACGATCTCCCCCCGGCCGACCCGCAGGTTCACCCCTCGTACCGCCGTCTCCCCGCGGTCGCCCGCGACGACCAGCCCGTCCGCTCGAAGCCCTTCCCTAACCTCAACGGCCTCTGGCTTCGCGCCCGGAATCGGCATTTCACCGACCATCCAACTTGCCAGTTGGGAGGGGCTCGTGTCACCGATCACCGCCGTCGCGACCACCTTCCCCCGCCGAAGTACGGTCACCCGGTCGGCCACCGCCATCACTTCGCTCAGCTTGTGTGCGATCAGGACCACGACTTTGCCGTCGTCGCGCAACCTTCGCAGCACCCGGAATAGGTCGTCCACTTCGTCGGGGGCCAGCACGGCGGTCGGCTCGTCGAACACGAGCACGCGGGCGTTGCCGCTCAGGGCCTTCAGGATCTCCAGCCGCTGCTGGACGCCAACCGGCATCGTCCGCACCCGCTCGTTCGGATCGACCTGCCAGCCGAGCCGCTCCGCGATCTGGAGCGCCGGATCGGCTAAGCTGCCCACACGCGCTGATTTGGAGAGCCCCGGTAGCCGGGCAAGGGCGAGGTTCTCGGCGGCGGTGAACTCCGGGACGAGCGTGAAGTGCTGGTGGATCATCTCGATCCCCATCCGTTTGCACTCGAACGCCTTCCCCACCGGCACTGGCTCCCCGTCGAGGAGCACTTGCCCCTCGTTCGGAACCACGAAGCCGGACATGACTCCCATCAAGGTGGACTTCCCCGCCCCGTTTTCGCCGAGCACGGCGTGGACCTCACCGGGGCTGAAAGTAGCGTCCACCCGATCCAGCGCCACCAATGCACCGTACCGCTTCGTCACCCCCGCTACCCGCAGCCCGGTCGATTCCATGCTCTCAAATAAGCCTGGCACAGAACGCCTGGCACCGGCTGGGAGCCGATGCCACGTCAGAACTCGTCTTTGGGCACGACGAGCTGGCCGGACTTGATCTTGGCTTTCGTGTCCTCCAGCTCCTTCACCAGGGCTGGCGGCACCTTGTTCTGGTGGGCCGGACTGATCACGAAGTCGATCGCACTGTCCTGCATTCCCTTAAGCACGACCGAGCCCTTGAAGGACTTGTCCTTGACCTGCTTGGCCAGATCAAGGAACGCAGGGCCGGCCACGATGACGGCCGAACCGATCACGGCGGGGCTAGCGTTGTTCTGGTCGGCGTTGCTACCGAAGGCGTAGACGTTCTTCGCCGCGCACGCGTTAAAAACGCCGGGGGCGGCCGCGTTGGCCTGGTGGATGATAAAGTCCGCGCCCTGGGCGATCACCGACTCCGTCGCCTGCTGGGCCTTCGCCACGTCGCTCTGGAATTGGTCGCCCAGGTACACGGTCGGAATTACCTTGATGTCAGGCTTGGCCGCCTTCGCCCCGGCGACGAACGCCTTAAGGGTCGAGTCGATCGAAGGCACCTTGATCGCGGCCACGCTTCCCACGGTGCCCGTCTTGCTCATCTTCGCCGCCATCATGCCGGCCAGGTAGAACCCCTGCTCCAAGTAGAAGCGGAACGCGCCCGCGTTGGCCGCCGTTTCGCCTCCCGACGAGCTGATGAAGACAGTGTTCGGGAAGTCTTTGGCGACCACAACGCCGACGCTGTTGTACTCGAAGCCATGCCCGAACACGAGGCCGTAGCCCTTCTGGGCGTACGATCGCATCGCGTCCTTGATCTTCGGTCCCGTCGCCTCCTGGTTGTCGACGGTGGCGTTCATCTCCTTCTTGATCGACTGGAGCCCGTCGTAGGCCATGGCGCTCCAGCCCGCATCACTCACCGGTCCCGGCGTCAACAGGGCAACCTTAAAGTCGCCGCTCGCGTCCGCCGTCCCAGAAGTTCCCTTCGCCGCCGGATCGCCCGACCCGGTTTGCGCGCTGCAGCCCGCCAGGGCCAACGCTGCGAGCAGTGGAAGAAGATGCTTCGTTCTCATCTCCTGGAACTATACGGGGTCGAAAGGAGGGTTGTCGACTCAGGAACCGAAAGGCAAGCTATTTCACCAGCCTGACGGGGCTGGGCGCTCCTTGCCCCCTACCGAGTGGCTTCCTTCAATTCCCGGACGGCCTCCACGATGGTTTGCCGGCCAGCGCCGCCTCTCCATTCGTTGTGGAGAAGGTTCACCAGCGAACTTCCGACGACCGCCCCGTCGGCGACTTCACAGACCATTCGAACGTGCTCGGGCTTCGAGAGGCCGAACCCGACGCACACCGGTTTGTCCGTCAGTTGCTTCACCTTGCGGACGAGGTCCTGGACCTCCGGCGGAACGGCCCGCTCGGCCCCCGTCACGCCCGTTCGGGAAACCGCGTAGACGAATCCGGTCGAACGCCGGGCCACCTCTTCGATTCGGTGCTGGGTGCTCGTGGGGGCGACGAGGAAAATCGTCTCGATTCCGGCGGCCTCGCAAGCCGCGTCCCAGGCATCCGCCTCGTCCGGAACGAGGTCGCTGACGATGGTGCCCGCGAGTCCGGCATCGCGGCTGGCTTGGGCGAACTCGCGAAGACCGAACCGAAGGATGGGATTGTAGTAACCCATGGTCGCGATCGGGATCGGCTTGGGGATTGCGGCGAGGGCGTTAAGGATGGAGCGGGAGTTCACCCCGCTGTCGAGCGCCCGTTGTGAGGATGCCTGAATCGTGGGTCCTTCCCCGAACGGGTCACTGAACGGTATCCCGATTTCGATGACGTCCGCCCCGCCCTCGATAAGGGCCTCGACGACGGCGGGAAGTTCGGAAAGCGGCTGATCCCCCGCGGTCAGGAACAGGACGAGCGCCTTTTCGTTCTGGGCGCGGAGGGTCTGGAACTTCTCGGAAAGCGTCGGCACTCCGGACAGTGTTGCGCAAAGGGTGGTCAGCGTGCGACGGTACCTCCTACTTCAGCGGCTGTCGCTTGAGGTCCTTGAGGCTCTGCTGGAAGCTCTCGACCGCTTCCTTGTGCCCCATCGACTTGGCCATCTTGATCATCGTCTTCGTGGATTCGATCTCTTCCTTTCGACGCTCCTTTGGCGTCAGGCCATCGGCATCCTGAAGCTCTCGGGACCACCGGATGTACTTCTCGGCTTCCGCGGCCTGGCCCTTGGCCGCAGCCACCTGCGCCAGCCTTTTGTAAAAGGACCCCTCCATGGCACGATCTCCCGCCTGCTGGGCATCGGCAAGCCCTTGATGGATTATTTCCTCCCTATCGTGAATTTCGGAGCCCTCCTCTTCGTGAGTCAGCGCAACGGATACGGCCTTGGCGGCATCGTCGTAGGCTCCGACCTGCCGGTACAGGCGCGCCGCCTCTAGGGCCAATGCTCGTCCTTCCGCTGGCGGAGTGGAAGTGAAGTCGCAAGCCTTGCTGAACAGGCAGGCTGCCTGCCCATCGAGGGCCCCAGATCCGTGGAAGAGTTCGAGCGCCTGGTCCTTCAGTTCTTTCCCACAGACCGCTTCTCCGCCCAGCGCCGCCTGGTTCGACTGAGCGAACAGGACCCAAGCCAACTGGGTGGTGTCCCCCTCCTCCTCAAAGATCCGGTAGGCCGTTGCCAGCATTTTTTGGGCCAGGTCCCAGGGCTGAAAGGGAGCCGCCGCCCGAAGGGCTCGTGCCTCTCCTCTCCGGTCGCCGATCTTCTGGAATATCTGTAGCGCTTCCATGGCAAGCTCGGCACTCCGCTGAAAAGGGGGAAGGTTCGTGTGGGAGCGGACCCACTTCACCAAATAGGCGAGTGCGAGCAATCCGTTGGCGACCTCGCGCTCATCCCCCTGTGTTCGGCACTCCTCGATCTGCTTCAGTACCGTCTCAAGCCCCTTTTCCGACTTTGGAACGTCCCAGTTCAGCGCCATTTTTCAAGCGTACGCGATAGAATTGGCCCCTGCCATGGCAATCGAACATCAAGTTCCCGTCTCGGGCGCGGTGCTCTGGGTCACGGAGTCAGGAGTCGGGACGCCGGTCATGCTTTGTAACGGCGGCCCCGGTTGCTGCGACTACCTAGCTCCCGTCGCCACCATGCTGGAAAACCACGCGCGAGTCCTCCGGTTCGAGCAGCGGGGCTGTGGGCGCTCTTCGGCCACGCCCCCTTACGATCTGCCCACGACCCTCTCCGACCTCGATGCCCTCAGGACCCACTTCGGCATTGACCGCTGGACGATTGGCGGCCACTCGTGGGGGGCGGATCTCGCGCTGGCCTACGCCCTTACCTACCCTGAGCGCACTAAGGCGGTACTCCACCTCAACGGAACGGGGGTGCAGAACGACCGCAGTTGGAAAGAGACCTACGAACGGGGAAAGTCGGAGGGTCGGGAACCGATGCCGGAGTTCGACTATCCGCCGAACATGGACGTGAACGCCGCCGTCATGGCCTCCTGGCGCGAATTCATCCGCCGCCCGGACCTCCTCCGGCGGATCTCCGACCTGCCCATGCCGTTGCTGGCTGTCTACGGGAGCGAGGACATCCGGCCGTCGTGGCCCGTGGAGCAGTTATGCCAGCTAGTGCCGAACGGCCGGTTCGTGCTGCTCCAGGGGGCCGGACACATGCTTTGGGAGACACACGCTGACGACCTGGCTTCGGTGCTTCAAGATTTTGTCTGGTAGGGAGCGGGGCTTTCTCCACCCCCGGCCCCTCCTCATTTTCCTTGCGCCATCGGCTTCGGTTCGGACACACTTTCGGCCGCAGGAAAACGAGGAGGGGAGCGCCGCTGCTCCGTCAAACAGTCGTGTCCGAACAAAACCAGTTTCGTGTTGGGGGGATCGAAGTTGCCATCGACCGGCAGGGCCGGGTCAGCCACGGCGACCGTGTTCTCGGGCGGGTGGCCCGAGAACAGCGGTTCGACCAGTGGTTCTGGCGGGCCTACGACCCCGAGACCGACGAGCCGTATAAGCGGTTCTTCACCAGCCGCCCGGAAGCAATCATGTTGCTGCTCATCAACACGGGGTACGTGGACGGAATCGGGTTCTAGGGAGCCTAAGGAACGAAGCGCGGTCCGCGGAGCGCCTCATAAGCCGCCATCTGCTTCGCCGTCAGCACCGCCTTCAGCTTCGCCTGCGTCTGGGTCTCGATGGCGTTCAGCCGAGGTTGCACCTTCTGGCCCGCCGCCCGCAGCTCGGCTTGCGCCTGCTTCTGAAGCCGCTGTCCGTCCGCCTGGTCTTTCGGTTTGACGTTCTTGTACTTCTGCGCTACCGCCTGCAAGGCGCTCTGCTGCACTTGCGCCGCTTGTCGCGCCGCCGCCGTGAAGATGGACCGGAATTGCTTGAGTTGAGCAGCGGACATGCCGACTCGGGTGGCCACCTTTTCATCGGCTAGGGCACCAATGCCCGCCCGCTGGATGGAGATCTCGCGCAGCCGCCGCAACTGGGCCGGGGTCAGGTGAGTGAGCACGCGCTCCTTGAGGGCCGTGTACATCGACAGTAAGCGCGGGTTGGGATTCGGCAACGTCCGAGGATCGACCTTTTTCGCCTTCAATTCCTCTTCGTATGCCTTTAGCTGCCCGCGGTGCCAGTCCGCGGCCTTATTCATTTGGGCGCGCTGCGCCTCGGTCAGCTTGATGTCCTGCTGGACCTTTTTCGCCTGGAGGATCACCACGTCGGCGGCGTGGAAGTCGAATGGGTCCATCGCCGCTAAAGCGACGTGGACGATGAAGAAGAGACAGAGCGACAAGAAACCCTTCATATGCTTTCAAGTACGACGCGCGAGACTACGGTCTCGGGTCCGCGTGTTGGACGTCGACCTCGCAACGCATGATCCCCTCGCATACGGCGGTGCAGAAGGCGTCGGTCGGATTTACGTGCTGAACGAGGTAGATGGGGGTGCAACCGGAGCCGTGCATCACCTGGATCACGCACTCGTAGTCACCCGGGTGATCGTCCACCAGCTGGCGGAGCCAGCGCATCTGCTTTTCCGTGGCCTTCCAAATCGAGATCGTGACGGTCCCCGCCGCCCCTCCGCCGCCGGTGTACCCGAGGTCGAGGCCGGGCTCAAGCGGCTTGATGTCCTCGATGCGGATCTCGACCGACTTCTCGCCCCGCATCTCCCGGTGCATCGCGTACCCCGCGAGTTGAACCACCGAGTCCTTCACCAGCACGTCGAGGAACTTCTCGTACGTCTTGTTGAAGGCGATCGCGCCGATCTGGCCGCTGAAGTCCTCCAGCACGATCGTCGCCATCTTCTTCCCTTCGCTCTTGGTCACGATGGTGCGAAGCTTGGCGATGACGCCCGCCAGTCGGACGAAGGTGTTTTCGTCGGACTCGATGGCCTGAGCGCAGGTGTGAGTCGCGCTCTGCTGGATCAGTCGCTCGTGGCCCCGGAGCGGGTGGTCGGAGACGTAGATCCCCATCACCTCTTTCTCCATAGCCAGGTTCTCGCTTCGTCCCGCCGGGTCGCACTCGGGTAAGGGCGGGAAGGAGACCGACTGGGGGCCATCGTCCCCGCCGAATAGGTCAGCCTGACCGGCAAGGCGCGAGCGGTTCTGGCTGTCCGCGTACTGGAGCGCCGCCTCGACGTGGTTCAGCAGCTTCTTGCGGTTCCGGTCGATGCTGTCCAGCGCACCGGCGCGGACCAAGGCTTCCAGCGCCGTTCGGTTCATGCCGCCCGGCTTGGTGCGGTCGCAAAACTCGAAGAGGTGGGTAAACGGCCCGTTCTCGTTCCGCTCGTTGATGATCGACTCGACGACCCCCTCTCCCACACCTTTGATGGCAGCGAGGCCGAACCGGATCGAGTCGGTCGGTCCTTTAGCCCGAGCGCTCGGAGTTTTGACGGGAACCCGCTCGATGGCAAAGTCTCGGAACGAACCGTTGACGTCCGGCTGGAGGACGGAGATCTTCTGGCGGCGGCACTCCTCGATGAACGAGGTGACCTTGTCCTCCTTGTCTAGGTACACGCTCAGCAGGGCCGCCATGTACTCCACCGGGAAGTTCGCCTTTAGGTAGGCGGTCTGGTACGCCAGGATCGAGTAGCAGACGGCGTGGGCCTTGTTGAAGGCGTAGCCGGCGAACGGCAGCAGCAGCTCCCAGACTTTGTTGGCAACCTCCTCGGTGATCCCCGCGGCCGCCGTGCCGTCCATGAACTCGACCTTCATCGAGTCCATCGCCTTGGCGTCCTTCTTACCCATCGCGCGCCGAAGCACGTCCGCCTTTCCGAGGGTAAAGCCGGCAATGGCCTGGACAACCTGCATGACCTGGTCCTGGTAGACGATGATGCCGTACGTCTCTTCCAGAATCGGCTTCATCCGCTCGTCCAGATACTCCGCCTTGAGGCGCCCGAACTTGGTGTCGATGAAGCGCGGGATGTGCTCCATCGGGCCGGGCCGGTAGAGCGCGATCATGGCCGCGAGCTCGCGGACGTTGCCCGGCTTGAGCTGCTGGACCCAGCGCGTCATGCCGCCGCCTTCAAGCTGGAACACACCCGCCGTCTCACCTCGCCCCAGCATCTCGTACGTCTTGGGGTCGTCGGCCGGAATCGTGCGGATGTCGAAGGGGCCGGTGGTGACGCCCAGGGCGTCGTCGCTACCGGCGGCCACCGCGGCCTCGCGGCCCCGGTTGATGTTCTCGACGCACCGGGCGAGGACGGTAAGGTTCGAGAGCCCCAGGAAGTCCATCTTGAGCATCCCGATCTTCTCCAGGATGCCCATTTCGAAGGCGGTGACCGCCTGACCGTCGTTGCCTCGGTACAAGGGCACGTACTCCACGAGCGGTTCGTTCGAAATGACGACGCCCGCCGCGTGGACGCCAGCGTTGCGGGCCATCCCCTCCACCGTCTTGGCCGTCTCGAACAGGCTCTTCATTCGCGGCTCGCCGTCCACGATCTGGCGAAACTCGGCCAGTTCCTTGTAAGCGCGGTTCAGGGACCAGCCGGGCAGAGTGGGGATTACCTTCGTGAGACGGTCGGTCTCCTGAGGCGTGTAGCCTTGGACCCGTCCGCAGTCCTTGATGGCCGCCTTCGCGCCGAGAGTGCCGAAGGTGATGATCTGGGCGACCCGGTCCTTGCCGAACCGCTCGGTGACGTACTGGATGATCTCGTCGCGACGAGCGTCCTCAAAGTCCATGTCCACGTCGGGCATCGAGATACGCTCGGGGTTCAGGAACCGCTCGAACGTGAGTCCGTACTCGACGGGGTCGACGTCGGTGATGCCGATGCAATAGGAGACGAGAGAGCCCGCCGCCGAACCGCGGACCCCGAAGTAAATCCCCCGATCGCGGGTCGCCTTCGCGAACTCACGTACCAGGAGGAAGTAGTCGCCGAAACCCGTCTTCTTGATGACGTCCAGCTCGTAGTCCAATCGGGCGAGCGCCCGCTCGGGTTCCTTCGTCCGCTCCTTCAGCCCCTTTTCGGCAAGCTCGCGGAGGAAGTCGAAGTTGTCCATCCCCTCCGGCACGTCCGGCTGGGGCATCGGCGCCCGGCGCTTGTCCAGCTCGACGTTGCACATCTCGGCGATCATCGCCGTGTTCTCGAGCGCCTCCTGGTGCTCAGGGAACAGCGCCGCCATGTCTTCCTTGCTCTTGAGATAGAACTCGTCCGTCGCGAACTTGAACCGCTTCTCGTCCGCGACCAGCGCGCCCGTCTGGATACAGAGCAGGACGTCGTGCGGCTGGGCGTCGCCTTTGCAGAGGTAGTGGGCGTCGTTGGTCGCTACTAGCGGAAGCTTTAGCTCGCGCGCGATCCGCAGGAGGTTCTCCTGAATCCGTGCCTGCTCCGGCAGCCGGTGGTCCTGCAGTTCGATAAAGAAGTTGCCGTGCCCGTACATCTCGTCGTACATGCCCGCGATGTACTGGGCTCGGTCGTAGTTGCCCTTCAGCAGCTCTTGGCAGACCTCTGAGCCGAGGCAGGCGCTGGTCGCGATGACCCCCTTGCTGTGGGCGCGCAGGATGTCGTGGTCGACGCGGGGCTTATAGTAGTAGCCCTCAAGGGCGGCGATGGTCGAGAGCTTGCAGAGGTTGCGATAGCCCTCCAGGTCCTTGGCCAGCAGTAGCAGGTGGTACGCGTTCTTCTCGCCGTCCCCTTTCTTGTTGTGGATCCCTTGCGGCGCCACGTAGGCTTCCACGCCCAGGATCGGCTTGATCCCGGCCTTTTTAGCCTCCATGTAGAACTCCATGACCCCGAACATCACGCCGTGGTCGGAGATCGCCAGCGCCTCCATCTCCATCTCCTTGGCCCGCTTGACCATGTCGGGGATGCGGTTGGCACCGTCGAGCAACGAGTACTCGGTGTGGTTATGGATGTGACAGAAAGACTTGCACATGGATAGAGGCAGAGGCTCCCCTGCCGTCGCCACTGAGGCCCGAAGGGTTTCCTCAGTAGCCCTTTATTGTGACGTTACGGCCCCGTCCGGTGCCGCATCATTCTTGCCCCTCCGCAGTTTTGGTCCCGGTTCGGGACCATCTGTTAAGGCGCTTCAGTCCAAACAGGAAACAACGCTTCGGCTGGTAAATTCACGATGAAGGACCTCCTTTCCAACCGCCTCCGAGAACGCCTTTTGGACGTCCGTGACTGGGCCGAAATCCGCCCCGACCCCCACTGGTGGCCCTACGCGACCCTTCCCCTGGTCGCGGCCATCGGTCTCTACTTTACGCCGATTCCCGCCGTCCCCTTCCTGCTCATGATCGCACTGGGAGTCGCTGCCGTTGGGTTCGCGCTGTTCCTGGTCGGGATCGCCGCATGGATCGTCGCAAACTGCCTCGCCGACGTCACCGTGACCTGGATGCGCCAGAACCTCGTCGTGGAGCAACGCCGAACCCAGCACCAGCGCTGATCTTCGGCCGGATTGGAGTTGGATCATCTTGCTTCCATCCTGATCAGAGAGTCGGCTCAGATATTGGGTCGGCGTTTCGCTGACCTTCGGGCAAAGGACAGTCCGGTCACTGACAAAACACCCTTTCGCCCTCTCCACCCAGGCAAGACCTGCCAAGACGTGTAGACGACCTTCAACGGTCACCACGGGGGCCTTCAAGGGCATGTTCTGCACGAGGATCCCATCCACCTCCCGGCCATGTCATCCTGAGCGCAGCGAAGGACCTCTCCCAAACGGGTGGTGTGGAAGTGCCGGTTCCGTAACCTCACGCAAAGACGCAGCAAAGGACTCTTGGCGTCCACGGCCTTAGCTCGCTCTGCTCGCACCCCCTCCCTTCGGTTCCCCCTTCCGCTGCGCTCCAAGGGGCACCATCCATTGCCGCCCGCATCGTTCGTCCAATAGCGGCGACCGTCCGTTAGGGTCTCGCTGGAGGGGCAAGCGAGGGCTCCCAATCAGGAATGGTGCCCCTTGGAGCGACGCAGGAGCGGAAGGGGGAACCGAGGGGGAGGGGGTG
>Ga0216301_1000011_pt1 | contig 44408 bp, 33 predicted proteins | sample 4hB_Boncat_minus_FD_156203 | JGI IMG/M metagenome (GOLD analysis project Ga0216301, IMG submission 156203) | Terrestrial sediment cell enrichment communities for BONCAT metagenomics from Utah, United States - 4hB_Boncat_minus | ecosystem: Environmental > Terrestrial > Deep subsurface > Rock...
CAAGCCGCGTTTCGAAGATTCCACCCCCGAACACCGCCTAGCCGCCATCGCCCACTCCTACCACCTAATCTAAGAGCCCCCTCTCCTGTTTCAGGGATGGTTCGTGCCCTGGAATGGGAGAGGGGGTTGGGGGTGAGGGAAGTCTGGATGACGCGTGAAAGGTGACTGGGTGAATGGGTGACCGTTGGACTGGTCATCGAGACTTGCTTCCAACCGTGTGAAGATTCCGAACTCCACCAGCATGGTCGACTGGTAGGAACTCCAGCGGCCCCTCATCGTAGACGAGGCCGTTGTGCAATAGCACCCCATCTATTGCGTGGCGTGCCCCGAATACGGAAGGCCGCACGCCTGCGGGACGGGGTAGCGCTCCGCTCTGGTCGTAGAACTCGGCGAACTCTCCTGACCTCGTTGCGTCCCGCATCGACGCGTCCGCCATCATCGCCGCCAAGTCCCGGAAGCCGTAGCGGTACAAGCCCCGAGCCGTGCCCTGATAGTCGGCGTAGCGGGACAAGCCGTCGATGAGAAAGGTCTTCCTTGGATCGAGGCGAGCCCGAAAGACCCTCAGGAGACTCTCGCGCTCTGGCAAAGAAAGGATGTCAGGCGGCAGGGCCAATGAGGTTAGGTTCCATGGGTTGTCGGGGCCGGAGCGCTCCTCCGTCGGCTCGTGGAAGATCCGGTACGACGGACCACCCACCTCCGCCCAAAACCAGCGGTGAAACTTCTGCGCGAGGGCAGCGCGCTCCCGATCCCAAAACGCTGCCTCTTCCGGCATCTTCAACACGCTGGCGATCTTTCGCGCGTAGCCCATGTCCATCAGGGCGAACAGCACGAACTGCTGGTCCTTTTGCCCAGGTGGCGTGGCGCCCTTGTGGATCCACCGTGGGTCGGAGGCTTTCCAGAGAAGCAGTCTTCGTAGAGCCGGATAAGCCCGTCGAAGCCGTACCGTGTCCCGTTTCCGGTTGTACAGGACCCAGGCGGTTTGGACGTGGCACGAAGGCAGCCCCTCCCCAGCGATGGAGCCGTCGGGGCCCACCAGCGTCATCATTCCTTCGTAAGCGCGCCATGCCGTGGTTGGATCGACCAAGGCCATCGTCTGCATCGCCACGAAGCTCTCCCACTGCGCGGAGGGGCGTGCGCGAGGAGCTCCCTCGGCCCACAAGGAGGGCTTTCCCGTGGGCAACTGGGGGTACGGGTAGCCGTTCTCGGGCATGGGTGGCAAAACGCCGCCCAGCAAGAAGGCCCAAGCATCGTAGTAGGTTCTCCGCACTTGCTCAGGGGTGACGCCTAGGGGATCGACGGCGCGCACCGTGAAGTCCTGAGGGTGGGGGACGGATGCCAGCCACCGGTTCCAGTTCCTCGCTTGTCGGTCCCGCGCCCGAGCAAAACCTAGTGGGGTCATGGGGGTTGGCTTTAGCGACTCTTCGGGCGAAGGCGAAAAGCGAGCAACCACTACGATCTCGTCTCCGACTCTTAAGCCATCGAAGGCCAGTCCCCAACTACCGGTCTTGAGGGGCGGTTCTGCCGGCCCGGAACCCATCTGGGTCCATTCGAGGGACGTCGGGCGGATGCCCAGCCAGCGGGCCGGTCGGCTGAACGAGATCAGCGATTGGAGTCGGTCGCTCTTGAAGATGAGGCAGCGTCGCCTGGCATCCCAACGCACGCTCCCGTTCCGGTAGTCACCAGTAAGCATCAGGGAACTGGTCGTCTTGGAGGTGATGCGCAGGCGTTGGGCAACTGTCGAGGGATCTGACAAAAGGGACGAACCTTCGACGACGGTCCGGCCATCGGATGTGGCGGCCGTGGTCGCGATCTCATGAGGAGCCCAGGTTGTCCGGCTTGCCAGCGGTCGAAGGCTGCCTCGGTCGCCGAAGAACCGAAGGTCGGTGAGCGTCAGGTTTCTTCCCCTACCCACCGCGAAGAACCGGACGGTGAACTTCTTGATCCCGCGCCAACCGGTAGCTTGGGCCACGTTGGCCACAAACTGCCCTGCCGCATCGGTGTCGGGGATGAGAGCGATGTCTACTTCCTGACTGCCGTCGTTGACCTTCAGCGCCCAGTTACCCGTCCGCTCAGGAATCTCCACTCGCAAGAGGGGCGACTGACCCAGATCGACCTCCACCGTTCGATCCAGGCTGCCGTAGTCGCCGGTCGGTGAGAGCCGAACCCCATCACCTACTTGCACGACTGCCAGTCCGCTCGTAATCCACCCAGCAGGCTCCTTAAGGTCTAACTTTAGGCTCGTAGTCGAGGAGCTACCGCTCAGTTGCAGAGACTGCCACCTCCAGAAACCGGGAAGTCTGACTGGCTCTTCGCCCGCGTAGTAGGCAAGATCCATTCCAAGAGGCGTGTCTTCGATCAGGTTGCCCGGCGGATCTTGCCCGTAGCCACCGAATCTCGGGTTCACCACGATCCGGCTGTGCGGCAGGCTCAGCCACTTAGGGTGCGAAATCGGCTGGCGAAGAGATTCGCTAGTGATGGCAGGCATCATTGCTAGCAGGGTGGGGAGCAACATCATTGGCATCTAAAGGTGCCTGCCCGTAGCGGGCAGGCAATGGATGGTGTGATTAACACAAGCTACTCTGTCTTAGCGAGTGAGGAAGCGATGGTTACCACCAAAGCGTCGCCGACATTAAGTCGTACTTCGTCGGGGAAGGAGATGGTCAAGCGATCACCGGTACGAACCGAACTGCTCTTCAAAGCTTTACCGCCAACGGATGCCTTAACCGATCCTTTGAGATTTGAAGGCACCTGAAGGGCAAGGGTCCGCAACGCAAGCTTTCCGTGCGCGACCTTCACCGACGCCTGCATCCCGGCGGAGGTGATCTTCTGGCCGATGGTGCCCCAGCCTTCGGCCGCAGAGAAGGCCGCGCGGAAGTCCTCGGGGCGGATGCGCGGGGCGAACCCGAGGTGGCCTTTCGGCCCGTGGTACTCAAAGCCGCAAGCGGCGGTGAAGACGCCGTGCACCGACATACAGCGGGCGTAGTGGTCGCTGCACTCGACCTCGTTCCAAGGGTTCCGGCGCGAGGGATGGTGTCGCTCGTGGACGGCGCGGGCGACGGTGAGGCCTTCCTCCACCAACCCTTCCGCCACCATGTGGCCCGCCGCCTCGTACTCCGAGCCGGTCCAGCACTCGTTGAAGTACATGGACGCCCACGTTGGCTTCTCACCCAGTATCTGCTGGCGGTTGCCCTTGGGGAACGTGCACATCAGCAGACCCGCCTCCTCCGGCATCGCGTACCAGCGTCCGGGCTTGTGCTGGTCGCGGTAGTTGCCGACGTCGGTGAGGAAGTTGTTCCGGTACAGGGACTTGAGGGCCTTTCGGGTGTTGCCCGGGCTCGTGATCCGCCCGAGACCAAGCTGCCACGCCCATCCCTGGCCCATCACTTGGTCGATCTCGCAGCCGTTCCCATAACGCAAAGCGTCGGGCTGCTCCCGCAGGTTTAAGCGCTGTACGTAGTAGTCGCCGTCCCAGAACACTTGGTCGAAGCGGCTGGACCCGGCGTCAAAGATCCTTTGGCAGCGGCGTCGGAATTCTGCATCGCCCATCTCCGCCGCCATCGCCGCACTTGCCTTGAGCGCGGCTAAGTACAGAGAAGTGAGCCAAGAAGAAGGGCCGTACAGGTCGACGTCCAGCGTGTTGTGCTGGCGGCCCTCGAGGATTCCATCGTCGTCGGTGTCCTGTTCGATCAGGTACTCCATCGCCTTCCGGACCCGGGGCCACACGCGGCGGAGGAAGCCGTCGTCAGTGCTCGTCTGGTGCTCCCGGTAGGCCCGGAGGACGTAGCCTGCCTGAGCGTCGGCGGCGTAGCCGAAGCCGTACTCACCCCGAAAGTCGATAAGTCCCGAGTCGGGATGGAAGGCGACCCCGAAATCCACCATCTCACGCACCGACCGCTCGAGGGAGGGGAACAGCCGTCCCACCGTCTGGGCGTACTGCCACACGTGGCCGCACGTGCCGTCGCAGCACCCGACGCCTTCCCACCCGTAGAACCGCCCGTTCCCGAACCGCACGCAGGTCATGGTCGCCAGGGTCGCGGCGTTCGCCATCGTCCGGTCCAGCAGCCAATAGGGAAGGGTTGAGTCGTACCAGGTGCGGTGCCACTGCCTCGTGGACCCCGACAAACGACCGTAGTCTTTCCGGAGGTGCTCCACGACGGCGCCCACGGTAGGGAAGCGCTCTGCGTAATGGTTCCCCACCTTGCCCAGACGGTTGATGGTGAGGTTCGGAAAGCGCCAGGCGACGACGAACGGCACGGTAACCGACTCGCCCGGCCGGAGCTCGACCGTCCGCACCAATCCGCTTCTTGGTCGGCTAGGTGCCGAGACTTCTACGGATTCTTGGGTGTGGGGGGTGGCGGAGAAGAGGCGGTCGAGTGGCGCATCGCCGAGGTTATGGATGGATCGGTCGGCCGGTTTGGGATCGACAAAACTGAGAGCCATCGCCCCGTAGTCCGGCGCGTCCTTAAAGACGGCCGACGGCACGTCGACGAACTGGATCCGGCCGACGCCGATCTGGCCCCAGAATCCACGCTCTTCGTCGACGATCTCGATCCGGGCCCGACGTCCCGCGAGCTCGGCGACGTCGAACCGCTCGAGCCGGAGCATGTCTTCCTGGCGTCCTGTCGCGGTGCGCACGACCTTGTCGTCGACCAGCAAGTTCAGGACTGCGGTCTTGGGATGGTTGCCGCCTCCGATCCAGAACTCGACGAACCGTCGCTCGATCGTGAACTCGCGGCTCGTGAGGCGTCCGGTGCGGGCGTCTCCTTGCACGTTCGTCTCCCCCGGGCCGACTCGGTAAGACTTGACCAAGCGACCGCCGGGGCCGCCGATGGTTCCTGATAGTCCGGGGATCGCTCCCGAGTCGACCGGACCGGGGCCGAAGGCATCCCCCGCCACCGTCCAGGTGCCAAAGCCGGTTCTGCTCCAGTCTTCGAAAACGATGGCCGGGCGGGCGGGTGCCGGCGAGGCCGGTTCGTCGGCTAAGAACTCGATGCGGCCGTCTACCGACCGGTTGTGTCGGGTCACTTCCCCCGCCTTTGCCGAGCGCAGGCCGACGGGGTTCTCCATCCAGCCGCCGATTTGGGCCCGAACGGTGGAAGTTCCTCGGTTGCGGAGCGTGTAGCTCATGACCACGAGGGGCAGGCCGGAGTCGTCGGCGTCGAGGGGGATGAATGGGGAGAACGCTTCCAGGGAGGCTTCGACGGGCGAAGCCGGGTCGCGGTACTCGACGAATGCCAGCGGGTACTCGCCGGTGAAGGCGACGTCGCTCCAGCCGGTAGCGTCGAAGGGGCGGACTTGGCTGCCGGTTGGGGTTTCGATCTGGAGGGCGAAGCCTTGGGCGAACGGGTGGACCTGCTCAGGGGGCTGGATGTAGTTGGCCCCTCCCAACGCGTCGAAGGAGCCGCCCCGGTACTCGACCCGCTTCGCCACCGTTCCGAGTTTGATCTCGTTGAAGATGTCCCACAGCCAGAGGCGGCCGTCGCCGCCGATGTAGACCTGCCCGGCGCAGATGCCGCCGACGGGCATGCCGATGTAGCGGAGCTCGGAGCCGCGGTAGACGCTTCGAGACCCGCGGGCGAGGATGGTCTTGCCCCACTCGGGAAGCACCTTTTGCTCCGGCACGAAGCGGGCGATGCCGGCGGCCATTGGGAGGCGGGTGAGGGCGAGGCTGGTTGCGGCGGCGCCGGATAGGCGGAGGAAGTCTCGTCGGGGCAACAAAGGAGCGGTGCCGGCTTCGTCGCCGACGGGCCTATCATCGTTCATGGTCGCCTAGACCTTACCAAGGCTTGGCCGGTGGGGAAGCCGTCCCACCCTTGGTGGGACGGCTTTTGGGACGCGTTTAGCGCGGTTCGAGCAGGAAGTAATCCACGCCGAGCAGGTTCACCTTGGGTTGGGCGGCGGGGTTTGGCGAGAGGGTCTCGAAGGTTACGGGGACGTCGCCGGCGGGGAAGTCGAACGTCCCGAGGGAGACCTTCTTCCACTCGATTTCGGGCTGGTAGAAATCGATCTCTTGGGCCGGGCCGTCACCGACTCGGACGCGGAACCGGCCGTAGTCGCGGTTGTGGCAGAAGTTGGCGAACAGCTCGTACCGTCCGGCCGCCGGGATGGGAACGCGGGTGCGAGCCGTGGAGCCGACGGCGGGCTCTCGCCACCAGAATTGGGCGAGGCGGGAGAGTTGGGCAAAGCCGGTCTGCTTTTGGAAGGAGCCGCCGTTCACGGTCCACTCCAGGTTCTCACCCTCGATGGCGCCGGTGACCCCGTTCGGGAGATCCAACTCCCGGACCGCCAACTCGCCGGACTTTGGTGGCTCTGGCAGCGAACCGCCGGGGGCGGCGTACCACAAGGCGGTGGTGGCGTAGGTGGTGTTCGACGCCTTCCAGTGCCAAGCCTCCATGTCGAAGCGGATCGACTCGCGGAACGGGATGGGGTCGAGGATATGAAAACGGGAGTTGGCCGTCTGCCCGAAGTTGCCGATGTTCTCCGTCGGTGGCTGGGCATGGTAGGGACGGGAGAACGGGGTGGGATCGCACCAGGCGTAGCCGTAGTAGTCCTCGCTGCCGGTCCCGAACAGGCTGGGGAAGCTTTCGCCGTCCACATAAACTTTCTCGTCGCCCTCGCCCCACCACTCGGCGACCGGGTTCGTGACCTGAAGGTGGGTCCCGACGATGCGCCCCTCGCCGCGCGCGTTCAAGAACGTGAAGTGGTAGCGGGGATCCGTCATCTTGGTCTGCGAGTTCCACCCGGCGTGGAACAGGTAGGTGACGGGGGTGAAAGGCCGGTTTTCGTTGCGGGCCGCGAGCCGCAGGCGCACGGGCACCGGATTGTCGTTGACCACCCAGATGCGAGCCTGTTGGCGATAGGGCATGACCCAGCGGGAGATCAGCGTGCCGTCCGGTCGGACCTCGATCGGCAGGCTTCGGTAGGGGGCAATGCCGGGGGCGGAGCCGAAGAAGTCGCCGAGGGGGACGTCCACCGTCGTTGCCCCGTCGAAGCTCATCCGGAGCCGGAGCCGCCGCAAGACGTTGTGGAGTCGGGACGGGTCTCCCCAGGCCTTGGTCTTGTCGTCCTTTTCGCCCAGAGCCGCCACGAACTCCGTCACCTGGCCACCGTTTCGGGCTCGAAGGTTGAGCTCGGTAGTGCCGCCTGGCCGAATCGAGTCACCTTTGCTGTTGATGGCGCGCGTCGTGGCCCCGGCGGGCTGGAGAAGGGTCTTTGCAGTGCGGCTTAGGGCTTCCCGATTACGTGGGATGGCGTCGAGGCTAAACGTCTCGACCCGGGCGTTCGGTTCGTAGTCGCGGTGGCCGACCACGTAGTAGAGGCCCGAGTTCGGGGTCTTGCCACCGCCGTCCCAGGTGACCTTGAGGCTCTTTGAGTAAGGCAGCGGGAAGTACAGGTTCTGGCCCTGGGCCGCGACGTACGCGTAGGGGTCGGGGAACAGGGGGTGACGTCCGGAGAGGAGCTGCGCCATGTCGGCCTCGAGTCGGGGGCGCTCCTCACCGTCGAAATAGAACCGGATGGTGCCGATCGGATTGGCGGACCAGACGCGGACCACGGCCCCCGGGCCCTTAAGGTCGGCCATGACCTCTTCCTTGCGTCCGTCGCGGGTCTCGGTGCGGACGAACTTGCCGAAGTCGCCGTTGGCGAAGGGGTCGCCGCTGATGCTGGCGCGATCGTAAGAGCTGGATTGGCGGTAGAGGAACCAAGGGCTGGGGCGGCTGGCCAGGGCGCGCAGGTCCGTCATGTCGCGCAACAGAGACTCGACGGTGACGGTCGGTCCTTGCGGCACCGTCGCCGAGAGGAGGAAGAGGAGGCTAGACGTCATCACTGCCCTCATTCTGGCCCGGAACGAGGGGGAGGAAGGGCTTGGGGATGGGAACCATGGCTGGCTTTGAGCCTGCTAAAGTTGCCGTCTCGCCATACGAACCCTGATCAATGTGATTTATCCGCGCTAAGCTCCTATGCCAGTTGTCAACGATGACCGACCTCTCGCCGCACGTGCGCCTCGTTTCGATCTCCAAGTCCTACGGCCCCGTCCAGGTCCTGAAGGACGTGAGCTTGGACGTGTTGCCGGGGGAAGTCCACGTTATCGCCGGAGAGAACGGGGCGGGCAAGAGCACCCTGATGAAGGTGTTGGGCGGCGTCGTGACCGACTACACCGGGCAGATCGAGTACGGGGGGAGAGTCGCCCGCCCCCGGTCTCCGCGCGAGGCGGCTGCTCTCGGCGTGTCGGTGATCCACCAGGAGCTTTCGCTCGTGCCGAGCCTTTCGGTAGCCGACAACCTTTTCCTCGGTGATCCGCCGACGCGCGGAGGCTTCGTCCAGCGCCGTCCCATGCGCCAAGCGGCCCGTACTCTGCTGGGCCGGGTGGGCTTGGAGATCGATCCTGACCGGGAAGTCGCGTCGTTTCCCCTTGCCACTCGTCAACTGGTGGAAGTCGCGAAGGCCCTGCGCTGGGATGCCCGCGTCCTCGTGATGGACGAGCCGACGAGCGCCCTGAACTCGGAGGAAGGGGCGCGGCTATTCGCCCTGATCGCCGAGCTTCAGAGCCAAGGTACGGGGATTGTTTACATCTCGCACAAGATGGACGAGATCGAGCGATTGGCCGACCGCATCACCGTCCTGCGCGACGGCCGCTGGGTCGCGACCTCTCCTGCGAAGGAGGTGTCGCCGACGCGGCTGATCGAGCTGATGGTCGGGGACAAGAACCTGCGGCCGGAGTCGGCACCTGCGAAGGCCGGCCCGGCGGGTCCGGTTTTGTTGGAGGCCGAGGGGGTGACGGTGCGTCAAGGGCGGCAGACTTTGGTGGAGAACGCTTCCTTCCAGGTGCGGGCCGGCGAGGTCGTGGGGATTGCGGGCCTCGAAGGATCGGGCAACAGCCATCTGCTCATGGGGCTCTTCGGCGCCTACGGACCTCTCGCCGGGGGCACCGTCAAGGTCGATGGGAAGCCGTACCGGGTACGGGGTCCGGAGGCGGCCATCCGGGCCGGACTGGCGCTGCTGACCAACGACCGAAAGGGAAGCGGGCTCGTGCTGCCGCTTTCGATCGTTGCCAACTCGACCTTGGCCAGCCTCCGGCGGTACTCGCCCGGCGGCTGGCGCAAGCCTCGGCAGGAAGTGTCCGCCGCGAAAGCCCAGGCCCAGGCGTTCGGGCTCCGCGCCGCCACCTTGGAGATGCCGGTGGGCGACCTGTCGGGAGGCAACCAGCAGAAGGTGGCCTTGGCCAAATGGATGGAGACCCAGCCCCGCGTCCTCCTGCTCGACGAGCCCACGCGGGGCATCGACATCGGGGCCAAGCGCGAGATCTACGCGCTGATGGAGGAATGGAAGGCAGCGGGAAGGGCCATCGTGATCATCACCAGCGAGCTCCCCGAACTGCTCCTCCTCGCCGACCGGATCCTGGTGATGCACCGCGGAAGGATGACCGCCGAGATGAGCCGGGACGAAGCCACCGCCGAGCGCGTGATCCAGGCCGCCATGAACTACGACGTGCGATGAAAGCCGAGACCCAACCTTCCTCACCCATTCCGGTCGCCGACGCGCCGAGCCGCCCCACCTTGGGGAGCATCCTGGCGACTCCTGCCGTTCGGGCGACCGTTGCCCTCCTCCTCGTTCTCGCGGTCGGCATCGTCTTCAACGGCGACGGGGCGTTCTTCAAGATCGGCACCCATCGCGACGCCATCCGGCAGATTTCGGTCTACGGCTGTCTTGCCTGCGGCCTGACTCTCGTGGTCATCACGGGCGGCATTGACCTCGCCGTGGGGAGCGTGCTCGCCCTGGTGGCGGTGGTGTTCTCCTTGGTCAGCATCCACTGGGGCTGGGCGCCGTGGATCGCCATCCCGGCCTGCCTCGCCTTAGGCGGATTGGCGGGAGCGGTTTCGGGATTGCTGACTTCCTGGGGGCGGCTCCAGCCCTTTATCGCGACGCTTGCCGTGATGGTGACGGCCCGCGGCCTTGCCAAGACGGTCAGCGGCGGCGAGAAGGTGTCGACGGCGGTGAAGACGCCTCAGGGAGACTTCCAGTACGTGGACGTCCCGGCCGTTTTCCGCGCCATCGACTCGCGCATCCTCGGGGGCAACGTCTCCGTCGTGAGCCTCATCTTCCTCGTCTGCTTCGCCATCACCTGGGTGCTCCTCGCCCGCCATCGCTGGGGCCGGCAGCTCTACGCGATTGGCGGTAACGAGGAGGCGGCGCGCCTCTCGGGCGTGCCGGTGGCGAAGGCGAAGTTCGCCGCGTACGTGGCGAGCGGTCTGTTCGCCGCGGTGGCCGGGCTCTGCCAGGCCGCCCAAGAGCAGCAGGGCGACCCCGAGGCGGGGGTGGGGTACGAACTGACCGCCATCGCCATCGTGGTGCTTGGCGGAACGAGCCTGATGGGTGGGCGTGGCGGCGTTGGCCTGACCCTGCTCGGCATGCTTACCATTGGGTATCTGGAAAAGATCCTCAGCATCAATGCGGTTCCGGAGTCCACCCGGCTTATGCTCACCGGTGCCATCATCGTCCTCGCCGTGCTGGCCCAGCGCAGTCGCCGGTAATCAGCCTTTATCGAAGAAGAAGACCAACATGAAATCGACTCTCAAGAAATCACTCGCGCTTCTCGGCGCGGCCGCGCTCGGCATGGTTGCCCTGACCGGCTGTTCCAACGACTCCACGGCCAAAGGCGGCACTACCGGGTCCGGCACGGGCGCTTCGACCACCGGAGGCAGCGGCGGTACCGGCGGCAAGACCTTTACCATCGGCATGAGCCAGAGCAACCTGGGCGAGCCGTACCGCGTGCAGATGAACAAAGACATTGAGGAGGCGGCCAAGGCCCACCCCGAACTGAAGGTGGTGTTCAAGGATGCGCAAAACGACTCGCTGAAGCAGCGCTCCCAGGTCGAGGAGTTCGTCGCGGACGAGGTGGACCTGATCATCATCAGCCCGAAGGAGTCGCAGCCGCTGACCGAGCCGGTGGCACGCGCCATGGACGCGGGAATCCCGGTGATCGTGCTCGACCGTGCGGTGCTAGGCGACAAGTACACGACCTTCATCGGGGCGGATAACCGCGCGATCGGTCTGGCCGCAGGTAAGTGGCTGGCCCAGACGCTGGGGGGCAAGGGCAAGGTCGTCGAACTGAAGGGCCTAATGACAACGAGCCCAGCCCAAGAGCGCCACGCGGGCTTCCGCGAGGGGATCAAGGGGAGTGGCCTGGAGATCGTGTTCGAGGCCGATATGAAGTGGCTCGAGCCGAATGCGCGCAAGGAGATGGAGTCCGCCCTTGCCCGAGTGCCGAAGATCGACGCGGTCTATGCGCATAACGATCCCGCCGCCCACGGCGCCTACCTGGCCGCCCAAGCCGCCGGACGCGAGAAGGAGATGATCTTCTTGGGCATCGACGCGCTCCCGCAAGAGGGGCGCGCCTACGTCGAGCAGGGGCTGCAGGTCGCCTCCTTCCAGTACCCAACGGGGGGCAAGGAAGCGATCGAAACGGCGCTGAAGATCCTCAACAAGCAAGAGGTGCCGAAAAAGATCACGCTGGACTCGGTCTACTTCACGAAGGAGAACCTTGCCCAAGGCGGAGCTCCGATCACTCAGTAGGGGCGGGTTCTTTCTTGGTGGTGGAGTCATCCAGACTCCACCACCGAAGTCCTATTGGCTACGGACCGGATCGGTGTTAAGGTGTAGCAATGGAAGTAAAGGAGCTTTCTTTTCGCCAGCTCTTGGGCCGGGTCACCAACCCTGAGGCCAACCCGTTGACGCCGGAGGAGCAGCACGACGCGCTGAAGGTCCTCGTCCGCCGAATCGCGGCCCACGAGAAGAAGATGGGGTGGACGGACATCGACCACATCGAGCGCGGGGTTACGAAGTACGACTTCTGACCTGATCTGGGCGTAGAAGTGGCTCCGTGGCTCCGTGGCTGGGTGGCTTCGTGGCTAGGATGGACTCGCCACTTCGAGCCGATACGGCCGCAGGCCGTGTAGCCGCAGGTCCGTCCTGCGCGCACCTGTCTCAAGGGAGCAGGTATAGGCGAAGGGTTGCTCGCGGCGCGGAGCCGCGGCTAAACGGCCTACGGCCGTGGGGCAGCCCACTCCTCACCGTCCTGCTGGGAGAGGTCCTTCGTCGCAAGCTCCTCAGGATGACGTGGCGGGGGTGGAGGAATGATCCGTCAGAGATCGCCTGATTGGGATGCCCTTAGACCCGGCACCGAAGAGGAGCCGGTCGAGGTTTAGGCCCTAGGGCTTGGGAACCGCAGCCCTAAGGCTGGGCGTACTCCCCGGCAACTCTACCGTCCGGTGTCTATGACCTTGCCTATTCCTCGTCTCTCCTCGATCTTCTTCGCTTTGGCGCTCAGCGCCGCACTCCTGGCTCAGACGCCCACGGAGCTCATGTCTCAAGGGCAGACGGCCTACAACCAGAAGGAGTACGCGAAGAGCGCGGAGCTTTATCTGAAGGCCCATCGGGCCAAGCCGAACCTTATCGCCTTGTACAACGCGGCCTGCAGCTACGCCTTGGCGGGGGATAAGGAGCGGGCGGTGGCCGCGCTAGAGGAGGCGGCCAAGCTTGGTTACAACAACGCCGATCACCTCAAGACGGATACCGACCTGGCTAGCCTCCACAACGATTCTCGATGGCCGAAGCTCGTGGCGGCGGTCGAGGAGAACGAGAAGAAGAACCCGGTGAAGCGGTGGAAGAAGCCGTACACCGTGCTGCCTGCGCCGAAGGAGGTTGGGGATCTCGCGACACGACTGAACCGAGGCACCTCGGCCGTCTGGCTCGATGGCGATACGCTGAGCTTTCTGTACAAAGGCGACGGTCCCAGCGTCTTCCTCGCGGGCGGGGTGCAGGAGCCGATGGACCGAATTCCGGATTCGGACCTGTGGATCACCCAGGTGCGGATGGAGGGATGGGACAAGGCCTTCGTGAGCTACGGCTTCCTGGTGGGCACCAGCAACAGCACGGGCAAGTTGCAGGTGTGGCGGGGGCGGAACGCCCCGGCGCTGCCCGAAGAGGCGAAAGAGCTAAAGGGGCAGGTCATCGAGCGGACGTACGCCAGTCCCGCGATGGGGGAGGACCGGAAGCTGTTCATCTACCTCCCGCCCAACGCGCCCAAGAAGGACCTTCCTGCCTTCTTTCTCGCCGACGGCCTCGCCTGCCGGTCGTACGCCCAGGTGTTGGAGCCCCTCATCTTGGCGGGGCGAGTGCGTCCCTGCGCCATCGTGGGAGTCGACAATGGCGGCTACCGGGGCGACCGGACCAAGCCTTTCGACGTGGCGATGGACTACCGGGCCAAGGAATACGTGAACGGTCAGGACCCCGCGTGGTTCGACAAGCACCTGAAGTTCTTCACCGAAGAGGTGCCCGCCTACGTGGCCAAGGAGTTCGGGGTGTCCACCCGTCCGGAGGACCGGGCAATCATGGGTTGCTCGAACGGAGGTGCCTTTGCCGCCACCGTCGCCTACCGCCGCCCCGGCCTCTTCTCCGCCGCTCTCCCGTTCTCGCTGGGCGTCCCGCCCGACGTCCCCTTGCCCGGTTGGCCGCCCCGCATGTTCTTCGCCGCCGGAACCCTCGAGTCGTTCAGCTTACGAACGCAGGCGGTGTACGAGGCGGTCAAGCCGGCGCTGCCTAACGCTCGGTACGACCTCTACACGGCGGGGCACGATCCGACGATGTGGCAGCTTGCTTTTGCCCGGTTTGCCCCGGAGGTCTTCCCGCCCAAGCGGTAGCGGGAAAGAATTCTCCAGATCTCACGCAACGGGAAACGGCATGAATCGGAAGCTAGCTTGAGCATGCGTCAAGCGTTCGATGAGGCGGAAGTTTGATCCCGAACCAGGCTCTGGACCTGCCCTATACTTTAAGTTGACGTGCAGGAGACCTATCGCTACCTAGGAATCGAAATGTCATGGGCGGTGGCGTTGTTCGGCGCGCTGGTCCAGTTCGGGTTCAGCGCTTTCAAGTGGGCCAAGGGTGAGGGCTTCAAGGTTTCCTCCGACTCGGTTTTGGTCGCGTCGATCTTCTCCCTCTGGGGCCTATTGGTTCTTCCCATGGAGTGGCTGGGCGTTGCGTTGATGGCCGTCATCGGAGTGAGAAGTCTTGTACCGTCGAGTCAGTCCCCAAAGAGCGTCCGGGCGCGGCTCGGTTTGGCCGCGGTTATGTTCGCAGCAGCGGCGGTGATGGGGCTCATGGTCGTCAATGTGACGCGGGAGCGAATTATCCTCTCGGACTCCTCAGTTAGTTGGGAGGGAGCCTTTGAAGGAACCGTGCCACGTCAAGGCCTGCGGGTTCACGCGACCGGCGGGACGAGGCGATGGTGGGAGACGAGGGCTTGGTACAGTTGGACATCGTTCTCCGGTGACGCGCTAGGCCCAAGCCCGATGGGGAGCGGACTGTACCTTGGCCCGAGCGGGCTCATTCGCGGCGACGGAGTCGGCAGGAGAATTGCCGCGTGGGCAGGCACGGAGCCGGAGCATCGAACGATCAACCGCTAGAAGGGGCTTGTGCAGCTGCACCGGGCTTAGACCAAATGAATGGTGGCGGCCTAGTAAACCACTGCACCCAGGCGTGATACCGGGGATTTGTTAGCCGCAGGTTCCTCTTGAGCTGGTGATCACCGGCAAGGGTGCTGCCAAAAAGGCCCTTGGCACCACGATTGGCGGCGAGGTACGACTGCCACCAATGCAGTGGTTAAACGAGCCGCCTGTATGGAGCAATGAGAATGGCTGCCTGACCGTCCAGACCGGGAACGAGACGGACTTCTGGCGGGAGACCCACTACGGGTTCGTGCGGGACGATGGGCACGTTTATGGGCGGGAAGTGGCGGGGGACTTCTCCGTGAGCGTTCGGTTTTCGGCGGAGTACCGGGAGCTTTACGACCAGGCGGGGCTGATGGTTCGGGTGGACGAGCGGAACTGGTTGAAGGCGGGGATTGAGTTCACGGACGGGCGTCACCACCTGAGCGCGGTGGTGACGCGAGACTTTTCGGACTGGTCGGTGTTGCCGCTGGAGGGTGACCCGGGGGAGGTCTCGTTGCGGATTTGCCGGTACGCGGAGGCGGTGCGGGTGGAGTACGCGCTGGGCGGCGGGGGCTTTGAGATGCTTCGACTGGGATATCTGGCGCCGAGCGCGACGGCGTTCGCGGGGATGATGTGCTGCTCACCGAAGCGGGAGGGGCTGGTGGCTCGGTTCCGGGACTTTCAGGTTGGGGAGGCGCAGTGGGAGCTGCACAGTGCGAACAATTCGCTTTGAGAAATCACCACGGAGGACACGGAGAGCACTGAGGTTGTTTTTGCTGATCGTCAGGGGGCGTGACCTCGTTCGGTGAGTGGGTGTCCAATATTCCGACGATGAGGCTTGGACGGCTGTTGGTTGCGGGCATTGGGGCGGCACTGGCGATGGGGTGCTCGCCTTCAGTGGGGTCGGTTTCGGCGGCTCCGGCGTCGGCCGGAGAGGTGGCCCGGGAGGCGGGGAGGCCGGGGCAGATTCGGGCCTTCTACGTGGGGCACAGCCTGGAGTCGGACGTGCCCGACATCGTGTTGGGGCTGGCGGGATCGGACTTCCAGTTCAAAGAGCAGTTCATTCCGGGGGCGTCGCTGGCTTGGCAGTGGAGCGAGGCCCAGCGGCGGAAGCAGGAGTTCGAGCCGCAGTTCCAAGCGCGTTACGACCAAGAGCTGCCCAAGGGGTACGACGCGGTGGTGCTGATCGAGAGTGTGCCGCGGGGAGCGGAGTGGGTCGGGGAGACGGTGGACCACCTGGGCAAGTTCGCGGAGGCGGCGCGGAAGGGGAACCCGAAGGTGCGGGTCTTCTTTTACGAGCCCTGGCACTCGATCAAGAGCGGCACTCCGCAGAACGATCCGAACGATCGGAACAACCCATCCTCGAGGTTGAGCTGGCGGACGCGAGTGGACGCAGACCGGCCGATGTGGAAGGGCGTGGTGGACGAAACGAACCGACGGTGGCCGGGGTCGCCGCCCGTGAAGATGATTCCGGGTGCCACGGCCCTAGGGGCGCTCTCGGACGCCATCGACCGAGGGGAAGTGGACGGGTTCCGGTCGATCCGCGACATGTTCGACGACGACATCCACCTGAACCACTACGGCAAATACTTTATCGGCCTCGTGCACTACGCGGCGCTGTTCGGCAAGGACCCGACGGGGAAGCCGTTCGACATCAAGAACCGGTGGGGTGTGCCGTACTGGAACGCGCCGAACTGGCAGAAAAAGACCTGGACTCCGCCGTCAGCGAAGGCCGTGAAGGCGATGCAGCGGATCGCATGGACGGTGGTGAAGTCGGGGAGCTAAGCCTGGGTTATCCAGGCTTCGACCGCAGCCCGATGCTCTCGGGCGCGGCCCTCAGTTTCGCCCGCGGTCAGGCAGGCTTCCAAGGTCTCGCGTAGCGAGGCTTCGACCGCGTCGGCTACCAACGAGACGAGGGCGGCGCTGCTACCCCCGGCTTGAGCGGTGGCCAACGTGTCGATGTACTCGGCTCGACGCTGGACGGGCAGCACGGCGATCGGATAGCCCGCCTGGAGGAGCAGGAGGTTTAGCAACAGCCGACCGACCCGGCCGTTCCCGTCGCGGAAGGGGTGGATGGTGACGAAGCGAAGGTGCGCTTCCGATGCCCGCGCAATGGGGTGGAGGTTCGACTCATCCCCCAGCCATCGGGCGAACTCCGCCATCAACTCTGGCACCTTAGGGTGGCTAGGGTATCGGAACTCGGTGCCGGCGGCCATCACGTCGAGGGTTCGGTAGGCGCCGGTGTCGCCGTTCCCCTGGCCCTTCATCACCAGCGAGTGGATCTCGCGGATCTCGCGCTCGCCAAGGGCAGAGCCTTGGTCGGCCAAGAAGCCCACGAAGTCCAGGGCCTCTTTGTGGCCGATCACTTCCAGGTGCTCGAGGACCGACTTGCCCCCGATCGTGATCCCCTTCTCGATGACGATCTGGGTTTCGCTCTGGGTGAGGGTGTTGCCTTCGATGGCGGTGGAGTGATAGGTGAGCCGGACCTCGTACCGATGCCCTAGCTCTTCAGCGACGGAGGGAGGGAGAGGGCGGAACGCGTCCAGCCACCCTTTCGCCTGCGTAAGCCGTTCGAGCCGACTTCGCTCCTCCTCCCTCAACGCGACTACACCTTCGATAGTCTAGAAGCCTACTGCTTCTTCTTGAGACGCCCCGCATATTCCTTGCGGAACTTGAGCACCTTGGGCTGGATGACCACGCTGCAGTAGCCCGCGTTCATCTTCATCTGCTCGATGGGGGAGGCCTTCTCGTACTTGGCAAAGTAGTCCTGGTGGTACTCCTCGGCGCGGGTGTAGTTTTTCAGGGGCTCGAAGGTGGTGACGATGGGGTTCTTCCAAATCTTCTTGGCGACGATCTCGTCGCGAACCTTCAGGGCCAGCGCCTTGTCTTCGGGTGAAGCGTAGAACACGGCCGAGCGGTATTGGGGGCCGACGTCGGGGCCCTGGCGGTTGAGGGTGGTGGGGTCGTGGACCACGAAGAACATGCGCAACAGCTCCTGCGCTGTCACCTGCTTAGGGTCGTACACGATCTTGACCGCCTCGGCGTGGCCGGTCCCTCCAGACATGACCTGGTCGTAGCTGACCCCAGCGCGGGAGCCGCCCGCGTAGCCGCTCTCCGCAAAGTAGACGCCTTGAAGCTCATCGTAAAGCTGCTCCACGCACCAGAAGCACCCGCCCGCGACCACGAGGGACTTCGCGCCCTCGGGGACGGCTTGCACCGTCGCGAGAGCCGCCTTAGGGCTTGCCTTGGGGCCCCACGAAAATGCGGCGACGCCAACCGCGAGCAGGGGAAGGGCGAGGAGAATCTTGGAAGTGAGCATCAACAACTTCATCCTACGTCCCGGAGCAAGGTTTGTTGAGCGGTACGGGGCCGAGTGGTCGCAAAGTTGAGAGGCAGGCCGGTGATTGCCGCGCGAGAAAGCGATCAGGGCCTTCTAAGCGCGGATGCAGTAGGGGCGTCTCCTTGTTTGAGTTACCTAGTAAAGGAGTACATGACCACGAAAATCCGACATGAATCGGAAGTGGAGCGGATCCCGGCTTGGCGGCGTTTAATTAGAACGCTTTCATGGCCAACGGTTGGGGCGGTGCCGGTGCCGGGCCGATCCAGTAGTAGGATCGACCCGGTTGGCGTTCGCGTCGGAGCGGCTACTTGGGAGCCGAGGAAGAAGACTTGTCCTTCTTCGAGCTGCGCTTCTTGCCGTTCTTCAACTCCGGCATGTCGCCATCGTCCGCCGTGTACCCGTAGTAGCCGTAGTACCCATAGTAGCCGTAGTAGCCGTAACCGCCTGCCTTGGCCTTTGCGCGGTTGACGACAACGCCGATGACCGGAGCTGCCGCGTGCCGGAGCATCCGCATCGTCGTCGTGAGCATGGGCTTAGGAGTGGTGTCGAGACCGGCAACTACCAGGACGCCATCGACCATCGTGCTGATGATCTGGGTGTCGCTGAGACCCGTGCACGGAGGTGAGTCGACGACGACGACATCGTAGTCGCCTCGTAGCTGATCCATCACTTCATGGCTTCGGCGCGAGTTCAAGAACTCCGCTGGGTCAGGCGGAAGGGGACCTGAGGTGAGACAGTCGAGCCTGGCCCACTCGGTTGAGTGGATGGCTTCCCTTAGCGGCACCATTCCCTGGACGACCGAAGTGTAGCCAACGTCGTTCGGAACGTTCATCCACTTGTGGATCGTCGGTCGCCGAAGGTCCGCGTCGACCACGAGCACTCTCTTGCCGTCCATTGCGAACGCAATGGCGAGGTTGACCGATGTCGTGGACTTACCCTCAGACATGGCCGCACTGGTGACCGCGACCATGTTGAGCTCCTTCCCAGGTACCGAAAAGGCTACGTTATTGCGAAGTAGTCGGAAGGCCTCGGTGAACGCGTGACTTGGTTCGGCTTGGCCGATCAGCAGCCGGTCGCCGCCGGGACCAGGCACTGCTTCTGGAACCAGGCTGAGGGCCGGGGCACCAACGATTCGCTCCACTTCATCCGGATGGTGGATTTTCGTATCGAGCCGCTCCGCTACCACGCCCACGGCGATGCCTACGGCCGCTCCCAGGACGAGTGCCAGGGCGAGCGATAGCATGAGCTTCGGCGACGAGGGCCGTACGGGGGGCCTGGCGCGAGCGGATACGGTGCCGTTGGGCACGTTTGACCGCTCCTCGATCAAGAGCGAGTAGTAGCGCTCGGAGAGCATGTCGAACGTGCGCTTGAGAACGTCGAACTTTTGCTGAAGCTGGGCGAGCTCGCGCTCGCGCTCGGGGAAGGAGCGAAGCTGGCCGCTTCTTTCGCGAAGCTGGGATCCCGTAGCCTGGACCCGCGCCTCGGCTGCGGTTTGATCCGCTCGGGCGTCGGCCAACTGGGCCATAAGCCCGTTCATGACCGGATTGATCTGGTTAACCGCAGAACTCAGGATCGTCCGGGACACGGATCGGAGACGGGCTTCCTGCTGTACGATTTGGTTTTGGAGCGCCACGATCTCGGGCGCGGCCGGAGCATAGACTTGTCTGGCGGCCGCAAGATCGCTTTGAAGCTGAACCAACCGGGTTCGCACTTGCGCGTACTCGGGGTTTTCCGCGGTCGTCGTGGCAAAGCGGACATTCGGGTCCGTGTTTCGAACCTGGTTCTGCAGCGTTTGAACCTTACGCGCCAAGGAGAGGCTCTCCGCCCTGCCGGTATCGTAGGTCGCTTGGAGGTCCGCAACGGACTGTGCGGCGCTTCTGACCTGCTCCGTCGGCGCGACGAGCCCTGTCCGCTGCTTGAAGCGCGAAAGATCTCGTGCAGCCGTCGCCAATCGATTGCGAGACGTCTCCATCTCGCGCTCCACGTAGATGCGGGCTTGGCGGGTTGCTTGGCTGCTCTGCTCGAGGTCCGCTTGTAGATACCGTTCCGCGATCAGGTTCGCAAACTTTGCCGCCACGGCGGGCGAATAGGCGCGTCCGGTGATGGCGATCAGGTCCGTGTCCTCAACGGCCTTTACCTCGTAAAAGGACGAAGGGGCTGATCCCGCGGATGCTTTGGATTCTGGAAATCCATTTTTGCGCTCTTCCGGCGTCAGCTGCTGGAAGGCCGCATCGAGCAGGTCAGGGCTCTTGATGATGCCAACCTGGGTTTCGATGCTCCTTCCCATGTTAAGGAGCCCAAAATCCGAAAGGATGGAGCCTCCGCCACTCGTCCGGGTTGGAGGCTTGTTCGTGGCAACGACCAGCGTGGTCGTGCTTTCGTAGACGCGCCGCTGGACGTAGACGCTGAGGAAAAAGCAGATGGAGACGATGGCCGCCGAGATGGCCATGATGGGCCAACGCCGGCGCAAGACATCGAAGTACTCGCGAAAGTTGATTTCCTCTACCGACTCCTGAGGAGCCTCCCCCCGGCCCATCGGGAGGTTGTCATTTTGATGGGAGTTTTCGGCTGTGAGCATGAAGTGATTACCGTTGGAAGGCGCGGAAGAGCAACGCGGCCGAAGAAATGCCGCTGAGGATGGTCGCGACCTCTACTCGGTTGGATTCAGGAATGTAGACGACGTCGCCTGGTCGGAGCGTGGGATTCTGCGAAACGTCACCTTTCTGGAGATACTTGCCCAGGTCGTAAACGTTCCGGACCTCTTTTTCTCCTTCTCGACGCACGAGTCCCACGCGGCTCAATCGGCCGCGGTTGTTGGTTGCGTTTGCTTCACCCGCCGCAAGCGCGACTGCGTCAGCCAAGGTGTACACCCGGCCCTGGGGGATGCTGTAGTAGCCCGGCTTGGACACGGAGCCAAGGACGACGAATCGGTTTTGCGACTCCGGAACGACCACCATGTCCCCGGCATTCAGGATTGGAAGCTCTTTTGGAACGGTAGTGGTCGTCAGGGAAACGTTCTGAACACCCGCGGTCGTCGGAACGTTCGGCTGGACTAGCGCGGAAGTCAGATCCACGACTTCTTCGTTGCCCGTGACTCGGATGATGCGGACAGTGGAAGTCGAGGCGTCCTCAATGACGCCGCCCGCTTGAGAAATGGCGGCGAGAACGGATCGGCTGTCGCTACGGAGCTGAAGGATTCCCGGAGTCTTCACTTTTCCGCTCACGTAAACGGGGATAAGGGAAATGCTCTCAAATCGCAGCACGTCCCCCGTTTGGAGCAGAAAGTCGTTTGCCCGCGTGCCGAGAGCATCGGAGAGCGGTGCCGTCACCACTGGTCGTCCTTCTCGCTCGAGGATCACGTTTACATCAGCGGTCTGGGTGTTGGGTAAAAGCCCTCCGGCGGCACTCAGGCTCTCGGAGACGCGCCACCCCGGCTTCACGTCGAACACGCCGGGCTTGTTCAGGCTCCCGAAAACGTAAACGCGTTGCTGGCGGGCCTGCTTCACCGAAGCAGAAACCTCGGGCTTGAGGAGACGAGCCTTCAGCTTGGTCGCCACTTGTTGGGCTACCGCGGCCGGAGTAAGTCCTGTGAGCTTGATGTTGCCCACCGCGGGCATGAGCACAATCCCAGACTGGGGGATCAGGTACTCGCCCGAGAACTCCGGATGCCTGAGCACTGTGACGGTGACTACGTCCTCAGGGCCGAGAACGTACTCCTGCGCGTTCTGTGCCCCGACTGAGGCGAGTAAGAACATCGCGATTAGCATCATAATGCACTTGCGCGCGTCAACCATTAGTGTAATATACCTCCGAGCCTGTAATTCGCCTGGAGCGAACTTACGTGACTGATCTACGCCGGTGGCATCCGGCGTGCCTCGCAGTGGGATCCATATTGTTCTCCATTGCTGCCTATGGCGCACGATTCCGATGGTGTTTGGTTTCAAGGACCTCGTGCCGCTGTCTCGCCACGTTTTCCGCGCGATTTACCGCCCTAGGTCCTGCCAACTCCACTGCCCCTTAGGGCAGATTGCGCCGCCGAAGATGTTACCGACGGTCGCGAGATGCCTGAGCCACTGTTGCTCCATCAGCGCAATTACGAGCAAGAATTCCTGGCCACACTTAGCTATTAGCGCTCTCCAAAGGCCTGAAGCAGGAGATGTGAAACCGGCCACCAGGGTGGCTTCACTTCTGGCTGGCAAAGGGCTCCAGTGCGGCGATTGGCGACGGGGCCCTCTTCGCCGTTACGGAAGGCGCTCGCCGTAGCGGCAACTCCACTGACCAAGGGGCGAAACTCATGCTTCGCCCCCAGGCTTTACCGAATCCAGAGCTTCCACCCGAAGCCCATGAACCGGGCAACACGCGGCCAAGCGTGAACTTCAGTTGCCAGCAGCCTGCGAACTGCTGATTCGTGCTTCTTCTGTTCTCACAGAAGAGCCTTGATCTCGTGAGCTTGGGCCTCGCGCCATGGGGCGCGATCTCTCCCCAACGGCCACTGTCGTGTCCCGCGTTCGGTGTAGCGACGGAGGGGGCGCGAGTAAGGCATTGGCGCTCTGTCAGCGAGCAGAGCACCATCGAGTACCCCGATTCGAGGGGTGCCCAAGCCTGGGGTCGTTGCTCATGATTGGTGGCAAATTCGACAAATTTCTTCCAAGAAACCTGTCCAATAATGCGCAATCTCCGCGTTTGAGAAAGAGGCGTGAAAAGTTCCAACACATGACGCTGCTAGACTCTATGGTCGCAGCGGCCGATGGGCCTGAGCTGAATGCAGGAGGAAGGATAGGATTGCACCACGAGAAGCTGTTCGAGCCGATCAGCGTCGATCAAATTGCGCCTGTTGATCGGAAGGAATTGGGCGAGTTGTCAAAACTGCTCCACTTCGTCGTCCGATCCTCCCCTATAGAGAACCGCTCTCCCGGTGCCGGTGCGGCCCTATCGGCCAACTGCCAACTGTCGCCGACCGCGGCTCGAGATGGGAGCTCGCTGCCGTCTATGAGAGTCGTCATTCCATGACTGGGTAATCTATGGCATCAACTACGTGCAAAGCCAACCTCCAATGGTAGACACCCAAATCGTTACCGTGGCCATACCAGCGGTGCTAAGCGAAAAGAGCGGACGACCGAAATGCCGTAGTTTGGCGACAATTGGGAAGACTGCTAATCTGGAAAACGATGCGTGGCTCCAATTAATTAAAGCTTGTGGAAGGCTTCACACGCACTCGGACAAGCGTGTGCACTGCCAGGCGCGGAACATCGAACGGAACCGCATTGACATGCCATGTCGCCCGCGGATCTTGCGGTTTGATACCCAGGATCCCTTGCGCAGCACACTCCGCCTTTCTCGAAATCCGGCCGCCTGCTTCAGGTCTGAAGCGCGGGAGCGAAAAGAACTTCGTTCGCACTAGTCGCGCCCATCCCATCGCGAATGCACACCATCAACACCAACTACTCGACCAGAAGACAACTGCTTGCGGCACCGGCAGCCTCAACAAGTAGCCGAAGTCTGGCCGTGCCGTGGCACTTCGCGCTTTTTACGCGGCTGTATCTTGCCGCTTCCATGGGTTTGACTTCCGTTCTCCTCGTCCCAGCAGACGGTCAAGAAAGCTCAACCTTCGTGCTCTCGTGGCTCTTGTTGTACGGCATTTCGGCGATCTACCTGCTCCCTTATCGCTTCAAGCTTTACAGAACTGATAAGGTCCTCCTGGGATTTCTATTCTTGCTTGCCCTGTCGTACTTGTGGTCGCAGTTGCCGGGCGAGACGCTGAAATACTCTGTATCGATTCTATTCAACGCGCTCTTCGTCTTTGTGCTGCGGCAGAAGGTCACGCTTAATACATTCTTGACTCTCGTTTTGCAAACTCTGCTGTTAATGTGCTCGCTGAGTCTTGTCTTCAGTGCATTGGGTTTCGAGTTCACGCGGTACATCGATATTCACGATCGCAGCACGCTTCTGGGTACGGAGCCAATCCGAGGTCTGTTCAACCATAAGATAACGGCTGGCCTCTACTCGTCGATGGGGCTGATTCTCGCTCTTTCGCTAGTGACCGGCCACCGGCGAACTGTCTACGCGCTCATCTTTATCACCTGCTTGCTTCTCACGGGCGCATCGTCGGCAATCCCGGTCGTGCTGGCGGGCCTAGCCGGGCACAGCTTTACCGTCCGTGCCCAGAAGTCTCGCATGCGTGCCGTCACGTACGTGACGACGGTGATGGGATCGCTCGTCGTTGCTATCCTCATCGCCAACATTCTGGCTCCAGCAGCCCTGGCGCTTCTCAACCGCGATCCGACGCTGACCGGCCGCACCCTGCTCTGGGCGTTGGGAGTTCAAGCGGGTTCAGAAAGACCTATTTTGGGCTGGGGTTACTACGGCTATCTGGGCTCGCCCGAAGCCAACTACCTCCTGAACTCTTTGCGTGAGTTTAAAAACTACGAAGTGCCGCACTTCCACAACAGCTATATCCAGATGTACGTCGACACGGGACTCGTGGGCTTAATCTTGTCGGTGTGGCTGCCGGTCGCGTGCCTTTTCCGCTATTATTCTGCGGCTGCCCATGTGCATAACAAGTCCTTGGTGGTGGCTAACTCACTGACGATACTTATGCTCTTTTCCGCCTTTGCTATTCACGTGTTCTACAAGCATAACAACTTTACGGCGATCTTGATTTTCGCTTTCTTCGCTCTGACGGCCCAGGTAAAGCGAGGCGGTAAAGCCAGTTGAATGCGGCACGAATAAAAAAACTGCTTGGCAGCAAGGACGTTTCGAACACGCTGCTTGCCTTCGCAGTGAGAATAGGCGCCGGCATCGCGAACTACCTCCTTTTTACGGTGATCGCGCGTCAGACGAGCATCGAGGTGTTCGGAGAATTTAGCATCGTCTTTAGCGTGGCGATGACTCTCGGCATCCTGGCTTCGTTTGGACAGCAGATCTTCCTGGTAAAAGAGGTGCCAAAGTCGGCTGAACTGGGCGACCGAAGCAGGGAGAAGGGTGCCTATCTCTTCTCTTTGGCTTCCACCTTCATTGTGTCGATCGTCTGCGCCACTGGCTACGCCGTTTACTCGCTAATGTCGAAGCCGACGGGTGGTTCGTACACGGCGACGATTGCCAGTGCTGCCTTCATCGTGCTCTACGCCATTTCTATGATGACGGTCGGTGGGCTGCGCGTCATGCAGGGAGTGTTGTACGCGATCATGACGCGCGACCTTATCTGGCGCGTCCTTTCGATCGTAGGCGTCCTGATCGTCATCCCCTTGCTTGGAAGGCGCGGGGACGCCAAGGCTGAGGTCGGGGCGATCATGTTGCTTCTTGCCCTGACGTTGGCACCGATCATTGTCGACCACCTGGTGCGCATTCTGCGGCACGTCAGGGCGGAGTTCAAAGCGGTGGCGGCAACCATTCCGTGGCGAGAATGGGGTCAGACGAGCCTGGGGCTGACGCTCGTCCTCGCGATTTCTAGTTCGGATCTGTACCTTTATACGATCTTCGTTGGGCACCTGGTGGGCTCTACGGAAGCGGGCGCGTTCTTTGCATCGCTCAAGTCCGTGGAGCTTCTCAACATGTTTCTGATGTCGGTGACGCTCGTCGTTGCCCCCGAGATCTCTCGGGCAGTCGCTCGGAACGATCGCGACGGACTCCAGTTGGTCTGTAACAGAGCGATCATCCTCCAGGGGATTCCGTGTCTCTTGGCGACTGTCCTCGTTATTGCGGCGGCCGCCGGCTTCATGTGGATCTTTGATCCGTCGTTCGTGCGCTACGCAAACCTGTTGCGGTTGCTTGCCGTCGGGATGCTTCTTAACGCGCTGTCCGGAGCCACGGTCCTCATGCTCCAGCTAATCGGAAAGCATTGGCTGCAGGTTTTTCTTCAAGGAGGTTCGCTGCTTATCGCCCTCCTCCTCCTGCCGACGATGGTGCAGTTCCTCGGTATCTACGGCACGGCGATTTCGTTCATTCTTTCCAAGCTCTTGTGGAACGTTGCGGCTGTCGTGACGATTCGTCGTTCTCGAGGCGTCGATCCATCGATTTTTGGACTTCTCGATAGGCAGACTGGGGGACTGAAAGGGGCGTTGGCAGCGGTGGCTGGCAAAGCGAACACGCAGCATGGATAACATCGTTATGAAGGCTGGTTTAAGCAACCAAGCATGTTTAAATCCGTACCCCGGATACAAACCGGAAGTGCCGGTCTACGCTGTCACCGACGGTACGGCTCCCACCATCCACCGCTTCTACGACACGTCTCCCATTAGTCCGTCTGGAGACCTCATCGCTCTGACAGAGCTGCCATTCGAGGATCGACTTCCGGTTCCCGGCGATAAGGCAAGGGTGGTTGTGATCCACATCAAGTCAGGGGAAAAGGTCTACAGCAGCGAAACGGCGGCCTGGGACACCCAAGTGGGCGCGCACGTTCAGTGGGGAAGAACCGACCACGAACTGTACTTCAACCGCATGTCGGACGAGTGGCGAACCTACGGCGTTCGGTGCGACATTTACTCCGGAGAGGAAACCAGCCTTACCGCGCCCGTGTACATGATCTCGCCCGACGGGCTCCTGAGCTTGTCGCCAGACAACGACAAGCTCGGCCTAGTCCAAGCAGGCTACGGAAGTGTTGTTCCAGATCTTGATTCGCGACGGAACCTTGGAGCACCCAAAGACGATGGGGTGTTCATCACTGACCTGACGTCTGGCGAAACCAAGCTCCTGGTTAGCTTGAAGCAGGTTCGAGACGCGTTCCCGGGAACGTTGGCCGCCTTCGACAACGTTCCTGGAGGCTTCTATGTTTTTCACGTCAAGTGGAGCCCGGACCAGCAGCGCATCATGTTTCTCCTCCGGTGGGTTGCCGCCAACGAAACCGCGCGCAGAACGAAGAACTACTTGATCACGTGCAGTAAGGACGGAGACGACCTCCATATGCCGATCACGCATGAGCGATGGGTAGGTGGCCACCATCCGAACTGGTGTCCAAACAGTACCGACATCGTCATGAACCTGCGTTTTCCCGTCGGCCCACGCTTCCTTAGACGAGTCGCGGCACTCGTCGAGAAGGTGGCCCGAAAGGCCAAAATACGGGGAACCTCAAAGATGAACGCCCTGAGGTTTGCTCTCTTCGACTACAAGGGGGAGAATCTGCGTAAGGTCGCCCCATCTTGCCTTGGTTCCGGTCACCCCACCCTTAGCCCTGACGGCAGGTTTCTTGTAAGCGACGCTTACGTGAACGAGCCGGTTGCACGGCCGAACGGCGTCGTGCCAATCCGCTGGATCGACCTGAACAGTGGCCACTCTCGGGATATCGTTTTCATCGGGTGCAAGCCCGAGTTTAGCGGTCCCAATCACGAGATGCGCGTGGATCCCCACCCTGCGTGGGACCGATCCGGAAAGATCCTGGCCTTCAACGGGTGCCCTAAAGGAACCCGGCAAGTCTTTGTGGCCGATGTGACCTCCCTCCTGCCCTAGCGGCGACTTCGAAATGGACCAGTCATTTAGCTTCTTTAGCATTAAAACCCAGTTTGAGAACGTTGGGGACGCACTGATCAACCGCGAGCTCATTCGTCTCGCCTCGACGAAGAGCAGTGCTATCGTCGACGTCTCGAGATGCCCTGTCGAGTTCTCTAAAACTCTTGAGATTGGCTCCAGCCGAGTGGCTTACGTAAACGGGACCCTGAAACTCTTCGCAAAGCTGCTTTCAAAGCGGCTTGCCGGCAAACGGTGCTACTACTACTTAAGCCCCGGAGGTTACGTCGGTGAGAAGGCGGGGGCTCAGTACTACGCTGCGGCGTTCAACACCCTCGTGTTGCGTCTTCTTCATCTTACTGGTGTAAAGGTATGCCATGTCGGCGTCTCTTACGAGCGGATCGGCGACAAGCATAAGAGTCTGCTCAGGAAGCGATCTTCGCTGCTTTACAAGCACTTCGTAAGAGATCGAGAGAGCGAAGAGTACGCTCGCAAGATCGGGCTGAAGGTAGACGGATTAATGACCGACCTGGCATTCGGCGCAGTCGATGAGCAAGCGGTACCTGCCGAACCCCGACTCAAATACGCAGTGTCTTTCCGAGGCGATCAGTCAAAGGATCAGCACACAGGGGTAATTGAGTTCGTTAAGCATTTGCACGACACGGTTGATGCGCAAATTCCATTCAAGTTCGTGTGTCAGGTGGAGCGTGACGGGAGCCTCCTAAAGAATCTTGCGGAAGAGCTTAAGGGTCGTGACACAGAGTTAGTAAGCGTGTACCACGACATCGATGTCTGCTTCAATGCCTACTCTGACTGCAAAATCATCATTTCGAATCGCCTCCACGCATTGCTGATCGGAATGATCGCTGGATGTGCTCCTCTGGCTGCAGTGCATCCATGCTATAATCAAAAAATTGTGGGCATCTTTCGGGACTTGGGACTCGAAAATCGTGTGCTCGATATAAGCGGCGAACTTGTAGCCGAGAGCACTGCGGGGTTGCTGGCAAGTGCTTCTCTCGACCCAAGCCTCGCTCGTAGCCAGAAAGAGCGTCTCCTTTCTGTCGCCAGTGCCATTTACGACTAAACGCCTTGTCGTTGTCCGCTTGGATAACAAACAACTATGAAAAGATTTGAGAAGAGAGTGTTCGGCGACTTTTCAATCGATTGCGTTTCGCGTAACGATTTGGTCGAGTGGTGCTTGAGCGATATCCAGGCGCGAGTTCCGGCGAAACTCGTTATGGACGTCAACGGGCATGCATTGTCGCTGGCGAGAACCTCTGAGGCATACCGCCAAGCTGTTTCCAAAGCTGACATCATCCATGCCGATGGCGGCTTTATCGTTTCCGCCTCGAAGCGGCGTAAGGGAGCGCAGATCCCCGAGCGATCCGGTACGACGGACATGATTCACGACTTTGCCCAGCGCTTCGTCCAGACCGGCAACACGTTCTACTTGCTGGGGGGGACTGAAGAGGTCAATGCCCAGTGCTGTGAGCGATTGCTGAGCATGTACCCTGGCTTGAAGATCGTCGGCAGGCGCAACGGGTATTTTTCCGAAGAAGAGGAACGGTCGATTATCGACGATATCAATCGTAGCGGAGCCGACGTGCTTTGGGTTGGCCTAGGCAAGCCCAAAGAACAATTCTTTTCGGTGAAGTGGCAATCAGAGCTTAAGGTTAGCTGGGTTATTACCTGCGGCGGCTGCTACAACTACATCACGGGCGACTATAAGCGGGCGCCACAGTGGATGCAAAACGCTAACTTGGAGTGGCTGCACCGTCTAGCCACTAACCCTCGCAAACTGTTTTGGCGCTACTTCGTGACGAATCCGCACGCTTTGTTCATAACTCTGTTCGGTAAAACTTCCTGAGCGTTGAATCCCGCCTGCCATCGGGGCGGGCGCGGGGTCGCGAATTTACTCCATGCCAATCGATACCACCTTTAGTGTTGTCATTCCCGTCTACAACCGGGCCAGCACCGTGATGGACACGCTGGAGAGCGTGCGCAATCAAACGTACGGGAGGTTTCAATGCTATGTGGTGGATGACGGCTCACGCGATTCGGAGGAGCTCAAGGCGGTTGTCGAGAGCCTTCGGGACGATCGCTTCATCTACGTCTGGCAGGAGAACGGGGGCGGTGGCGCGGCCCGTAATACCGGGATCGCGGCTGCGACGGGTGATTTTATTTCGTTGCTCGACTCAGACGATCAGTTCCTGCCGGAGAAACTGGAAAAGGTGGCGGCGGCTATCCAGGAGAATCCTGAAGTCGACGTCTTTGCCCATTTGGCGAGAATGGAGCGTGGCGACGGCGTTTCGATCGTTAGGCCACGACGCCTCCCGCGTGAGAACGAGAGCGTCGCTGAGATGATGTTCTGTGACCGGGAGTTTATGCAGACGTCGACTTTGGTCGTGCGGAGCGCACTAGCGAAGGAGGTCGGATTCGATCCGACGTTGAAGAAGGCTCAGGACGTTGATTTTATGATACGGCTGGAGCGAGCGGGGGCGGTGCTCAAATGCCTCCCTGAGGTGTTGTCCATTTGGAACGACGCTCCTGCTGGCAATCGCGTAGGGGCTCCCCGGAAGCCGGATAACGTGATGAAGTGGTACGAGAGTCAGAAGCCGTTGTTGCCGAAAAAGACGCGTTACGCTTTCGAAGCGACGTATCTCTCGTACGAGATCTCTCGGACGAAACCGTTGCTCGCCCTTTTCTATATTGCGAGGGCGTCAATGACGGGCTCAGTTGGGATGAAGATGACGGGATTAAGCGCGATGCGGGCGTTCTTGGATCAAAAGCACTATAGACCGCTGGTCGACCGTATGATCAAGATGTCGTCTCGCTCGGGTGACCAATCTAAAAGAGGGTAGTCAGCGGAGGGGTGGTTCCCGAGTAGAGGCTGGAGGTTTTGTTCGGCGGTTGCTCTGCAATCAATGTCCGGTTTAGGGCATGGTGGTTTGCCTAGCGGGGGACGATGAAGTGCTCGCTTCCACGAATGGCTATGGGAAGGAAGCGATTCTTTTGGGGGGTTCTGGTCGCGGTGGTGGTATTCCTGGCCGCGAACCTGCTCTACTTCGCGAAGTGGGGCCTTCGCTGGGACCTGTTCGCAGGTCGGCACTTCGGGCAGTATTTCCCGCTTGCTGAGGTCGCTGAGCGGGCGGTTTCTTTGCCCAAACCGGCGTTAGCCTTTTCCGGTCAATACAACCGGATCTCACGGTCTGAAGTCGGCAACGTTAGCGGCGAGATCGCTTCGGGGTGGCAGGACGCGTCGATTTGGGGCCCAGCGGAGATCGAGTACCGACGAGTGTCGCTGGCGGATCCGCCGGGCGTGGTGGCCCAGCAGGTTCGAGTTAAGCGGCTAGGCCCTAATGCTGCGTGCCAACTCGTGCAGATCGTGGCACCCGAGGCGGGACGACGCTATCGAATGTCAGTGACCCTACGATCCGATCGACCCGCCCGCTTCCGGTTGAGGCTGCGCGAGCGGACCAGCCCTTACCGTGCCTGTATTGAGAGTAGTGCTGAAGTCGGCACCGAGTGGAAAACGATTCGGGCCAAAGGATCGTGCGACAGCCACTGCTTAACGGACGGGATTGCCTACTTCGTGATCCAAACTGACGACGTCTGCACCTTTCAGGTGCGGTCGGCTAGCCTGATACCTATCTCGTGAGCCGGACGGGGAGGTCGAAGAAAAGGGTGCAGGCGGCGCTGGAGCTAGCGGACGAGATCCAGGTGCCTTCGCATCGTTATGATTGCGGCGCTCCTTTGGAAGCCGAGGCTCTCGTTCACGGTAAGTATGGGGGCGTTGAGGCTGCTGTTGTCCGTGCGCAGGGTTCGATAGCCATTTGCTCGGGACCACAGGATTATCTTCGCCTTGAGCGCTTGAGCGATGCCTCTGCCCCTCCAGTCGCGCCGCACGGCGGTCAGCCACTGGTCGACCCAGCCGTCGTTGGTCCCTTGGTAGATGCCAGAGAAGCCGATGGGCTCCTCCCCGTGAATGGCGAAGAACGTGCCATCACGGAGGAAGAACGGATCTTCGATCACTTGCTCTTGGAAGAACTCGAAGGTAAGTGGGACCGGCGGCTCAGGGCGAGGGATATCCTGTCGGACGACCTCGAACAGGCGGTGGAATTCCATGCGGAAGTCTCCCTTGTCGAGTTCGCTGAAGGAAAGCAGGGTTAGATTGGGCGGCATCCTCTCGGCCAGCCGGACCATTTGTCCGGGATCGACGGCCTGTAGGTCGAGGAGCGACTCGAAATCGCGGTTCAGTTCCACGAGTCCCCGCTGATCCGCAAAAGTGATCGATGCTTGATCGTCTTCACGCACCTGGGTAGACACGGTGTCGGCTCCTAACTCCGCCACCTGTGCCCACGCCGCGTCGTAGAGGGCAGTCCCAACTCCTCGGCGACGGTACGCCGCCAGCACACCTACATGAAGCATCCACTTTCGGGGGTGGAAGTAGGAGGCAGGGCGGTAGGCCTCGGCAAAGCCTACGGGCATTCCGTCGAGCGTCGCGATCCACCGCAGGGCCCGCATCGGTTCCGGAAGGGTTGCGTCGTCGCGCTCCAACTCGGCCACGTCGCGCGCTAAGTTCGGCCATACCGCGTTCCACAACCCGACGTAGACGGCGAGGTCTTCGGCAGCAGCGTGGCGAACGACAAGCATCGTTGCCCATTGTGGCCGGAGGCCGTGCGGTCCTTCTGCGGAGGAAGCGGGCATCGAGTGCCCAGAACACATTCCGTAGTGGATGCGTCGATGGCAATAACAGTAGACGTTTGTTTACTATGATGCCTATAATTCGCGCACGGCTTCTGGCTCCTATTCGTGCGATTTAGCCTCAAAGGGGGTGGGAGGAGGATCCGGGGACGCAGTGATGATGCAAGCGAGCAAACAGAGTCGCGGACGGGGGCGCACCCGGTGAGTAAGTGGCCGCCTTACGTCCTCTGGCTGGAATGGTGCGGCTTTTACGCTGACGATGGACTAGCCCGGCCGCAGGTCGTCGTGCGGGAACGAAGGGTTCTGGACGCCAACTCAGCAGCCCAACGGCGAGGGGTCAATGTGGGGATGAGCGTTCAGGAGGCGCGGAACATCGTGCCGGATCTCGTTCGGAAGCCGTGGCACGCCGAGGAGTACGTTGCCCGGCAACGGGCGTGGCTGGACCAGTGCCTGGCGTTCAGCCACCGGTTAGAGCCGATAGACGCACACCTCGCGGCACTCGACCTTACCGACCATCCTCGACCGCAAGAGATCGCCCAGAGGCTCACCGAGGTCTTGCAGAGCGCGGTGCGGCTGCCCCTGCGCTACGGCGCAGGACCTTCGAAGTGGATGGCGGCGCTGGCTGCGCGGAGTCACGACCTTCGCACAGCGGTAGAAGACCCGGCGGCGTTTCTGGCGCCGATGCCCATCGAGAGGCTTGTGCCAGTCGAACCGGCGCACCGGGAGCGGCTTGCCTTTCTCGGTTATCGCAAGGTCGGAGACGTGGCTAGGCTACCGCTCGAGGTGCTCCAAGCGCAGTTTGGGGAGGCGGCTTGGCGGATCGTTCAGGCGGCGCGGGGGACGCTGTCCGATCCGGTCGTCGACAGTTATCCCCCCGATGGTGTCGCGGGGGCGATCACCTTCGATGGGCCGCCCGATACGGTTCAGGCGCTGGAGGAAGGGTTGTCGCGGTTGGCATCGGAGCTGGCCGAGAAGTTGGCCAAGCGCAACTCCGTAGGCAAGCGGGTGGAACTGTGTTTGGAGTACGAGGAAGGGCCGGAGACGAGGGTAGCGCGGACCTTCGCCCGCTCGCTCGCAACCAGCCGCGACCTGTTCTGCGCGATGCGGCTGCTGCTCGTAGAGCCGCCTGCCCGGCCGGTCGAGCGGGTTCGGGTCCTGCTTCCCGATCTGATCCAGGCGCGGCGAGTGCAGATGGACATCCACGATCGCCGCGCCCGGGCCGACGCAGAGGAGAGCCGGCGCGCGGCGGTGATGCACGTGCGGACGGTGTTCGGGGACGGGGCGGTCCGACAAGGGTCGGAGATCGCGGTTCCCCGGTGGATGCTGGTCAGGAGGGCCTATCGCGATGCGCTCGGATGGGTCTGGATCTGAGGCTTACCCAAACGAGGGGGAGACGCTCGCCCACTGGCGTGAGGCGCGGCAGTGGTGGACGATGGAGCCGTACATCGAATTCCGCTCCTTCATCGATGCACAGGGCATCAAGCGAACGGAGGAGACGGCGCTGCCCTCCCTGGGCAATCTCGACGCCACGGTGCTGGACTTCCGCATCGGAAAGATCCGGGACCAGAAGGCGCTGGGCGACACTAGTACGCTGCCCGACCGGTTTTTCGAGCGACGGGCCGAGGAGCGTCGGGCGATTGCGGGTACGGCATGGGCGGTCGATGTGCGTTCGGGGGTGGCGGAGGCCCCCCCCGCAACGGACATCGACCGCTGGGGCTTGCGCAAGGCGCGTAGAAGCGTCGAGCAACCGTACGTGCCCCTCCACTTGCTGAGCGGCTACGCCTTCGGTCGCTCCACGATGCTTACCGAGGAGATCGTCACGATCCTGGAGGGGATGGGCGTTCAGGCGGCGGCTATCGCGGATCCTTTTTCACTGGTGGGGGCAATGGAGTTTGCCCGCGCCTGTCGGTCACAGAAGATCAAGCCGCTGATTGGGGCGTCCATCGAACTGCCGGAAGGGGGGGAGATCGTGCTCATCGCTCAGAACAAGCAGGGTTACGTCTCGCTTTCCCGGCTGATCACGGCCTGCCACCTGGGGGAGCCGCGCGGGTTTCCGCTGGCGACCTGGGAGCGGCTCGAGGCGCACGCGGGCGACCTGATCTGCCTTACCGGGGGCGATACCGGATCGCTCGACCGGCTCCTGATTCGGCGCGACCTGGACGGGGCGATCGCGCTGGTGGAGCGCCTGGCGCGCGTCTTCGGGCGCAGGAACCTGTTCATCGAGATCGAGCGCAGCTTCCTCCCGTGGGGATTGACCGTCGAACGGCAGTTGCTCGAGCTTGCGGAAGCAGTGCACGTGCGGGCGGTCGCGGGGGGTGCGGTCACCCATGCGCGGCGCTCGCACTACCCAGCACAAGACATCCTAGTCTGCGCCGACCGGCTCTGCCTAGTGGACGAGGTGTTCGGTCGCAAGCCGCGGCGCGACCCGAGCCAGCCGCCCGCACCACGCAGTCCCGAGCGGGCGCTCAACGCGGAACGGTTCCTGCGGAGCCCCGACGAGATGGCTCTGCTGTACGAAGATCGCCCGGACCTGCTGGAAAACACGCTGATCGTCGCCGACCTTTGTGATGACGACGTGATGCCGCCAAGATCGGCGCTCCCGACGGTGTTCGGGGACGATGCGGAGGCCCTTCGCCAGATCGTCGAGCGCGAGGCCGTAAGGGTTTATGGTCCGGCCTACGGCAACGAGCACCGTAAGCGCCTGCGCATGGAGGTCGATCGGATCTGCGACTTGGACTCGGCTAGCCACTTCCTGATCGCTTGGGACTTCTGCACGTGGGCCCGCGAGCAGGGGATCGCGATGAGCGGGCGCGGGTCAGTGATCGATTCCGCCGTCGCCTACGTGCTGGGACTCTCCCGCATCGACGCGGTCGCCCACAACCTCCACTTCAGTCGCTTTCTGCCTGCGGACCGGAGCAAGCGTCCGGACATCGACATCGACTTCGAGGCCCGTCGCCGGGACGACGTGCGCAACTACATCGTTCGCAAGTACGGCGAGGAGCGGGTGGCTGCCGTCTGCGCCATCGGGACCTACGGCTCGCGCGGCATCGTGCGTGAGGTGGGGAAGGCGTTCGGGATTCCCGAGGAGACGTTGAGCCTGCTGGCGAAGAAGCTCCACGGAGCGGTGACGCCGGAACGACTGGAGCAGGAGATCGCGTCGCGGCCGGAGCTGCGCGACTCAGGCATTCCGAAAGAACGGTTCGGCTGGACTTTCCGGCTGGCCCAGCGGCTGATGGATTTGCCGCGCAACATCCGGCTCCACTCCTCGGGCGTCGTGCTCTCGGAAGGGCCCATCCAGGACATCGTGCCGGTGATGTGGTCGGCCTGGGAAGGCGAGGAGGGAAGGGGGCTGCGCATGATCCAGTGGGACAAGCGAAGCTCGAAGCACGCGTTCGACAAGTTCGATATCCTCTGCCTCCGAGGGCAGGACGTGCTCGGCGGCTTCGAGAGTCGCCGCCGTGCGCAGGATGGGGGCTTCCGCTCCGACGCCGTGCCGGCGGTGGACGATCCCGAGGTGTACCGGGCGATGCAGGCGGGGGAGCTGATCGGCATTCCCCAGAGCGCTAGCCCCGCTATGCGCCAGGCCCACCAGCGCCTGGGGACGAAGAACCTGCACGAGGCGAGCCTGGTTCAGGCGGGCATCCGCCCCGGCGTGGGCGGCGCGGTCAAGATCAACGAGCTGATCGCCCGCCACCGCGGGAAGTCGTTCGAGTACGAGCACGAGGACCTACAGGAGATCCTGGACAATACCTACGGCTTGATCGTCTTCCAGGAGCAGGTCGACCAGCTTCTAGAAAAGTTCTGTGGCTACACGAGTGGGCAGGCGGAGGACATCCGCGACGCGATCTATAAGAAGCGGAAAGATAGGTTCGCGGAGCACCTCCATGATCAGATCGTGAGTCAGGCGGTGGCGCGAGGATACGAGTTGCCCATCGCAGAGCGGGTGTTCGAGCTGGTCTCGCAATTTAAGGGGTACGGCTTCGCCCAGGGACATGCGCTCGCCTTCGCCGAGGTGTCGCTCCGGTCGGTGTGGTGCCAGCAGAACTACCCTGCGCCCTACTTCGCCGCCCTTCTGGACGCCCAGCCCGCCGGTTACTACGGCCCCATCACCATCGCCAACGAGGCACGGGCGCGCGGGGTGAAGGTGCTGCCCCCGGACGTCAACGCTAGCGGCCTCGTCTTCCAGGTCGAGGACATCCGGGCGGAGGACGACCCGAAGATCGTCGTCCCGGAGGGGGCGATCCGCACGGCTCTGCGGCAGATCTCGGGGATTTCAGAGGAGCTGCGTGAGCGGATCTTCGGCGGGCGACCCTACCGCTCCTTCTTCGACTTCGTCACTCGCGCGCACCCCGCACATGACGAGTTGGAGCGCCTCGTCATGTGCGGGGCGTTGGATTCGCTCCATTCGAACCGCCGGGCGCTGCTGTGGGCCATCCCGTCGGCGCTGAACCACGGCGCGCTGCTAAGGGGTGCGACCGATGCGCTCCCGCTCGGATTCGAGGACCCGCCGATTCCCCAAGGGATCAAGGACTTTCGCCCGGCGGAAAAGGCGGTTTGCGAGCGGCGCGTGCTGGGGATGGACGTCGCGCGGCACCTGATGGCCTTCGAGCGGGAGCGGGTTCTGGCTAAGGGCGGGCTCACCGCCCGCGAGGCGTCGAGGCTCGCGCCGGGGACTAAGGTCTTCGTGGTCGGCAATCCCATCCGCCTCCGCTTCCCGCCGACCCAGAGCGGCCGCCGGGTGATGTTTTTCGACCTCGAGGACGAGACGGGGTTGCTGAACGTGACCTGCTTTGACGAGACCTATCAGCGCGACGGCCACACCGCCATCTGCAGCCCCTACGTGGTCCTCTGGGGCACCACCCAGGATCGCGACGGGCACCTCTCCTTCCTAGTCACCCGCATCCTGCCCTACCAGCCCACTCTCCAAAACGACCTCGCCGACCCTTCGCCGCTTCCGGTCGTCACCGCCGATTTTCTTATGGCTTAAGACCGAATGGCAAATCGGCGGCGGAGCATCTTACAATAAGCACATGCTTGCTGTTGCCGCTCTAGCCTTGGCAGCGCCCCTCGCGTCCCCCGTCTCCGACTACCGGAGGTTCACCAAGGTCAAGGACTACATCGCCAAGGTGTCTTGGACCATGAAGCCGATGAAGCACACGGACAACGGCACCGACTACGAGCTTGAGCTCGGCTGCGAGTCCACCTTCATCCTGCGCCAGCAGCCCGACCTGAAAACGCGCTGGAACTTCCTAGAGGGGAGTGAGAAGACGAAGTTCTTCCACAAGGGGAAGACGACCGCCGAGGGGCTGAAGCAGACCCTAGACCTCAACGAGACGAAGGGGATCGGGGGCAGCTTGGACATCGAAGGCAAAGGCTATTTGCTCATGGTTGGCTATGGCACCAAGCAGCGGAACATCCGGATCTCCAACGGGGTGACCGAAGACACCTTCGCTCCCATCGTGTCGAGCATCGCGACCCCATCGCTCTTGGAGATGGTCGCCCAGAAGCCACTCCCCCTGCCCGCAACGGGGCTGGTGCTCAAGGGGAAGTCCAAGAGCAAGCAGCACATGGCGTTTCCGTTCGAAGGAGAAACCATGCCCGCCGTGGTGTTGGATTTCACTTGGGAAATCAAGCCGAAGTAATCGAGAGTCGCTAGGTCTTCCCCGATCCCAATGAGGCTGCCACTTTGACCCTCATCCAACTCTAGTGAGCTTTGCCGAGGGATCAGAGTTCTGGATCCCGTCACCCTGTCATCGTACCGCTACCTTGGAACCTTGAACATCGGTGGGCTCTGAGTCATGAGACAAGGCGTGGATAGGGGCTCGGTGGGTTCTTTTACAAAGTCTGCGGCGGCAATCATCGCGCAGGGCTGGTCCCAGAACTGAGTTGGGACGTGGCTGGCCCCCCGAATCGTAACGGCGCGGCTGTTGGGTAGCGTCTTCGCCGCCCGCTTTGCCCAAGTCGAAGGGGTGTACGGGTCGTACTCGCCGTTGATGAAGAGCACGGGAATCCTGCTCTGGACGGCCCGACGACGCACCGTCGGCACGCTCCACGCGGCACAGACCTGTGGCTCAACGACCAGAGGGAGACTTCGATGGAGGACCGAGAAGAGTCCTTTCTCCCGAGATTGGTGACGGGCTCCGTTCGACTCTTCACCACACCAGACTGAGTAGCGCATGCCCCAGGAAAAGCCAGATCGCTCGAGGGATCCTTCCGCGATTGGGCCGAGCGACTCGGCGTCGCGTCGCGCCACCAAATCCATGCGCTGGGGAATGTTCGGCAAATTCCAACTATTGGCCATCGAGAGGAGGTTCACGAGATCGTGTGGTCGGAGCCGGATCTCGACTTCGGGTCCCCTTTCACCATTGTCGGTAGGCGGACGGACCTTCACCCGGAGCGGGTTCCGCTCTGCGGCTTCCAGTGCATTCGTGAATCTATCGCGAAGGTTGGGATATGCGGCGCGACACGCTGCTTGCGCCTCGCATGCCTTGAACACTGCTTCGATAGATTGCGTGTAACCTGCGGCCACTCCCGCCTCGTACGGCTCGTCGGGAGGAAGAGCGGAATCGAGAACCGCGCTTCGCACCCCATCCGGATAATCTCGCACGACGGTGAGCATCAACCGCGTGCTGTACGACTCGCCGTAGAGGTTCCACTGCCGGATTCCGAGCACACGGCGAAGGTCTTCAAGGTCGGCGGCACTGGCGGCGGTGGTGTAGGCGGCGGGATTGATCCCGGATTGAACGAGTCTTTCCCGACAGGCTTTCGCGGCCGCCACCTCTCGGCGGCGGCCGGGAGTAGGGTCAATGGACCCGTTAAGCCGGGCGGCGTTGACTTCGGGACACTCGAGGGGAGGTTGCGCATGTGCCGTTCCGCGCTGCTCGAAGACGATCAGATCGCGGGTGTCGGTGAAGCGGTAGGCGCCGCCATAGGCGGCCGCGTTAAGTGAACTGCCTCCCGGGCCACCTGTGGTGTAGACGACCGGATCTGGCGCGGGCGACGGACTCGAAGAGCGGACGATTGCGACCGGCAGACGGATCGTCCGCCCCTTTGGCTTAGATCGGTCTTCGAGGACGACCAGGAAGCCGGTGTCGATTCTCGCCTTGTCGGGCAGACGGATCGGGAACGCTTCCCGCCCCACTGGTTCCCAGCGCGGCACCTGGGAATCCGCTACGGGGCGAAGCACGCTACGGGAAACCAAGGGCACGAACAAAAGCGCCATGATGGCCAAAACTGCACGACGGATCCGTGCTTCACCAGCTTTCAAAGTGCTTTATCGTACGATACGCTTCTGCAGCATCGAGCAAGTGATATATTTCCTCGCGCCCGAAGCAGCGCACGGTTTTCCATAGGCGCGTAGAGATCCAGAAACCTGAACTGGCTTAGCGAGTTAAGCGGAGCACGAGGTCCGCGTCACCAGAAGACCCAGCGACCACCTACTTGCGGCGAAGGGTCACGGGCTTTCCGTCCATCTTGCCGTTGAGCCACTCTTCCTCGAAGCGCAGCGCCTGCCACTTGCCGGAAGTCAGAACCCAGGTCTCGCGGACCATGTTTTGGAAGGTGACCGGGTGGCGCCGAGTCCCCTCCAACCAGCTGCCAACGACCGAACTGTACGACTCAACGGTCAGCCGGTCTCCGTTCCGCTTCCAGTTCTTGAAGGTCGTGTCGTAGCGAACAGGCCCGTCAGGCCGCCCCGCCCGGCGATCCTCGGCCTCCCGTCGCGATCCTTCGAAGGCACTCCAATAGTCGAGGCGCTGACCAGTGGCCTTGTAGAACACGAAATCGGGGCGAAAGTGATCCCGTGAGACCACGTCCATCGCCGCTTGGTCGTCGGCAATGAGCGCTTGCGAATATCGGCGGTGAACCTCTTTGATCTGGGGCACCGGATCAGGGATTGAGAGGGCGATGGCAAAGAGCAGAGGAGTCGGCATGGGTGTCATTGTTGCCGCTGCCGGGCCCGAACTCGGGACCTGTGCCTCATTCCGGAAGGAGGAAGTTTCATTGGGAGGTCGATCATCAACCGCCCCGACTGGGCCTCAACCTTTCGCGCCGGCTCTTTCGAATCGCTGCCTGTACGGAAGGCACTCCCGAGCACGGCAACCGCTGGGCTATTGCTAAAACTTTTGCGAAGCAACCTGCGGGGCCTAGTCTCGGGCCAACTAGATATAAGGCAATCTACTCTCGTCGGGGGCTATGGTCTCAAACGTAAAGGCGGGCCCGGTTCAAATGAACCGGGCCCGACCGGAAAGGTTGGCTGCCCGTCTTGGACTAGATTAGAACTCTTTGAGTCCTCGATCTAAAGTGAGAGTGCCCGAGCCAATCACCAAATTCGGCCTTCAACGTCGGTTGGCAGCATCCCCGCCTACTAATCCTAAAGATGCAGCGGGACTGGGCCTTTGGTATCCAGTGACGGCCCCAGCACTGCGGTTCTGTCGCCCCAAACTCGCGTCTAGAAGATCTGGCTGACAACGATCGCGCACACGCATTCGTTGCAGGCTAAATCAGAGCCGAGCGAGGAAGGAGACCGCCGTCCCGCGGATCAAACTACGTATTGCGGTCGCTTATCAGGACTGCCCGAGGGGATCACCGGTGCCTGAGAAGGACCATTCAGGATGGAGTGCACCAGATCACAGTGCTCTCAGGACTCCGGCCAACTGCCAATTTCCCTGTACTTGCACGGAAACTCGGGCGGGTGAAGCAAGTGGGGGATCGAGTGCCGAGTCTAAAAACTTTCTTAGCGGTGGCCTCTTGAGAGAGCGCATCATCTAGTACTATAGAGATCCATGAAAGCCGTCGTCGTTGAGGGCAGCGAGGGAAAGGTCCTGTTCGAGACCGATGTCGCCGTCGAACTTCCGGCCGGGTACAGCGCAGAGGTTGTGCTGGGTGGGGACGATATGCGTCCGGAATACCGGGCGGTTGGGCGGACGGATGACCTTCGGCGCCAGTTCCGGGAGATCGAGGAGACGATCAAGGAGTGCGCCTGGTCTATTCACGGGGTGATCAAGGACATTCCCGAGCCGGAAGAGGTGGCGGTGGAGTTCGGGATCACGTTGGGGGGCGAGGTGGGGGTCCCGCTCGTCTCGAAAGGGACGGCGAGCGCGAACTTTAAGGTCAGTATCAAGTGGACGAAAGGCTAGTCGCCGCGACCTCCCGGGAGAGTGGCGATGCGTGACCGGAGCGTCGTCCGGATCTCTTTCCGGCGCGGAAGGGAACTGGTCTTCCGGGGAACGGGCTTTGTGGTGGACGACCGGCTAACGGTGGCCACCTGCCGCCATGTCCTTTTCAAGGAGGCCAATCCTGGCCAAGAGCACATCGTCGTCGAGTTCGGCAAGTTCCAACAGCCGTACCGATACCGCGTAGAGATGGATGGCGCGCCCGACGATCTGGTGCTCTTGAAACCGGACTTCGGGCAGGCTTTGCGCGAGGCCGTCCCTGAAGTCCTGTGGCCCGTGGGAAAGGACATTCCCACACCGGTGGATGTGTACGTCCTTGGCTGCAGTTCCCCATCGTCGCCGGGAGCGCAGTACATTCATGGAAACATTTCTGATTTGGACCCCTATTACGGCAAGTTCCTTCTTTCCAGTAGCGTGAACCCGGGCGATAGTGGGGGGCCAGTGCTGTACCAGGACCAGGTGATCGGGGTGATCCAGGCCAACGATCCCGATCGGCTGGGGCACTGCAGCGCCATACCCGTCGCGCGGCTTCGCGATCTGCTCGAGAGGGCCTGCGCGAAGAGGAAGGGATGCCTCACCCATGCGGAAGTCGACGAGATCCGGGACGCCTTGGCGCAAGGGTTAGAAATGCGGGGGGACTCCTGGCGGAGATGGCGCTTGACCTCGACCTTACCGTTCCGGACCAGGGGCCGGAGAGCGACCCCGTGAGGCACCTGCTGGAGCAGGCGGACCGTCTGGTCCGGTTCCGCGACCTGATCCGGCTCCTCAATTCGTACGGGGCGGAGCGAGCCGCATTGACCGTCCGAGGGATCTACTACGCGGCGAAGATCCGCTCGTTGATCGAGCACACAGTCGATTACGAGAGCGTCCAGAGGCACTACCACAAGAGCCGGAACCGGGTCCAGCTTGGCGCCGTGGATCCTTGGAAAACCCCTACGGTCACGTCGTACCTGCGCAATCTTACCGATGGTTGGGACTCGGCCCTGGCGAGCTTCCTGAGCCGGATCAAAGAGGAGCTGCCGCGGGCGAACCTGGCTCCGTTCGAGATGTTGGAGACGGAGATCAGGGCTTCTCTTCGGCCGCCGCAGCCTGTGCCGACGGAAGGGAAGGGCTCGGCCTCGGGCACCTACGCGGTGTTCGCGGTGCAGCCCCACACGACGGACACCTTCATCGTCCACGGCTTCGTCTTCCATGCGGGCGACTGGTCACCGCTGAAGGTGGACGACTCGAAGATTCGGCGGCCGCAGTTGAAGGAACGGTTCGGCGACCTGGTGGCGGCGGCGCATCGCAAACTCCCGAAGGAGGCGGACCCTACGATCGAGGTCGCGCTGCCCTTGGATTGGCTGAACGACGAGATCGACGCCTACGAGACGACCGGTTGGCTCCGGAAAAAGCGGGCGGGGGTGGCGTATCGGCTCGTACTCCGCTCGGCGGACCGGATCTTCGATGCAGGCTTGAGGAGCTTTGAAGGGCGGTGGAAAAGCAAGTGGGAGGCCCTTAGCGAGATCGACGAGGGCTCGGAGCACGTCCACTGCATCCGGCAAGAACACGAAGTCCATTGCAACGCTTTTTACACCTCTCCGATGGTGGTCGCGGCAACGTTGAAGCCTTCACCGACGGGGAGCGTGACACAGCAGAGAGTGCTGGAGGAGCTGATCGAGTCGGGAACCCCGGTGGCGGTCTGGCTCCGGGTCTCCGTGGGGGCGCTCGAAGAGGTGTGGCCGACCCTGGAGGAGCTGACGAAGGGGCCGCCAAACCGTCTGCCGACGGCCGTTCACAAGGTGCGGGGCGCCACCGGCGGTCCCGCGGGCTCGGTGGGGAATCACCTCGCTCTTCTTTTCGACGACCACAGCCGGCAACTGCCGGTCGGTCCTCGTCGGCGCAAAAGCATCACACCTTAGACATGGAACCCCTCAAACTCGACGAACGCTTCTTTTTCCACGGCATGGGCGAGATACGGCCTTTGGCGGAGCTGCCGCCCGCGCCGCCATGGCGGGCCTTTGAGCGGACAGGCACCGACCGGGGGGAGGGGTACCAGGCGAGCGACGAGGAGCGGATGGTGGTCAACGCGGCGCTGTACCTGCGCCGCCCGATCCTCGTGACGGGGCAGCCGGGCATCGGCAAGTCTTCGCTGCCGTACGCGGTGGCGCGGGAGCTGGATCTGGGGGATGTCCTGGTGTGGCCCGTCACTTCGCGGTCGACGCTACGGGAGGGCTTGTACGAGTACGACGCCTTGGGGCGGCTGCAGGAGGAGGCGCGGGCGGCGCACCGGGTGCAGGCGGGACTCAAAGACGAGGAGACCGACCCGGGGCAGTACGTGCGGTTGGGGCCGTTGGGAACGGCGCTGCTGGGGTGGCGGCGGAATGAAAACGGTCCGGTTTTGCCCCGGGTGCTGCTGATCGACGAGATCGACAAAAGCGACGTGGACCTGCCGAACGAGCTGCTCCACGTGTTCGAGGAGGGGGAGTTCATGATTCCGGAGCTGGCCCGGCTGCCCAAATCGGAGTACGAGGTCTACCGGTGGCGGAGCCAGGAACGGGTGGAGGTCCAGGGCGGGCAGGTGCGGGCCGAGGAATTTCCGCTGGTGTTCCTGACCAGCAACAACGAGCGGGAGTTTCCCCCCGCGCTCCTTCGCCGCTGCCTCCGGCTAAACGTGGTGCCGCCGAACGAGGAGAAGTTGAGGGCGATCGTGAAGGAGCGGTTCCGGCCCATGGTGGGCGACGAGGCGGTCGAGGGGCTGCCCGACCAACCGGAGGTCCGGGCGGCGATCGAGAAGTTCACGAAGCTCCGCGACGAGCAAGGGAAGGAGCTGGCCACCGACCAGTTGCTCAACGTGGTCCATCTCGTTCTGAAGTCGGTGGGTCCGCTCCATAAGAAGGAGCTTCTGGATGCGCTGTTGCGGCCGCTCGTGGAGGGCTGATGGTCGATGGTTGATGGCTGATGGTTGATTGGCTGGTCGGGGTTACCCGGCGTTTGGGGCTGGAGGCGGCACCCGAGGATCTGCTGGACACGGTGTGGCTGGCGGCGCACCTGGGGTTCGATCCGGGCAGGGCGGCGGAGGGTTCCGCCGCCGGCGCGAGGGCGACCGGGGACGGGGAGCGAGGCTCCCTCGATCGCGAGGCATCGGACGGGGGGCCGGAGCGACCGGGGCCGGAGCGCGGGGCCTCGGACGCGGAGACCCCTCCGGCCAGCTCTTCCCACGGGGAAGACGATCCGCCTTCCGCAGGCACGGCGGTGGACGACGATGGGGCGGACACCTCGGTTTTCGCG
>Ga0216301_1000012_pt1 | contig 44061 bp, 47 predicted proteins | sample 4hB_Boncat_minus_FD_156203 | JGI IMG/M metagenome (GOLD analysis project Ga0216301, IMG submission 156203) | Terrestrial sediment cell enrichment communities for BONCAT metagenomics from Utah, United States - 4hB_Boncat_minus | ecosystem: Environmental > Terrestrial > Deep subsurface > Rock...
ATTGGGGTGCAGGGGGACGTTTCCAACCTGGCCGACCTCGACCGTCTCTACGAACAGATCGGCCGCGAGCACGGACGCCTGGATGTGCTGTTCGCCAACGCAGGCTTCGCGGAGCTCAGTGGGCTCGGGCAGATCACGGAAGACCACTTCGACCGGCAGTTCGACGCCAACGTCAAGGGGCTCCTGTTCACGGTGCAGAAGGCGCTCCCCCTCCTCCGCGACGGCGCGGCCGTAGTCCTCAACGCGTCGGTGGTCTCGGTGAAGGGGATCGAGGGAATGGGTGTTTACAACGCGACCAAGGCGGCGGTTCGCTCCTTTGCCCGAACCTGGACGGCCGAACTCAAGGGCCGTGGCATCCGCGTCAACGTGGTCAGTCCTGGCCCGATCGGCACTCCGGGAATCGACCTGCTTGTCGGTGCCGAGAATGCGGAAGGCTTCAAGGCCTCGATGGCCGCTTCAGTCCCGCTCGGACGGATCGGTGCCGCGGAAGAGATCGCCAAAGCCGTCACCTTCTTAGTGTCGGACGACGCCAGTTACGTTGCGGGAGTGGAGCTGTTCGTGGACGGGGGGATGGCGCAGGTCTGACCTGACGAGTCGGGCGTTCTCCTGTTATGTCATCCTGACCCTGAGGCACGAAGGGGAAGGACCTCTCCCAGCAGGGTGTGTTGGAGGAGGTCCTTCGTCGCAGGCTCCTCAGTAGTGCGACCGGCTTCGTTTGTCGGCCCTTGGGAGTAGGAACGGGCATGAAGCACCGTGTGGAGTTGACGTCCGAGCAGCGGTCAGAGCTGAGGCGGCGGGCCACGAGCGGCAAGGCCCCGGCGCGGGAGTTGCTGCACGCGCAGGTCCTGCTCAAGGTGGACGGGCGGGGACCCCGCCTCACGGACGCGGCGGCGGCCCGCGAGACGGGGTTGAGCGCCCGGACGGTGGCGCGGGTGAGGGAGCGCTTCGCGCGGGAGGGGCTGGACGCGGCGCTGGGGCGACGGCCCCAGCCGCCCCGGCCGCAGAAGCGGGCGCTGTCCGACGCGGCGGAGGCGCGGCTGGTGGCCCTCGCCTGCTCGGAAGCGCCCGAGGGGCACGCCCGCTGGAGCGTGCGCCTGCTGGCCGAGCGGGCGGTGGAGCTGGGGATCGTGGAGGAGAGGGTGGGCCGGGAGAGCGTGCGCCAGGCGCTCAAAAAAACGAGACCAAGCCCTGGCGGGTCCAGCGCTGGGTGATCCCGCCGCGGGAGGACGCCGAGTTCGCCGCGAGGATGGAGCGCCTGCTGGCGCTCTACGCACAGGAGCACGACCCGCGCTTTCCCGTGGTGTGCCTGGACGAGATGCCGGTGGGGCTCCTGGAGCACTCCCGGGAGCCCCTGCCCGCGGCGCCGGGCCGGCCGCGCAGGGAGGACCACGAGTACGAGCGGCGGGGCTCGGCCACCGTGTTCGGCGCCTTCTGCCCCAAAGACGGAAGAAGGCTCCTGGAGGTCCGGCCCACGCGGACGGCGCGGGACCTGGCCCACTTCCTGCGCCGGGTCCTCGACGAGGGGTGGCCGGGGGCCGAGAGGGTCGTCCTGGTGCTGGACAACCTCAACACCCACACCCTCGGCTCGCTCTACAAGGCGTTCCCACCGGAGGAGGCTTGGCGGCTCGCCGCCCGGGTGGAGCTCGTCCACACCCCTCGGCACGGCTCGTGGCTGAACACGGCGGAGTTGGAGTTCTCCGTCCTGAGGCGGCAGTGCCTGGACCGGCGCATCGGCTCGCTGGAGGAGCTCGCCCGCCAGATCGGGGCCTGGCAAGACGAGAGGAACCGAAAGCGCGTCCGGGCCAGGTGGACCTTCGACGCCCAGACCGCGCGCAAGGCCCTGGCCCCCGTCTACCCCGCCACCGGAGACGACGAATGAAGCCGGTCGCACTACTCAGGATGACATGGCTACGTTAGGTGTAGATTAGTCTCATGACATCTGGCCCCCCGCCAGTGCTGTACCGTCCGGCCAAGGCGAGACCAGGGTGGATGCTTGTCCTAGCCGCCATGGCCTGCCCCCTCGGCTGTGTTGGGTTTGCGGCCTGGAACCTTCGAGGATGTGCGACGGAGCACTCAAGACCGGTCGGCCACAACGACATCACCTTTGACGTATCGCCGGACGGAAGGGCCCTTGCGTTCGCCGGCGTCGGTGATGGTGGCCGAGACCTCTTTTTGCTCGACTTACAATCCCGACGCGTCACGCCACTGACTTCATCGGAAGACTACGAAATCGGTCCTTCGTTCTCACGTGATGGAAAGAGCCTTGCCTTTACGCGCGGCACCCCGGGGGTACGGGCAGACCAACTGTACGTCATGGAGCTTTCGACCCGAAAGGTTGTGCAGCTAACGAACGCCGATGAGAATGTAAGTAGCCCTGTCTTTCTTCCGGATGGCAAAAGGGTCTTGTGCACCGTAGAGAAAATTTACCGCTGGGGTGGCCTCGCCTCTAGTTGGGACGAAGGCGGAGAGTTACGGGTCATCGACATCGACACCCGAAAGCAGACTCCCCTCAAAACGCGGCGTCGGCCCGTTTTCTCTCCCCGCGTTTCATCCGATGGGAAGTGGATCGCATGGATTGACGACGGAGGATACGTCGCTCCGATGTCAGACCCACTTAAGGCTTCGAAGGTCGTACCTCAAGCTGCCACACTGGCCATCAACACGGACGGCACCAAAATCGCCGCGTCCATTGGCGAGTACTCGCCTGACCTTAAGATTTACTTGACCGATCGAAAAGGCAGGAGCCGGCGGATTATCTCAGGCACTGCAAAGGGATGCAACGACCCGGTCTTCAGCCCTGATGGAGAATACGTGTACTTTTCCGCCGAGGCATGGTTGGAAGGGGCTACCGGCGTTCCGACAAAGAGCCTTATGAGAGCTAAAACCAGCGGAAGGGAAGTCACGGACATTGCGACGTACCAGCTCTTTGAGAATCCGCTCACTTACTCGCGAACGGCCCCGCGGTAGTCAGGTAACAAGGCAGGCATGCACATCGAGCGACTACCGCCGCTTCGGGACTCCCAATGCATCGTTGAACGCCTGGTTGGACAAGGATCTGGGGACCATCTGTATACTAGCCTTATGAAGAGGCCTCTATGGCGCCCGGTGATCCTCGACTACATGGAGATCAAAGAGCGCGGTGTCGCGAACGACGCGTGGCACTTCTCAATCTATTTTTCAATTGCGATAACGGTTCTTGACTGGTGGGTGCATGGCCGAGACAAGCCCTTCAGTGAGTTCTTGTATTCTCTATGCTTCTATTTCGGATTCAAGGTGCTGGTAAACCTTTTGCTCATCCGCTGGCACGAAAGCAGGTCGAGCAGGCGACCCTTAAGCAAATTGAGCTAACTGTAGGCCAGCTTGTCCACAACACGAGTAGGAGGCTAGCCTCTGGATACTTCAGTGGCGGTTGCTGGCTCTAAGTATGGTAGTCCGCGTTGATCCGCACGTAGCCGTAGCCAAAGTCGCACGTGTACACCGTCGCCGACGGTCCCTCGCCTAGTTGCAGGTTGACCACGACGTAGTCTGAGTGCAGCGCTGACGATGCCTTTTTCGCGTCGAAGGCGGCGGGGCCGCCGTCCTCGAACAGGACGAACTCTTCGTCGCCGATCACGAGGGCCAGCCGGACGTCGTTCAGGGTGAACGGCACTCCCGCGCGGCCCGCCGCCATCAGCAGGCGGCCCCAGTTCGGGTCGCAGCCGAACATCGCGGTCTTGACCAGGGGCGACTCCCCGATGGTGCGGGCGATCTTTTTCGGGTCGGACGTTCCCTGGACGCGGATCTCTACTAGCTTCGTCGCCCCCTCGCCGTCGCGGGCGATCTGCTTGGCTAGGGAGACCATCACCTCGGTGAGAGCCGCCTCGAACGCGGCGGGGTCCGGCCTCGTCTCGCTCGCCCCGTTCGCCATGACGATCAGGGAGTCGTTGGTCGAGGTGTCGCCGTCGACGGTCATGCAGTTGAAGCTGACGTCGGCCACCCGTCGTACGATGGCGGGTAGGTCGATTCCCGTCACGTCGGCATCGGTGACCACGTAGCCGAGCATCGTAGCCATGTTCGGCGCGATCATGCCGGAACCCTTCGCCACGCCGTAGACCTGGGGCGCGACCGAGCCGGGGGGGACTTGCACTTCCGCCGAGGCCTGCTTCTCGACAAGGTCGGTGGTGAGGATCGCGTCCATGAACGGCCGGGGGTCGTTGCCCAGTTTTTGGCCTGCCTCCCGGATTCCTCGCTCGACCTTCGCCATGTCCAGCAGGTGGCCGATCACGCCGGTCGAGCTGACGGCGACCTGGTTCGGCTTCAGGCCTAAGACTTCTGCCGCCAGCTCGCCCATCCGTGCGGTGTCGCGCACTCCTTGGTCACCCGTGCAGCAGTTGGCGTTGCCGCTGTTCACGACGCACGCGCGGAGGTCGCCCCCCTCGACGACGGCGCGTGAGTAGTCCACGCTCGCCGCCCGCACCTGGTTGGTGGTGAAGACGCCCGCTCCGATGGTGGGGAAGTCCGAGAGCAGGATGCCCATGTCGTTGCGCTTGTTCTTCAGACCGCAGCGCACACCGGCGAATCGAAATCCTTTGGGTAGGTTCATGGGGTCGTGCCCTTAGGGCCACACTCCGTGCAAGGGCAATCCCGTTTCCTCCGGGAGTCCCGCCATCAGGTTCATGTTCTGGATCGCCTGCCCCGCCGCGCCCTTGCCCAGGTTGTCGATCACGCTGCAGACCACGGCGTAGCCCGTGCGGTCGTCGTACTCGACCGACATCACGCACCGGTTGGAGCCCACGACCTGCTTGGTCGAGGGTGGCGCGTCCTGAAGCGCCACGAACTTCGCGGACCGATAGAACTCGTCGTAGACGCCCCGAAGTTGCGTCTTATCGGTGATTCCCTTGACCGGCACGTGGGCGGTGGCCTGGAGGCCGCGCGGTGCGGGGATCAGGTGAGGGGTGAAGCGGACCGGGCGGCCCACCATCTGCTCGATCTCCGGCGTGTGGCGATGGCCGTTCACCCCGTACGCCTTGAAACCGCTGCTCAGCTCGCTGAACAGGTACTCCGTCTCTTTGCGCGAGCGTCCCGCACCGGACACGCCGGACTTCGCATCGACCACCGGCGTCCCGTCCACGAGTCCCGCCCGCACCAGCGGCATTAGGGCGAGCAACGTGGTGGTGGGGTAGCAGCCGGGGTTCGCGATCAGTTGGGCTTTCGCGATCTCCTCGCGGTCCACCAGCTCGGGAAGGCCGTACACGGCTGCCGACGGCAGGTCGGGGTTGGCGTGTTCGCGGCCGTAGTACTTTGCGTAGATCTGGTGGTCCGTCAGCCGGAAGTCCGCCGAAAGGTCGATGACGCGGCTGCGGCCCATCAGCTTTGGCGCGTGCTCCATCGCGAAGCCGGTCTCTAGGCACAGGAAGACGAAATCCGCCTCCAGCGACTCGGGATCAAAGTTGGAAAGCACGAGGTCGGTGCCCAGCCATGGGCACTCCTCGCGCAAGGGCTTTCCCGCGCTACGGCCAGAGGTGACGGTCTTGACCTCCGCGCACGGGTGCGTGCTCAGCAGGCGCACGATCTCCGCGCCGCCATAGCCGCTCGCCCCCACTACCGCAACTGAGAATTTGCTCATGAGACTCTAAAAGTACCTTCCGCGTCTATGCCTCAGCTTGAAGCGGCCAAGAGGCGCTCCAACTCGGCGCGCAGCCTATCCTGCAGTTCTGCGTGCTTCTCCGGGTCGTAGCGATGGTCGGGCGCCCCGCGGACCTCGGCGGGGTAGTCGGTGAACGGGGCGGTGCGGTAAGGATCCTGTTCCCACTCATAGCGAGCCCACACATGGGCGTGGAGGAACGGGTCGAGGTTTCCGAGGATTCCGTAGTTCACGCGGCGGCAGCCGGTGACGTTCAGCACCGCCTGGCCCAGCAGGCTCATGTCGAGCAAGTAACGAGCCCGGGCCAACCCTTCCAGGTCCGTCAGGTGGTCGACCTCCGGGAAGGCGAACAGCATGCAGTAGCCCGGCAGCATCTGGGTGTCCCCCATCAGGGCGAAACCGCTGGGCATGCGCAAGATCAGCGCCGGGTTTTCGCCCCGGTCTAGTCTTTCCAGTCGTTCGGACGGCGTCATCAGGCTATCGTACCGGCGCGGATGAAGGAGTGGAAGGATCGGCAAAGCCAAGCTCGAGCCGGGGTGTCAGGTACTGGGGTAGGTTTTCTGGCCATAAGGGGCCGATAACCGTGGCCCCCTCGACCACGTACACCCCCGACTCCCGCGTCTGCAGGTCTGGCCGGACGTCACCCACCGCCGCCACGACGAGCCGCGCCGGAAACTTTGGCGCAAACCGGTCGGCCAGCTTCTGGGCGTCGTGCCCCACCGTCAAGATGTAGGCGTCGTCCTGAACTTCGGCCGCCGCGGCGAAATACCCGGCAACCAACGCTCCGCCCCCGGTGAGCGGGCCGCTGAAGCGGGCGACCGTGTCGAAGGCCACTTGCTTCAGCGGCCGACCTTCGGATGGATCTAATAAACGGCCGTAAGCGTGGAACAGGCGGATCACTTGAGCGGATGCCGACTCCCAGCCGTTGTCCACCACTTCGGGAACGTCTATGTCACGGGCTCCCAGGCGACTCTGGCCAATCGGAGTTAACGTGAAGACGCCTGAGGTAGGGGTTTTGAAGAGCCGTTGCGCCCGCAAAAGGGTGCGCAGCCCTTTTTGCATCGAGGGTGCGTGCCCAGTGGCGATCGCGTACTGGAGCATCGCGTCGGAGTAGGCCAGGTAGTCGAGGAGGTGTTTCCGGGATTGGCGCGGGGCGATCTCCGGTTTGAGGTCTCGACCATCCTCGTAGACCGTGAGATCCTCGACCAGCGGCAGCGCCTTCTGAAGGCGCTCGGTATCGCCCCAGATCCGCGCTGCCTGGATCAATCGGGCCGCGACCCGCCCCTCAACGTAGAGTAAACGCTTCTCCAACCGGGCCTCTGATGGCCGTGGGATCGCCCGCATCTTCTCACGGATGAGCTGGAACCTCCCCCCGGAGTTAAGTAGGGCAAAGCGTGAGGTGAGGTACGGGACCATGAGCGGGTTCTGGCCCACGCGCAGGCCTAGGTACTCCTGGGCCCACACAAACTCTTCGGGGTTGAGGGCACTCCGGAGCCGAGGAGTCGCCAAGCTCGAGCGGCGGCTCCGCCTGTTCCGCGCCTCGTCGCCGATGCGACCACTCGGTATCCCTCCCTCGGAAAGTCGGGTCCTAAGAAGGTAATCGAAGCCGGCTTGTCCTAACTCTTTGTACAAGGGGTCGGCGTAAATCTGCCCTGCGACGGCCAGGGCAAGGACCATCTCCGCGTTCTGAATAGCAGTCTTGTCGAACTCAACCTGCTTAAGGTCTACGGTCCGCGACGAGCGGAAGAAACCTCCGTCCAAGAGGTCGACCATGGGCGAGAGCAGGACAGGATCGAGCGATGCGCGGAGATCGGAGGTCAGACCGACACTGGCCTGGAACCGCCAGGCATTCGGGTAGAGCGTCTGGTAGCCCCGAATTGGGAAACCCCCGTGGGTCCGGTCGATGCTGCTGCTCAGCAGGCTGCCGTACTGGAAGACGGGCGCGGCCGAACTTGAGGCGGGCTCGTAAAGCGTGGCCTTGTCCAGGGCTTGCGCCTCGCCGGGCTTTACGTCCAGGGTTCCGTTCTGGAGCCCTTCGTACCGCTCCCTGACTTCGATGAGAGCCCGGAGGATCGACGCTTTGTCTAAAGGAGTGGTGCTGCCGGTCCGGCCGATAAAGTCCATTAGCCGCCCCTTTGGGTCGAGGACCCAACCTTGGAATCCGATAGCAAATCCGATACGCAGGCGGGACAGGGGCAAAAGGTTGTTCAGCCACTCGGGCCGCTCGTTGCCGTCGACGCGCATGCACACGAAGTTCCGGGCCAGGTAGTTCGCGACATCCTGGTCCGAGAACGCGGCCATATCGACGAAACGGCCGGTTTGCGACCACGGTGTACCGATGACCAGCAGGATTGGCTTTCCGGTCTGTCGGGCCAGCTTAAATGGTGTGTCCCCGTATGGATACCAATCAATGGGCTGATGGCCTGCCTGCCGTAAGTAGGCCTCGTTACTGTTGGCGAGGCGGTTCTCCGGCGGGGGAGGGATGTACGGCCCGGCGAGGCGCACCAGGGTCGCCACGCCCGCGAGGGTGACCACCACGAACGAAACCACGCTAAAACTGGGCTTCTGCATCCCTCACCTGGATTATGGGCTGTGCTAGACTCTCCGGCATGTCGATCACCCTCGATGAGGTGCGGCATGTCGCGCGTCTGGCGCGCCTCGAACTCGACGACACGGAAATCATGTCCCTCCAGGGCGAGCTGAACGCGCTCTTGGGTCACTTTGCGGACATCCAGTCGATCGACAGTAGGGGCATCGAGCCGAAGTCGCACGCCGTGGCCATCCAGAACGTTTGGGCCGAGGACGAAGCACGTCCCGGTCTCCCCCGCGACCGCGCCCTCCGGAACGCTCCGCTTTCCCGCGCCGGTCTTTTCGTCGTTCCCCAGATCATCGAGGACTAACCCCCCGCTTGCTCACCCAGCTCACCGCCGCCGAAATCGCCCGCCGCATCGCGTCCAAAGAGGTTTCCTGCACCGAAGTGCTGGACGCCTTTCTGTCGCGCATTGACCAGCACGACCCGACCTACGGCTGCTTCCTGGCGATCGACCGGGACGCCGCTCGCGCCGAGGCGGCGCGAGCGCAAGAGTTGGTGGACCGGGGCGAGGGCGGACCCTTGACCGGGTTGCCGGTGGCGATCAAGGACAACATCTCGACCCAGGACCTGGAGACCACCTGCGCTTCCAAGATCCTGAAGGGGTACATCCCGCCGTTCGACGCGACGGTGGTCGAGCGCCTGCGCGGCAGCGGCGCGGTCGTGCTCGGCAAGACGAACTTGGACGAGTTCGCCATGGGGGCGTCGACGGAGACCTCAGCCTACAAGAAGACCCGCAACCCGTGGGACCCTGAGCGGTCGCCCGGCGGCAGCTCCGGCGGCTCGGCGGCGGCGGTCGCGGCGGAGCTCGCGCCGATCGCGCTCGGTTCCGACACCGGCGGTTCCATCCGCCAGCCTGCCGCGTTGTGCGGCATCGTTGGCTTCAAGCCCACCTACGGCCGGTGCTCCCGCTACGGCCTGGTCGCCTTTGGCTCTAGCCTCGACCAGATTGGCCCGCTCGCCCACACCGTCGAGGACGCGGCTTTGCTGGCCGAGGCCACCACGGGCCATGATCCGATGGACAGCACTTCGCTGGAGTTGCCTCCCGTTTCGTCGGCCAATCTCAAGAGCGGCTCCCTGAAGGGAGTCAAGATGGCGCTGCCGACCGAGCTGTTCGACGAGGCCATCGACGCGGGCGTCCGCGCCACGGTCGAGGCGGCGGTCGAGATCCTGAAAGGCGAGGGGGTCGAGTTCCGCGAGGTCAGCATCCCCAGCATCAAGTTCGGGGTCACCACCTACTACATCATCGCCCCCGCCGAGGCGAGCAGCAACCTGGCCCGGTTCGACGGTGTTCGCTACGGCCCGCGCGCCGAGGGCCGAGGCCACGTCGGCGTGGTGGAGAAGACCCGCGCGGAGGGCTTTGGGCACGAGGTCAAGCAGCGCATCATGATCGGCACCTACGCGCTATCGGCGGGCTACTACGACGCCTACTACCTGCGGGCCCAGCAGGTCCGCACAATGATGCAGCAGGAGTTCGAGCGGGTCTACCAGGACTTCGACGCGGTGCTTTCCCCCACGAGCCCCATCCCGCCGTTCCGCATCGGAGAGCTGGACAAGGACCCCCTTGCGCTGAAGCTGCTGGACTACTGCACCATCCCGGCCAACATGGGCGGCATGCCCGGCATCTCGCTTAACTGCGGCTACACCCAGGGCTTGCCGGTCGGCCTCCAGCTCCTGGCGGCCCCGTTGCAGGACGAGAGATTGCTCCAAATGGCCTACTGCGTCGAACAGGCGCTGCCAAACGCCACGCAACGGCCACCAATTCCGTAGGGACCCTTTATGGACGACATCCGGCGTCAGGACATGCGGCTGTTCCTGCAGGAGCTGCTGAGCCCTATGCGCCTGATCCTGACCGGCGTGCTCCTGTTCGCCTTCTTCGGCGTGTTCAACGGGCGCGGCATGTTCATGGTGGTCGCCGCCTGGCTGATGATCTTGCTGATCATGGGCGTGACGGCGTGGAACGACTCGATCCGTCGCCGCTGGCTTAGCAAGCGCACCGCCGCCCTCTGGAACGGTTGCCAAGACCGCCTCACTCGGTTCGAGGAAGTCCTGAAAAAGATGCGCAAGGACCAGGTCGCCGACCTTCGCGAGATGCCGGCGACGATCCGTGAGGTCGCCCAGGGCCTCTACCTGGCGCTCCGCCGCGCCGACATCATCTCGCACGAGGTGGAGTCTTCCGAGAAGGGCCTCTACAACACGCCCCCGGTCTGGGAAGCTCCCTCGCGCGACGCCCAGAGCAAGGAGCTCTACCGGCTGGCCGACAAAAACATCGCGGAGTACCGGGCGCAGTTCGCGGGCGTGATGGCGGGAGTCCAGCGGACGGAGGCCCAGAGCGCGGTGTTCATGACGACGTTGGACACGCTCCGGATGAAGATGATCGGCTACCGGTTGGTCGGACGCTCGCCCGAGCTAGCCAGCCACGACTTTCTCGAGGCGCTGGCGGAAGCGAGGGCACAACTCCAGTCGATCGACACCGCTCTCGAAGAGCTGGACCTGGGCCACTACCCCAAGACCATCTCCGTGGTCCCACCCCCGCCTCCCGAAGACGCGCTCCGGCAGCACCTGCGGCAGTAGGATTAGTAGGGACTCTTAGCCACAGCGGGCACAGACTCGGGTTCGGCTCCGCAACGCCTTAACGCCGTAACACCCCGACGCCGTGCCCGTCACAGCCCGCTGAACTCGTGGGTGTGGTTGTTGTCCGAGCAGCCGACGCGGCCTTCGGTAGTGAGCCGTATCCGGTCGTCGCCGATTCGCTGGACGAGTCCCTGCTCCACGAACAGGTTGATCTCGACGAGGCCAACTTGCTCGGTCACCGCCGACCGCTCGATCGCCAAGGCGATCGGCACCTCAGTGCCGCCATCGTCGCCGGCCAAACGACAGATCGATTCCCAAAGCGTTTCCTTAGCCATCGTTCCATTGGACCGCAGGATGGGCCAAGCGGTTGCCTTGGCCATCAGCGAGCCCTAAATCCGACGTGAAGCGTAGCCAGCCTTCCAGCGGCAAGTCTGTGTGGAACAAGTTCGCCGACACACGCGGGCGTGCAGGTTCGTCGTTAGGTCCCGCTTTGGGAGGCGACTTTTGCCTGATCTTTAACGGCCCTTGCCTTGGCTACACGCGGGGAGGATCCTCGGGGGCCGTCGTACGCGATCAGGAGTTCCGCCGGGATCTTAAGCCCCGCAGACAGCTTGCGGATCATCTCTAACGTTAGGGACCGCGATCCAGCGAGCACCTCGGACACCCGGCCGGAGTGACCGATGAACGGCTCGAGGTCCTTCGGGCGCAAGCCCATTTGGTCCATGCGGAACCGGATCGCTTCGATAGGCGTGGGGGCAGGAATGGAGTGGTGGCGCCGCTCGTAATCCTCGGCCAGCACCGCGAGGATCGCGAGTTCCTCACCCTCCTCGGTCCCCGGAGCGGCCCCGAGCAACGCCTCGATTCTCTCGACCGCCCGCGCATGGTCCTCGTCGTTCAGGATGGGTTTGATTGTTGCCATAGCTAGATGCCTCCGATGGTGGCGGCGTCGATCCGGTCGTACTCTTTGTGGGTGCCAATCCATTTGACGAGAACGATCCCGTGGTTGTAATCGATGGCCACGATCAGGCGGTACTTGTTGTTGCAGACGTTAAAGCAGGCGCGGGAGTTACCGATCAGGCTCGCCTTCGCGTGGAAGGCCTTGATGTCCGCAAAGCATGTCCATTGCGCTCGCTCGGCTTCCGCGTGCCACGCGATCAGCGCCGCCTGGCTATCTAAGAACCTGGGGTCACTCTCCCAGAACTCCTGGAGGCGCTTCCGACTGATCACCCTCACGGCTACGATACTGTACCAGGCTCCTCCCAATTTGGGAGGAGCCTGCAAACGGAACCGTAAGCTGGTCCGGGGCTATCCCTTGAACCCTCGCAGGCGCAACGAGTTCAGGATGACCGAGATGGACGAGAAGGCCATCGCTCCCGCGGCGAGCATGGGGCTGAGGCGGCCGGTCATCGCGAGGGGGATCATCACCACGTTATAGCCGAACGCCCAGACGAGGTTCCAGCGGATAGTGTTGAGAGTCGCCCTCGCTAAGCGAATCGCCTGAGCCACACCCCGGAGGTCGGCGCGGAGCAAGGTGACGGAGGCCGTCTCCATGGCCACGTCGGTGCCCGTACCGATGGCGATTCCGAGATCGGCTTGGGCCAGGGCGGGGGCGTCGTTCACGCCGTCACCCACCATGGCGGTGGCTCCCTGGGCTTGGTATCGGCGCACGATGTCCGCCTTGTCGCCCGGCAGGACCTGGGCTTCCACGTCGTGGATGCCCACCTGGCTTGCCACCGCTTCGGCGGCCGCTCGGTTGTCGCCGGTTACCATTACCGGCGTCAGTCCCAGGCTCTGGAGCTCGCGCACCGCTTCCGCGCTGTGCTCGCTCACCGTGTCGGCGACCGCCAGCACGGCGGCGAGCTGTCCGTTGACCGCGGCAAGCATGGCGGTGTTGCCCGCTTTCTCCAACTCCGACAGCCTGCCTTCGGCCTCTGGGCTCACCGTGATGGACCACTCGGACATCAGCCGGGGGTTACCGACGAGGACGTGGTGCCCGTCCACGATGGCCTCGACGCCGCGCCCGCCGTGGGCTCGGAAGCTTTCCGCCTTCAGCAAGTCGATCCCCCGCTCCTTCGCCCCCTGGACGATGGCTCGGGCGACCGGGTGCTCCGAAGGGACCTCGGCGGCGGCGGCCAGGGCGAGGGCTTGATCGGCTGGCAAACCGAACGCGGCGACCTCGGTCAGCGAAGGGGTGCCGCGGGTGATGGTGCCGGTCTTGTCGAGCAGCACCGTCCGCACGGCTCCTGCGCGCTCTAGGGCAGTGCCGTCCTTGATCAGGACGCCCATCTCCGCGCCCCGGCCGGTTCCGACGATGAGCGCGGTTGGGGTGGCGAGGCCGAGGGCACAAGGGCAGGCGATGACCAGCACCGCGACTGCCGGAAGGAGCGCCCCGCCAAGGTCGGCCCCAAGCGCGAATTTGTAGTAGAGGAAGGTGCCCAGCGCGATCAGGATCACGATCGGCACGAACACTGCCGACACCTGGTCGGCCAGCTTCTGGACGGGAGCCTTCGACCCTTGGGCCCGCTCGACCATCCGTACGATCTGGGCGAGGGCGGTGTCCGCCCCGACCTTGGTGGCGCGGTACACGAGGGACCCGCTGCCGTTGACGGTGCCGCCGGTCACGGCGTCTCCCGCCTTCTTACCCACCGGAACCGGCTCGCCGGTCAGCATCGACTCGTCGACGTAGCTCTCGCCGTCGACCACAACGCCGTCTACCGCAAGCTTCTCTCCCGGGCGGACCCGTACCTGGTCCCCGACCCGGACCTTCTCGATGGGAACCTCCATCTCGTGCCCGTTGCCGTGGACTACGGTCGCCGTTTTCGGCGCGAGGCCCATCAGCTTCTTGATCGCGCCGGACATGTTGCCCTTGGCTCTCGCCTCGAGGAAGCGGCCGAGCAGGATGAGGGTCACGATGACCGCGCCAGTTTCGAAGTAGACGTTCTCGCTCTGGTGGTGGCCGTGCCCGGCGAAGGCGAACAGCGCGTAGGTGCTATAGGCCCACGCGGCGCCCGCGCCCATTGCGATCAGGGTGTCCATGGTGGCGCTGAAGTGCTTCAAGGCCTTCCAGGTCACTTGGAAGAACTGGCGGCCGCTCCAGAACGTGACGGGCGTCGCTAGCGCGAAGAGCACCCAGTTGGCCCACTCGGGACGCGGGTGCCAGAGCATGGAGAGCAGGACCGTTGGCACCGTCAGCACTGCCGCCGTCAGCAGGTTCGTCCGGGCGGCGCGGGTGGCCTCATCGGTTTCGGGCAGGAGGTGGGCAGAGTGGTCCGCCATGTCCTCCAACGCCTCGTGGTGCGGGTGGATGCCGTGCGGCTTGGCAGAGTAACCCGCATCTTCTACCGCCTTCATCAGGCGGTCGGCGTCCACCGAACCGTCGGTCACGACGGTGGCACGCTCGTTCGCGAAGTTGACGCTTGCCTCGTTGACGCCGGGCACCTTGGCGAGGGCCCGCTCGACGCGTCGGACGCACGAGGCGCAGGTCATGCCTTCAATCTGTAATTCGGTCTGGTTTAAGTCGAGTTCGGTCGTTGCCACGTCATTCACCCGAAGAGGCTTGATAGCCTTCTTCCTCGACCGCCGCGACTAGGGCGTCGGTCTGAACGGAGCCATCGTGGGAAACGGAGGCTCGCTTGTCGTCGAGACTCACTTGGGCGGACTGCACTCCCGGCACGCCTTCCAGGGCCTTGGTGACGTGGTGGACGCAGTTCATGCAGGACATGCCTTCGACTCGGAGTTCGGTGATCGTCTTCATAACAACTCCAATATACCCCCATGGGTATACAGCCGCAAGGCCTTTATCGCATGAGGCGCGAAAGCGTCACCCGGAGCTCTTCGATGAGGTCGTCCTGCGACATGGGCTTACAGTGGTCGTGCTCGCTCTCGGTGCCGTGGCCCACGATGCAGCTTTTGACGTGGCTGGTGGCGAGTTCGGCACCGATTTGGTCCAAACTGGAGCGAACGGCAGCCAATTGAGTGAGGATGTCGACGCAGTACTGGTCCTCCGACACCATCCGGCGTAGCCCCCGCACCTGACCCTCGAGCCGGGCGAGTCGGTTATCTACGCTCTTTTTCGATTTCTCGTCCATTTCTTCTAGGATACCCCCAGGGGTTAACCTGAAGCCGGAGAAACCACAACGGCACAACGAGCACAGCGAGTTCACTACGTTGTGAACTCGCTGTGCTCGTTGTGGTGGAAAGAACCAGCTCTTAGCCGAGCGTGAAGTAGAAGGTAGCGCCCTTCCCCGGTTGCCCTTCGGCCCAGACCCGCCCGCCGTGCCGTTCGACGATCCGCTTCACGTTGGCCAGGCCGATGCCGGTGCCGCTGAACTCGTGCTCGCCGACGAGGCGCTCGAACGGGCGGAACAGCTTGGCCAGGTACGCCATGTCGAATCCGATGCCGCGGTCGCGGACCCAGTAGGCGGTGCCGTTGGGAGAGACGCTGCCGCCGACGTCGATGGTGGTGTCGGGGGTAGAGAACTTCAGGGCGTTGCCGATCAGGTTCTGCCACACCAGGCGCAGCAGGACGCCGTCCCCCTGGCAAACCAGCCCCTCTTGAATCCGGACCCGCTCGCCCCCTCCCAACTCCGCCGTCACTTCTCGGGCGAGGGCGCTGAGGTCCACTTCGCAAACCTCCATCTCCTGCTGTCCCAAGCGGGAGAGGTTGAGGAGCTCGTCCACGAGGCGGCCGAGGCGGTTGGCGTTGAGGGCCTGGCGCTTGAGGAGTGCCCGCGCCCCTTCCGTAAGCCCTTCGCCGTGATCCTCCTCGATCATCCGCGCCGTGGCCGAGATCGCCCGGAGCGGTGCCCGGAGGTCGTGGGAGATCGAGTAGTTGTAGCTTTCCTGGTCTCGGTAGGCGCGTTCCAACTCAGCCGTGCGTACGCGCACCCGTTGGTCCAACTCCTCGTTCAGCGCTTCCAACTCGTGTTGCACTTGCTTGAGCGGGGTGAGGTCGGTCACGAAGGTCGCGCCGAGCACGCCGTGGTCGTCGGGTAGGACGGCCGCGCCGATGTACACAGGAATCCGTCGCCCGTCACGGGCGATGAACTCTGTCTCGTAGGGCTCGCACGTGCCGGTTGCATCCAGTTGCGCCAAGGCGGGCGAGTCCGTTTGGACCCGGTCCGGTGCCTGGATCTCTTTCCAGGTGAGGTTGCCCTTAGTGACGTCGTCGCGGGTGTATCCGAGCATGCGGAGGAACGGATCGTTGGCGTAGGTGATGCGGCCCCCGGCGTCGTTGACGATAACTCCAACGGTGGCCGCCTCGAGAAGCCTGCGCAGGCGCTGCTCGCTCCGCTGCACCGCCTCGTTCGCCTTGCGGGCCCGCTCCTCGGCCGCCTTGCGCTCGGTGATGTCCACCGCGACCGCCAGCAGGGTGCCATCGAGTCCTCGCGACATGCTCCACTGGATCTCGACGAGGCGGCCCTCCGCGTGGAGGAGCGGAAACTCCCCGTGCCACTGTCCCGTGGCATCCAAGGTCGCCTTCATCTCGGCGCGCAGGGGCTCGTTGCCCGGAAGCATGAAGCACTGTGGAGGTCGGCCGACGATCTCGTCGCGGGAGTAACCCAGCATTTGGCACATGGCCGGGTTGACGTCGAGGTACACGCCGCCTTTCAGAACGGCGATACCGTTGGCCACGTTCTGGAAGATGGACCGGTATCGGGCCTCGCTCTGGAAAAGCGCCTCTTCCCGGCGCGCCCGTTCCCCTTCTTCCTTCTTCTTTTGGGTGATGTCGGTGAAGTAGACGGTGAGATCGACCAGCGAAGGAAAGGCCCGGATCTCCAGCCACTGGCTGGTCGCCTCGGAGTAGTACTGGAACCGGGCGGGAACGCCGGTCTCGAGGGCGCGGTGGTACTCGTCCCATACGACGGTGTTCCGCAGGTGGGGCATCAGGTCGAAGTAGTTGCGCCCCAAGATTTCGTAGGCGGTCAGCCCCGCCATCCGCAGCGCTACCGGGTTCGCATACACGAACCGGAAGCTCTTGTCCATCACCATGAACGCGTCGGTGATCTGCTCCAGCACCCGACGCAAGCGCTGCCCTTCCCACTCCTGGTGGCGCCTAGTTGCCGATGCCTCTAGCATGCGGTTAGTTTACGAGAAATTGCGCCTTGGATAGCAATAACTAATAAATTACCAGGCCTTAGAATGCCATTGACGCTCAATAACTAGCGAAATTACCTGCTCGCAAAGGCTGAGTTGCGCGGGGCTAAAGATAGCGTACAGCCCTTTAACGCCATTGACCCATTCGAAGTGCATCGCATCCTTCTTCCCGGTCACGGGCCACCCAGAAGAACCCGAGATTGTTGGCGCGGGGCAATGCGACGGACGGTCCTAGTCGGGCTGATTGATGCCCGGTGGCGACAATGGAGACGCGACCGGGCAGAGTTCTGGAACCTTAGCCGTAGGTCGGCTTCTGCGGCCAGCCCGCCGGAGAGTCTTCGAAGTCCTCTTGCCGGCCGTACGGCGTGACGTCGAGGAGCCGGTAGGCATCGGTCAGGCTCTCGCAGCCCCGGCCGTAGGTCGAGTAGGTGTGGAACAGGTCGTCGCCCACGCGGAAGAACACGCTCAGCCCGTGCGCCTCGCCTTTGGCGAAGTAAGACTCGCCACGCGCCTCTAGCTCCGCCTTGTCCCGATAGTTGTAGACCACCGGCGCAACCGCCTCGTCCAGCGTCGCGTGGAAGTCGTAGTTGAAGTCGCTGCCGAAGGACGACACCCAGCGACGGTCCCATCCCCGCTGCGCCCGGTACGCCTCGAGCTTGGGCAGCGGCGCGCGTGAGACGAGCACGAAGGTCGTGTCCCGCTCCCCCAGCATCGACAGGTCCCCGATCGCGTCCACCAGCCCGGTGCAGCCACCGCAGCCTTTCTCCCACTCCGGGTCGAACATGAAGTGGTACACGATAAGCTGGCGACGCCCCTCGAAAAGGTCGCGGAGGCTTTGCTGGCCGTCGGGCGTGTCGAACGAGTAGTCCTTGTCGACCCTCACCATCGGCAGCCGCCGCCGTTGGGCGGCCACGCGGTCGTACTGCTTGGTCAGCTCCTTTTCCCTTTCCAGAAGCTTTTTGCGCTCGGTGAGCCACTCGGCTCGCGACACGACGTTCGGGATTGCGGTTTCAGTTTCGGTCATTCCGGTCCTTCCTTGCCTATCGCCCGGCGCCTACGCCCTTGTACTGGTCGTGGAGCCGCATCCAATCCATGATCTCGGTCTCGTTGCGGCCCTTCGGCGTGAGGTCGAGCCAGTTGTACGCCCCGATCAGAATATCGCCCCCGCGGGCGTAGGCGGAGTACGTGTGGTACACGTCTCCCGCTTCGTCTTTGTAGAACACGCTGAGGCCGGGGGCCTCGCCTTCTTCGGTGGAGTCGCGCGGCTCGTAGTTGTAGGTCGCGGGCTCCCCCTTACGGAACGACACGTGGAAGTCGTAGTTGAAGTCGCTGCCGTACGACGAGACCCACTTGAACTGCCAGCCCATGCGCTCCTTGAACGGCTGGAACTCCGGCCAGGGCGCACGGGAGACGGCCAGAAGGGTCACGTCGTGGTGGGCGAGGTGCAGGTTCGCGCCGTCGATGTGGTCGGCAAGGAACGAACAGCCGTCGCAGCCTTCCTTCCACCCCGGGCCGAACATGAAGTGGTACACGACGAGCTGGCTGCGTCCGCCGAACAGGTCGGCCAGCGATTGCTGGCCGTCCGGTCCTTCGAAGGTGTACTCCCTATCGACCCGCACCCAAGGCATCTCGCGCCGCTCGGCGCTCACCTGGTCGCGAAGCCGGGTCAGCTCTTTCTCCCGGGCCAGGAGCTTTTTCCGCCGGTCAAGCCACTCGTCGGGCGACACGACCGGGGGCTTTGCCTTTTCGACCACGGGCATCAGGCCGTGCCGCCCTTGGCTCGGACGGGCAACCAAAGCTCCAGATCTCCGGTACCGGTTTCGGGATTGAACTGCTCGCCGTAGCGCTCGAAAAAGTCCGGCTGGCCCGTCGCTTCGTAACCGGACTCGGGCAGCCACTGGGTGAACATGCCGAAGATGGTGTCGCACAGAGTGGAAACGTGCCCCTCGTGGGCGAAGACCGCGTACTTCTGCGCCGGAAGGTCCAGCGTCGCGAACTCGGCGGGCAACTGGGCATCTAGGCTGACCTCGAAGGCGGCCATGTAGTCGAAGGTCTGCCCCTCGTCCGAATCCAGGATAACGCCGTAGTCGATGGGGCTTACCCTTCCGGGAACGGCGTCCAGGTACGGCACGAAGCGGGCCCACAGCGCCGGAATCTGCTCTCGGGTCTCCAATGTGTAGTGCTGTTTCAGGCCGGCGAGCCGGAGGGCCGGGGCGTCTTCGAATCGGGTCGGGAGGAGGGCGGTAGTTGGGGTCGGTGCGGTCTGGGTTTCCATGGTGAGTGCCTACTATCAGCGAGCTTCCACCTGAACGGGGGCTCCTATGAGTGGGTCGATTCGCGAGGTCCGAATTCGACAGCGAGCTCCAAGATTTCTCAGATTTTTTCGAGCGCTTGGGCGGTGAACGCCAGATGGTCCCGCTGCATCGTCGCCTCGGTGATGTCCGACCGGCCGAGTAGGGGATAGGCGGGAGCCCACTCATGGATGTTAGGGACTGGACGCAGGCTGGCGCACAGGTCCCAATAGGGCAAGTCCCTAAGGTCGACGTTCCGCCGCGTGCGGTAGCGCTGGGTGAACTCGTGCGCCGCATCCTCCCCGAGCACCCACCACAAGTCGAGTCGGCAGATCGCGAGGTCGGCCAGCGGCTCTCCGACGTGGGCTTCCTCCCAATCGATGACTCCCGCGATCTCCCCGTCCTGCCAGAGCACGTTGCCCGGCCAGAAGTCGCCGTGGCGCAGGATCGGCGGGTTCGGCCGGGCAATCTCCCCATAGGCTTCTAGGGCGTCCCGAATCTCCCCCTCACGCAGAGAGTCGTTCGTCACCTCTGGACTCGGCCCGTAACCCCGGCCCTGGGGCGGCAGGAACGAGAGGTCCAGAGCCTTCAGATCCACGTCGTGGATCTGCGCCAACTGCGCCGCGTACCGATCTACGTAGCCCGGTACATCCTGCGGATCGACTTCCGGCCGTCCCTCGATGTACTCGACCACCAGGAACGGATTCGGGAAGGCTTCGGAGGCCGGGACGAGCGCGACCGGAGTCGGCACCGGCAGGCTCGCCGCCTTGAGGACGGTTAGAGTCTGGAACTCTTCCGCCGCCGGAGCGGCACCCTCCCGGTTGGGCTGGCGGGCAATCCGCTTCTGGCGCTGCCCGTCTAGCCGTTCGACCTCGAAGGCGGTCATCGTCGCCGAGATCCCACCCGACAGCGGCCGCGTCCAAAGCAGCCTCGCTCCGGGCTCGGCCATGGCCAGCCACCGCTCGATCTGGGCCTCGGGAGAGCCGTACACCGACTAAACCGTCTGGGGTTCCGGCGGCTTTCGCGGGGCCAGGTAGGCCACGTCTTTCAGCGGCCGGACCTCCACCGTGCCGACCTTGGCGACCGGGTGCTGAGTGGCGATGGAGAGCGCCTCGTCCAGGTCACGCGCCTCGACCAGCATGTACCCCGCGAGCTGCTCCCGCGTCTCCGCGAACGGCCCGTCCGTTACCAGCCGCTGCCCCCCGCGCAGCCGCACACTGGTCGCGGTAGAGGTCGGCTGAAGGATTCCGCCGGAGAGGTAGTGCCCGCTTTCCATCAGCCGCTCCGCCAGTCCCTCGCAGTCCTTCGGCATATCACCACTCATCGCGTCCGGCGCAGCCATCAACCGCTCCTCAAGGTAGATCAGCATCATGTAGTTCATCGGTGTTTCCTACTATAGAGTCGAACGGCGCGGAAGGGAGTCGACAAGTTGACGGTGGCTTTGTCTAACTTCTCGGAGTGCTGCCGCTTCCTAGCGTTGCGTCCTCTGGGCAATGCGTTCGATCAACTCGGAGTGCTCCTCAAAAGCCGCTTTCATACCCTGCTTAAGCTCTGCAGCAATGCGGATTCGCTCCTCCGCAGTCGCACGAACATCGGAGTACGAGTTGTTAGTGAAGTTCTTCATTTCTTCCTTGATGGATTGAAGCTCCCGGTTCAGCTCTTCGTCCGCCACGCGCATCTTTTCCCGCAGCTTCGCCAGCTTCTCGCGTTGTGCCTCGTCTTTTGGTTCGATCTTCGCGAAGGCATCCTCCAGGAACTTGCCGAAGCCTTCGGGTTTCATGCTAAATCTCCAGCCAATACCGAAGGGCAGCCGTGCGCCGACGTGCGCTGACCAAGACGGCTCGGACTTCCTCATCTTCAGTCCGTTCTTTCTCGCGAAACTCCTCAACGCTCCTTTCGAGGGCGATGATCGACTTTCGCGACTGGGCTAGAGACTCGGCCATGATGTCGAGGTATCCCGCTGATGAGAAGTGCCGCATCTGCTCGATCACCGCGTCCTGAAGCGGGCGGAGTCGCTGGCGGCGGTCGTGTTCGTCTACCTTTCGCTGAGCCCAGGCATGGACCTGCTCCAGGTGGGTTTGGTCCAGTTCGTTCACCGACCTAGCTTCTCCGCGATCTGGCGGAGGAGGTCGCTTTGGGTGCGCAATTCGGCTAGAAGTTGTTCCTTGTACTCCTCGTCCTTTTGCCGAGCCCTTTCTATGTTTTCGTGGGCGTTCCGTTGAGCTTCTGCATGGCGCACTTCCCAGTCCTCCTCAGGCAAGGCGGCATCTTCGGGAGTAAGCCCTAGATCGACGAGTCGCTTCGTCTTCGACTCGTTCTGCTCCTCATTCATTTTCTCCCGTCGAGCTTCCATCTCTTCACGGAAACGCTCCGACTCCGCCCGCTGGGTCTGATCAATCTCGACCAGCCGCTGAAGCAACCGGTTGGTGTCGGCAAGAAGCTCGTCGTGGGTCACAAGCTCATCATATCAGCCGATTTCCATATAGAGTGCGGCGGCCTGCCACCGCTTTCAACAGCGAGCCTGCGAGCGTGGAGGGAGTGTGGGTTGTAAGGGATGTCCGGGACATTCCCAACCTCCCAGACATCCCCAACATTCCAAACGCTTCCCCCCGACACGCTCGCAGGCTCGCTGGGTAAAGCGGTCGCGGGCCACCGCACTCTAAAGGGCGACTACTTGTCCAGCGTGGCTTCCAGCGAGAGCCGGACTAGAACCTCGTCGCTGACGCCCACCGTGCCATCGGGGAGGGGCTTGGTGCTGCCGAGGCCGAAGTCGCTGCGCTTGATGGTGATCGGCTCCGCGACGATGCCGATGCGGGTGGGCTGGTCGCCCATGCCCTTGAGGGTGTGGGGGCCGTAGTGCTTGAAGGGGATCCTGATCGACTTCGTTTTGCCGTGCATCGTGAGGTCGCCGGTCGCGACGTAGCCGTTGCGGACCTTGGCGATCTTCGTGCTCTTGAAGGTGATCTCCGGGTACTTGGCCACGTCGAAAAAGTCGGCGTTGCGCAGGTGGGCGTCGCGGGCGGGGATCGCGGTGTCGACGGAATCGACCTGGATGGTGAACTCCACGCCCGAGTTGCCAAGCTGCTTCGCGTCCTCGCGGATCTTGCCGCTGAACTTGTTGAACCGCCCGTGAACCTGCGCCAGCCCCAGGTGGGTGATCTCGAACGAGATGGAGGTGTGGAGGGGGTCGATGGTGTAGGTGGCGGCCTGGGTGAAGGGCGCGGGGGAACCGGCGGCGAGCCGCGGCTCGGCATAGGCGACGCCGGGGTGGAACGCGACGTAGGCGGCGAGGCCCCCGACGAGGGCGACGGGGAGGAGGGTGAGGCTCAGCTTCGTGGCTTTCATGGGTTGTTCAGAGGGGGTTGTCGAGATTCTAACCCGGAGGCGGGTCAGCCCCTGAGCGGGAGGAGCGCCCGTAGCCGACTTTCCCGCAGGAACAGGGCAGCCCAGAGCAAGACTCCCAGGACACCGGGGAAGAGGATGGCGAACAGGTCGCCGCCGACGCGGACGTGAGTGGCGGTCGCTCCGCCGAGGTAGCCCGTCAGGAGGATCGCGCCGAGAACGGCGGTTCGCGGGACCGCGTACAGAAGCGTGCAGGCGAGGAGCAGCAGGCCGATGCCGACCGACGAATCGGGGTTGTAGCCGAGCTTGGTCATCGCGTCGACGACGGGCGCGGGCTTGGCCAGCTTCATGATGCCGTCGAGGGCCAGCATGGCTACCAGCAGGCCGCTGAGCACGCGTCCGGTCACGAGGCTCTTCTTCGAGGGAGCGGCGGTGGAAATGGCGGGGTGGGTGAGTGCGTTCATGGAAAGTCTCCTCGGAAAAGGGGCCCCGGCGACGGGCGCCGCCGGGGCGGTTTGGGATTAGGCGCCGCAGACCGACATGGAGTCGGCCATCGAATCGATGATCCCTTGCAACTCCTGCGGCGGGACCTGTCGGATGGGAGTGGCAATGGACCACAGGTGCCCATAGGGGTCGGCGACCATGCCGTAGCGGTCGCCCCAGAACATGTCGTCCAGGGGCATGCGCACCTCGCAGCCCGCCTCGACGGCGCGCTGGTAGACGGCGTCGCAGTCGGGAACCTGAAGGTGGAGGCACACCGGCGACCCGCCCAGCCCCTGCGGGCTCTTGCCGCCGTGCTCGGCAAACTCGTCGACGACGAAGAACGTAGCGCCCCGGATGCTCAGCGACGAGTGCATCACCCGGCCATCCGGGAGCTTGTGGATGCCTTGGGGCTCGGCACCGAACGCCTTTTGGTAGAACTCGTAGGCTTCGGCGGCGTTGCGGCATCCAAGGTGGGGGGTCAGGGTAACGGTGGTTTGGGACATCGGTTTCCTCCAATCGCAGGCTCTGCCACTTGTCCGCTTCCCTCGCGGGCCGTCCGTGGCTTGCCTTCAACTAGAGGTCGAACGGGTGACTCATGGATCGACAAGTCGTGGACGACTTTTCGATTTTCTTCAGGCGCGTGGGGACGACTCTTTGTCCGGATGAATGCGCCAAATAATGTGGGGATATATGCGGAAGGCAGTGCTCTGGGCGTGGATAACCGCCGCGGTACTTGGGGCGGCGGGTCCGGTCTTGTCGGTCGTTGCGAAGGGCCAAGTAAACGCACGGCTGCCCATTTACGCTGCCGTCGCCGTGATGCTGGCTTCGATGCTCTTCCTACCTCGGCGCACGGGCAGGCTCTCGCTAGCGATCTCAACGAGCGCTTCTGGTGTCGCGCTGGGAGGTTCGGTCGGGTTCTTCGCCCTGGCGATCCTGTTCGACCGGCCCAATGGATACCTTTTCGGCGTCAAATGGCTGGCGGCGGGGTTCCTTTTGACGCTGATCCTCCGAAGGGATCTGAAGAACGCCGAAGAAGTAGTGGAACTAAGCGATCCTGCAGTGGACGAGGCCGAGATAGCTCGATTGAACGCGCTCAGCCCCGAAGAGAGGGAAGCCGAGTTTCGGCGGCTGATGGCGGATACCGACAGGCTCTTCGAAGAGGTAGAAGCGCTGCAGAAACAGAGTGGGCGCAGGATTCTGTCGGGCCTCTTGATTTTGTTGCTCGGCGCCGCCTTATGGTTCAGCAGCCTTGCCCTTTCCAACCTGCGACGTTAGCCAGACGGGTATCGGGTCCTCTAGAATGGGAGCATGTCTGCCGCTGAGACCGCACTCTCCCAGCTAGTCTGTAGTCTCCCAACGGCTAACCCAGACGGGGCTTCGGTGGAAGATCAGGCGCGGTCGGTACTCCTCTTGCTGGTGGAGCGAGTCGCCGCTTGTCAACCTGATGCCCATCGAGCGATTCCACCAGATCCCGCAACCTGCCCCAACTGCGGAGTTCCGGTTGACTCCCTCCGAAGCCCCTATTGCGGCGACTCCTGCCGCGAAACCGCCGCCTTCGTTCGCCAGTTCCGGAGCGGCCTGGCGGAGGGAACCATCTTTGACAAGGAGCGGCAAGTCGCGTTCGGCCAGAACCTTTGGTTCCTGCTTGGGGGAGGCCGCCCCCTTCGCCAAGCGCTGGCCCCAGAACGCTCCCTTCGGCAGGTGCTGAAGCGCGAAGGGGGCCGGTGCCAAGAGTGCGGGGCACCGGCCACCACCTTCGACCACACCGGCAGCGGCTGAAACCGACCGATCAATCTGCGTGCCGTGTGCGCGCAGTGCAGCCGGACCAAGCCGTTCGGAGACCCCACTCTAGTTAGCTCTTCCGACTTTAAGCAGAGTCTAGAAGGATTAGCCGCCCGGATCGGCTCGCCAACGCCCCTTCGATGTTGCGACGACGCAAGCGTTTGGGATTGGCGTGGCTATTTGGCCCGCCGTCGATCTGCCTGAGACGGCAAACGTTACCGGTTGTCGTGCCCGTCCTATGGCAAGAGGGGCGGTTCGCGGATGAAGAAAACGTGGGTGTGGATCGCGGCTGGTCTTGCTGGAGTCGCTATCGCGGGTCTTGGGTTGGTACTGCACGGGTCGGGGTTGGGCGGAGCCTACCGAGAACTCGAACTCGAGCTTGCGGCCGCCCGCGCCGAAGGCATCCCGACTGAGCCTTCCGACCTCGTTCCGGAGCATCCGGTACTGCCCAGTCGGAACGCGGCAGGCTACTATCAGCGGGCGTATGAACTGGCGGCGGCCGCTCCGGCCAGCGCGGTCAAGATCCTTGACGACTATCACCTGATCCAGATAGGCTCCAAGAAGGGTTCCATCCCCCTCTCGACACTGCGGAAAGCCGTTGCCGATCTCGAGCCAGCCCTTGCAGCGTTTACTCTGGGCTCGCAGCAGGAGCGGCTCCACGTTGAGCGGGACTACTCCCTCGGCCCACTTGTGGAGTATCCAGAGTTCCGGTGGCATCGGACGATTCTTCGCGCTTTGGCCTACAAAGCTTCGCTACAGTTCGAAGACGGGGACATCGACCAAGCAGAAGCCTCGTTGACGGCGGCGGCTCGTTCTTTGCGCCATCTAGGCCAGGAGCCGACCACGACCCCGCTGTTGATGCGGGCTCGCGGTGAGGAACCTTTGATCCAGGCGCTCCACCGGTTGTTGGAACTCAAAGGTCGGAATCCTGCGGTGCAGGCGATGGTTGCTCGAACTCTTCAGGCGCTGGGCCCAATTCCCGACCTCCGATTCTCCGTTGGAACCGAGCTACCCTTGTGGCGGGCCTTCTTCCGCATTTACGAACAGAATCCAGACGCATTAGGTCCGTGTTTCGCTCCCCCGGAGGTGACCCGACTAAAGTCCGTCCTCGCGCTGAACGAAGCGGCCTGCGTCAACGAGTTACGGATCATGGTTCAACATCTTCCAGAGAGCGAACGGGACCTATTGAAGAGCGCGAGAGCGCTGGATGAATATCAAGAAGGACCCGAGGAGACGGAAAGCTCTGGCCCAGCTTTGTTTAGGCTCAAGAACAGCCTGGCGACTCTCCTGCCCTACATGTACGCCACCAGTGGCCCCGTTCGGACGACCATGAAGATGGTTGCGCTGAGGAACATCACGTGGGCGGCGCTCGATGTGCTTGCCGGAAACCCGAAGCCAGTCCGTCTCGATCCCTATACCGGCCAGAACGTCAAGGTCGACCAGCGGCGCGACCGCGTCGTTGTTTACAGTGTGGGACCTGACGAGGTCGACGACCAGGGGCGCGAAAAGGAGTACGGAGCAACGGCTCCCAAAACCTTCGACCTTACCGTCCGCATCCCCAGTCTCAACGGCGCTGATAATTAGGGCTGGTCGGGCCGGGTGCCCGACCAGCGTTGGTGCTTACCAGCCGCGTCCAGCCATGCGCTGGAAGTCGGGAAGGGAGCTGCAGTTGATGCCGACCATCGCCTCGCCCAGACCCTTGCTGATCTCCGCGAGCTTCTTAGGCTCCTTGTGGAACAGCACCGCCTCGACGATCGCCTTGGCCCGGGCTTCCTGGGCGCGGATGCGCTCGGAGTCGCTGAGGCCCGCACCGGCCTTGAAGATGCCGGAGCCGACGAACACCGTCTCGGCACCGAGCTTCATCATCATCGCGGCGTCCGCCGGAGTGGCGATGCCGCCCGCGCTGAAGTTGGGGACCGGGAGCTTGCCCGTCTCGTGGACCTCGCGGATCAGGTCGTAGCTGGCCTGGTGGTTCTTTGCGAGCACGAACAGCTCGTCCTGCCGGGCGTTCTGGACCTGCCGGATCTCCGCCATGATGGTGCGCATGTGGCGGACTGCCTCCACGACGTCGCCGGTGCCGGCCTCGCCCTTGGTGCGGATCATCGCCGCGCCCTCGGCGCACCGACGGAGGGCCTCGCCCAGGTTGCGGGCGCCGCACACGAACGGCACGGTGAACGCGTGCTTGTCGACGTGGTTCTCCTCGTCGGCAGGGGTCAGGACCTCGCTCTCGTCGATAAAATCGACCTCGAGCGCCTCCAGGATCTCCGCCTCCACGAAGTGGCCGATGCGGCACTTGGCCATGACCGGGATGGTGACGGTTTGCTTGATCTCGAGGATCATCTCGGGATCGCTCATGCGGGCCACGCCGCCATCGCGGCGGATGTCCGCCGGAACCCGCTCCAGGGCCATCACGGCGACCGCGCCGGCGTCCTCGGCGATCTTGGCCTGCTCCGGATTGACGACGTCCATAATGACGCCGCCCTTGAGCATCTCGGCCAGACCGACCTTTTCCCGCCACGTCTTCTTGCCGACGGCCCCGTTCACGACTGCACTCACTTCGTATTCACCTCTACCATCGATTCTACCTGTGAGGGTCCTACGCCACCCTTTCTGAAAACGGCATGGTTCGGCGCAAAGGCTGTACAGCCGAAGGGGCCGACGAGCAGCACAGATGGGCAAAGCGTGTTTAGTCTGTCCGCTCTTCGATCAGCTTCTTGAGCGCTTGCAGTTCCAGAAGGTGCAGTTGGTCTTTCACGCGCCCCGCTGCCTGTTTCATCGCGATCTGATCGTCGATGCTCGCGACTCTGACCATCATTCCGAACAGCTCTATCTGAGGGGACCGATGGTAGAGCGTTTCAAAGGGAGGCGCTCCGGGAGGCTCGGCAAGGAAGTCCACTCGCCCTAAGCCGGTCTCCAAGGTAAGGATGGTGCTGTTCCGAAGGGACATCTCGTCCCAAACGAACGGCAGATCCTCGGGGAAGCCCCACGGGCGAGGGCTGAACGGCCTTAGGGCCTGAACGATCGCCTTCAGGTTGGCGGGGTCGCGGACGAAGGCGAAGTCCACGTCCTTCGTTTCGTAATCGCTGCCATGGGCGATCATCGCGAAGCCGCGGATGAGCACGAACCGAGCGTCAGCTTGGGTCAGAGCTCGAAGGAGCCCGGCGAAGTCCGGCGGTCTCTCCTGCACGCCTTACCTCCAGCGTCAGCTCAAGGCCCCGCAGGGCCCTCTCGATGCGTTGGGTAGGAGTCAGCTTCAGGTTGTTCCGAAGCGACACAAGGTCCACCCCGTTCTCGTCCTGGTGTGCCCAGGGGTCTCGGTTGTGCTGCTCGACCCACTCTTCAAACGTCCGAGGTTTCTCCACCTCCTGTATTCTACGTCGCCCCTTTAGAGTGCGGTGCCTCGGCACCGCTTTGCCTAGCGAGCCCGCGAGCGCGGAGAGAGTGTGGACTGTGGTTTGTCGTCTGTTGATTGTGGCGACGGCTCCGGGACATCCCAAACCTTCCAAACATCCCCAACATTCCAAACGTTTCCAAGGGACACGCTCGCTAGCAAAAGCGGTCGCTGGCCACCGCACTCTGAAGGCTAGGCCATCGCCTTCAGCGTCGCGATCGCCACGTCCTTCTCCAAGGCTTCGTTGTTCGACTCGCAACGGGCGCTGAGGAGGCAGGCGGGGCAGCCGGTGGCGCAAGGGCAAGAGGAGAGGAGTTGCAGGGCGGCCTTCAGCCATCCACCGGCCGAATCGAACAGCTTCTCGCAGAGGCCGATGCCGCCGGGCGTTTTGTCGAACACGAAGACGGCGGAGCGCATGGTGTCGGGGAAAACGGTGTACCAGGCGCTGCCGAGGTCGGCGCGGTCGCAGCCAGCAAGGAACGGGGCCACCGCCATGAGAGCGTGCTCCACGCCGTGGACGCCCCCGATCTGGCCCGCCATGTCCCCTTCGGTGTCCAGTTCGTCCAAATCAAAGCGGACGCAGACGGTGTCGTAGGTCGAAGGGGGTAGATCGAGTGCCTCGACGCCGAGCACTGTGTCACCGTCGAGCGACTTCTTGCGGTAACCAGTGACCATGTCGGTTACCGTTACCGCCGAAAGGCCAACGCCCATCCGGCCCGCCTTGGCCTCACGGAACGTCAGCTTCGGGTCCAGCACCGACTGGACGATGCTCTGGGTGTAGTAGTCGACCTCCATCGGCACGACGTCGGCTCTCAGGTTCTCAAGGTCGAGGCTGGTGACCACGAAGCTGGCTCCGCGGTGAAGGTACACGGCACCCTCGTGGGCACTCGTCATCGCCCGCCAGCGCTCCATCGTGCCCAGTTCCTGGCCATCTAGGTACAGCCGGACTTGGTCACCGCCGGTCCCGCGGATGTTCACGCGCATCGCGGGGGGCTCGAACGATGGGTAGTAGAACAGGCCGCTCCGGAACTCAAGCTCACCGCTTCGGTCCAGTCCCTCGGCCACGTCCAACGCACTTGTTCCAAAGCGCAGTAGTTCACTAGGTGCCATCGGGCGCTCGTGCGCGGCGCACAGGAGGTGCTGGCCTAGGATCTGGGCGTTCTCCGGATTTGCAGTCACGCTCTCATTGCGGGCGTCGAGCAGCATGCGCGGTTGCCGCACGAGGAACTGCTCCAGCGGATCGTCGTGGGCGACGAACACGGCCAAGCCATCACGGGTGCCGCGTCCGGCGCGGCCCGCCTGTTGCCAAAAGCTGCTGGCGGTGCCGGGGTAGCCGTTGAGGATGACCGCGTCGAGCGCCCCGACATCCACCCCCAACTCCATGGCGTTCGTCGCGCTGAGCCCCAGAAGGTCGCCCTTGAACAGCGACTGCTCGATCTGCCGCCGCTCCTTGATCGTGTAGCCCGCCCGATAGCTCTCCACGCTTTTGGGTGGGATAAGACCGTCCTTCTCTAACCGCTTCCTGGTGTAGCGGAGGACCAGCTCGGCGCTCACCCGCGCGCGGCTGAAAGCTAAGGTCCGCATCCCGGTTTCGGCGAGGGTGCCGAGAATCTCCGAAGTCGCGACGTTGGCGCTGAGGCGCTGGCCCTGGCCGATCTCCGGCGGGTTCCAGAACACGAACGTCCGCTTGCCGCTGGGGGAGCCGTCCTGGTCGATCAGGTGCCCTTTGCGGCCGGTGAGCCGCTCGAAGAGCTCAACGGGGTTGCCGATGGTCGCGCTGCAGGCGATGATCTGAGGACGGCTCTTGTGCCACTCGCAGAGGCGCAGCAGGCGCCGGAGCACATTGCCCACGTTCGAGCCGAACACGCCCCGGTACACGTGCATTTCGTCGATCACGATCAGGCGCAAGGACTTGAGGAACTTCGCCCAGTTCTCGTGCCCCGGCAGGACGCCGACGTGCAGCATGTCGGGGTTCGTCAGCAGGATGTGGGCGAGCTTCCGCAGGCTGCTCCGCTGGGTCTGGGGCGTGTCGCCGTCGTAGGTGCCGACGCGCACGGACGTGGGAGCCAGTGCCGAAAGCCGCCCCAACTGGTCCTGCGCCAGTGCCTTGGTGGGGAAGAGGTAGAGGCAGCGGCACACCGGCTCCGTGAGGCACATCTGGATCGCGGGCAGGTTATAGCAAAGCGTCTTGCCCGAGTTGGTGCCGGTGACCACCACCACGTCCTTGCCCGCCATGGCCGCGTCGTAGGCCTCGGCTTGGTGTAGGAACAGCTTGTCGAGCCCCTGGGCATCGAGTTGCTCCCGGAGCTGGGCGTGCATCGCCCGCCGCGGCTCCGCGAAGGCGGGCTTCCGGGGCGGAAGCTCCTCGATATGCGCGATCTGATCCGCCAGGCGCGGGTCCGAAAAGCTGGGGACGATGCTGCTCAAACGACTAGTCGGCGAGGGCGCCCCGTTCGTCCTCTTCGCGCTCCTCACGGTAATCCCGCTGGTGCTTCAGAGATTCGAGCACTTCGGGAGTCGCCTCCATGATCCTCTGTTTTTTCTGGGTGAGTTTGACGAACCACACGCTCAGCAGGAACAGCGCCACGAGGGGCACCGCCATCATGAGCATCGAAAAGGCGTCGTTGCTGGGCGTCAGCACGGCGGATGCGATAAAGATGAAGGTCGCGGCCTGCCGCCAGTACTGGACTAGCGTCTCGGCGCTGAGTAAACCCAGCATGCCCAGGGCGTAAACGATGAGGGGAAGCTGGAAGCCGATGCCGAAGGCCAGCATCATCTTCAGGATAAAGAAGATCATGGTTCCGGCGTCCTGCATCAGGCTGGTGCCCTTAAACTCGCCTAGGTAGCTCGCGAACCAGCCGAGGGCGCTCGGGATGATGACCCAGCAGAAGCTGGCTCCCACGAAGAAAAGCACGAGGCTGAACGGGGCAAGGGCCTTGAACGGTTTTTGCTCTTCGGGCTTAAGGCCCGGGGCGATGAATCCCCACAGTTCCATAACGAGGAAGGGGAAGGCCAGGACCAAGCCGATCATGAAGGAGAGCCGGAACTTGAGCATGAAGGGCTCAGTGGCGTTCCGGAACACCTCTTCGAACTTCGCGCCCGGGGGCAGGGACTTCTTGATCGATGCGTCGACGAGCTGGTTCAGGAACTCGTAGAGCGGGGGCATCAGGAACCACCCGATCACCCAGGCGACCACGAGGATCGTAATGGACCGGATGATCCGGTCCCGAAGCTCCTCGAGGTGCTCGACAAGCGTAAGGCGGAACTCCTCCGGATCCCCGGAGTAGTCCCGCCTCGTATTCTTCCGTCCTAGGAGGCCTGGCATATCCTCCTATTGTGTACGTCAGTCTTCCAGGGTGAAGATGCGCTGGATGCGGATTCGCACAAACGACTGCTGATTAGCCGCCGGAGCGCCGCTACGCCCGCCCAAGCCACCAGGACCACCTGGGAATCCACCAGGCCCTCCAGGATAACCGCCAGGGCCACCAACTCCCGGGGGCATCCCTGGGGGACGACCGCCAGGAAAGTTAGGGGGCATCTGGCGTCCCCTGACCGGCGGAGTCAGTCGCTTGTCGTCGTCTCCGCCCGATGCTGGACCGCCGGGACCACCCATTCCGGGCCGGCTACCGCCAGGTGCGCCAGGGTATCCGCCGGGGCCGCCTGCCCCTGGGCCAAACCCGAAGGAAGTGCTGGACCCCTTCATGTCGATGGTCTGGTCGCGGATGATCTTGATGACCTTTCGGGTGTCCAGAGCAAACCAGATGGTCTCCGAGATGCTGACCTTTCGATCAGCCGCGAAGTCCGCGCCTTGACCAGCAAGTTTCTTGCTCTCGAGGCTGTTCTGCGCAGAGGAGATGGTGTTCTTGATCTTGGCGCAAGGATGACCACTCTCCCACTCGACGCCCACGAACTCGCCGCGAGCGGGGTAGGTGCGAACGATCGAGCTGACTTCGTTCATCTTCGAGAGGTCGATCGCCCCTTCTTGGAAGCGGGATTGCCAGGCATCGCCCGGCCGAACCGCCTTTGTCGGCAACCAAGGGAGCGGGAACGAAGCGAACAGGTCGAGTCGGTTACCGCCGCCGGAAGAGCCTTCCATGGGGATGTACGCCGGGATGGAGCCCCACTCCTGCTGCCCGGTGCCGGAGACCCGCATGTACAGCGGGGCCATTTCGTAATTGTAGTAGCGCTTCGGCGCGCTCTCGCCCGCGACCGTCAGGTCCGCGTAGTCCTTGCCCTTGGTCGGCAACGGCTGCATCCGAAGCAGCGCATCGCCGTCCGGGTAGACGTTGTCGACGGCGTAGAGCATGCGGATCTTCTCGCCCTCGACCGGCAGCTCGGCGGCGCGTCCGCCTAATCGATTCTGCTGCTCAGTAATTGCCGAGGTGACTTGTCGCTGTTGAAGCTGGTAGACGAGCTCCTGCCCTGGCTGGAAGCCGTAGCGCAGTCGAATGCCCGAATTGGGGACGCGGATGCTGGACTTGTTCGCGATGTTGATGTCGACGGACGACCGGTCCACGATGCGGGGCTGCTCGCCGTAGTCCACGTACAGGACGGCCTCCAGCTTCAGCGGCTTGCCCGGCTCGGTGTCCGGAAGGCCGCGGCCCTTGGTGTCCAGGACGTACTCGTGGTACTTGCCCTTCAGCGCCGGCTTCGTGGCCTCCAGGAACTTCCCGCCCAGGAAGAAGCCCACGTAACCACTGCTAGGGATACTGCCCTTCGGAATCAGGACCCGCACCTTCTCGCGAACCCGCGAGTTGTCCGCCGGGCGGACAATGGTGAACGGTGCCTGGGCGATGGCCGCTCCGGCCACCGACACGAGCGCTACACTACCGATCCATCGCTTCATCAGTTTCGATCTTCTCCCAACTGGTCCCCGCGGACGGTGTGCGTCCGCAAAAAGTTTCGTTGATTCTAACGCTTATTGACGCTGGTGAGTGCCGAGACGTCACACCTCGCGCACGGGAGTTATAGGTTGAAAGATGACGGTTGAAGGTGGGGACGGAGCGCACACCGGCCTGGTGACGTCAGAATGGAGGTTGGCTCAAGATGCTCCGGGCGAAACCCTTCGTTCGGTCTGATTAACTTTCATCTTTGAACCTTAAACTTTCAACTCAATCGAATGAGCATTTCCGTCGTCCTCGACCTTGAGAACCTGAACCCCGAGCAGCGCGAGGCGGTTGAGCACCCGAGCGGCCCCCTGTTGATTTTCGCGGGCGCGGGTTCCGGCAAAACGCGGGTCATCACCTACCGGATCGCCAAGCTACTCCGCGAAGGCGTTCCTGCCTCTCGCATTCTGGCCGTAACGTTTACTAACAAGGCGGCGCGCGAGATGCGCGAGCGGGTCGAGGGGCTGGTCGGCGATCAGGCGAAGACGATGTGGATCGGCACGTTCCACTCACTGTGCGCCCGCATCCTCCGCATCGATGGCCGCCACATTGGGCTCGACCCGAACTTCGTCATCTACGACGACGGCGATCAACTCTCCCTGATCCGCGAGATCTTCAAGGCGAAGAACATCGACGACAAGTCGATCCAGCCGCGCGCGGTCCTGAGCGAGATTTCCCGCGCGAAAGAGAAGCTGCTGACCCCGGAGAAGTACAACGCGCAGACCACGGGCTTCTTCGAGCGGATCTGCGGGGACGTGTACAAGTCTTACAACGCGCTCCTGCAAAAAGCGAACGCGCTGGACTTCGACGACATCCTGTTCTACGCGAACCGCCTCCTTGAGCAGCGGGAGGACGTTCGCGACAAGTATCAGGAGCGATTCCTGCACATCCTCGTCGACGAGTACCAGGACGTCAACTTCTCTCAGTACAGCATCGTGCACACCCTGGCGGGCAAGCACAAGAACGTGGTGGTGGTGGGCGACGACGACCAATCCATCTATGCCTGGCGCGGTGCTGACGTGTCGCTCATCCTCCGCTTCGGTAGCGACTACCCCGAGGCGAAGATCGTCAAGCTCGAGCGCAACTATCGCTCTACCAAGACGATCCTCGAGGCGGCGAACGAGGTCATCAAGCACAACCGATCGCGGGCGAGTAAGCAGCTCTGGACGGAGAACGACCACGGCGTCCCCATCACCCTGACCCAAGCGGGAACCGAGCAGGACGAAGGGATGCTGGTGGCCGACCGGATCGTGAAGGAGACCCGCAATGGACGGCGCAAGTTCAGCGACTTCGCGGTGCTCTATCGGACCAACGCCCAGAGCCGCGTCATGGAAGAAGCCTTCCTCACCATGCGCATCCCCCACGTGCTCGTGGGCGGCCAGCGGTTCTACGAGCGCAAGGAAATCAAAGACCTCCTCGCCTACCTCCGGCTGACCTTCAACCCGCGCGACGACGTCTCGTTCCGCCGCGCCATCAACATGCCCACCCGCGGCATCGGCCCGACGGCGATGGCCAAGATCGAGGATTGGGCGTCGGAGCGCGGTGAGCCGCTGTGGAGGTCGGTCAACGACCAAGAAGTCCAGGCGAGCCTGCCGAAGAAGACCGCCTCGTCCGTCCGCGCCTTCGTCGGAACGATCTCCGACGCGCAAGAACTGAGCGAGAACGGGCCGGTGACACCGGTCCTAAGGGCGCTCCTTTCCGGCAGCGGCTACGTCGATATGCTGAAGGCGGAGCACAGCCAGGAAGCGCTGGGCCGACTGGAGAACTTGCAGGAGCTCCTCAACGTGACCAGCGAGTACGACTCCTCTTCCGATGAGCCTTCGCTGGGCGGGTTCTTAGAGAGCGTTTCCCTCGTCGCCGACGTCGACGCGCTCACCGGTAACGGCGACGCGGTCACCCTCATGACCCTCCACTCGGCTAAGGGGCTTGAGTTCCCGGTGGTGTTCATGACGGGCATGGAGGAGGGGATTTTCCCCCACTCACGCTCGCTGAACAGTGACTCCGAGATCGAGGAGGAGCGCCGGTTGGCCTACGTCGGGATGACCCGGGCCCGCGAGGAGCTGCACCTCGTGCACGCTCATCGACGGGCGGTCTACGGCACGCCGAACTTTAACCGCCGGTCGCGCTTCCTCGACGACATTCCGAACGCGCTGCTCGACTCGCTGAACGACCACGGCTACCAGCCCGCACCGCCCACGCGGAGCGTGTACCAGGAAAGGACCGGGACCTACACGGTCACCGAGCCCCGTCCGATGGCCCCCGCCGACCCCAAAGGCGGCCCGTCGTGGAAGCCCCCCTTCCAGGTTGGCCAGAGGGTTAAGCACGCCAAGTTCGGTATCGGCGTGGTCGTGGCCTGCAACCCGATCAAGGACGACGCGGAGGTCACCGTTGCCTTTCCCGGCGTGGTGGGCGTGAAGAAGCTCGTTCAGAAGCTGGCAAAGCTCGAAGCGGTGTAGGCTTCTGTAAATGGGGCGGAATCACGAGGGCATGAAGACACGAAAGGGTGCCCTTTGGTGCCTCGGCGTCTTCGCGGTGTCGCCGGGGCCCGGGTGCGGCCAGAAAACCGACCTTATGCCGCTCGAGACAGGGAAGAGCTGGACCTACATCACCAAGGCGGGCTTCAACACCTTCGTAGAGCCGGTAAAGGTCGTGCGCCGAATGCCAGTGGCCGGGACCGAAGGCTACGAGTTGGTCGGGCCCCTCGGAAGCTCGCGCCTCGCTTGGAAGGACGGCGTTCTTTTCGCGTCTACCACCGCCAACGCCCGCTTCATGCCCGCGCTTCCCTTGGTCTACCCAGGCAAGGAGGAGCGGAAGTGGCAGGGGCGGATGGAGTCGAACGGTAAGACGTACGATGCGACCGCCCGCATCTCGCTGAAGCAGGAGCGACTTAAGGTCGGTGGCGGGGAAGTCGGCACCACCCTGTCGACCATCCTCCTGCAGATTCCCGACACGGGAATCGAGCTCAAGACCTGGTTCCAGCCTGGTGTTGGCATCGTTCAGCAAGAACAACGGATCAACCGCGTCCTCAAGGTCCACATGCAGTTGCTCAACGACTGACTCGAACCGGCCCCGATCACTGTTCGGCACTGGGAACTCCTCTCAAATACCAAGCCTGCCAAAGTCAACGCTGCTACAGGTCGTTGGACAGACCATCTTGCCTCTCCGCCCTTCGTGCTCCTTTGTGTCCTTAGAGGCCTTTGTGGTGAAAAACGGTTGCGAGAGTTGATGCAACGGCTGATCGATAGGGAGGCCCCTCAGATCCGGGGCCGTCGAGACGACGGCGGTCCCAGTTAGAGGTTGCTTTGCCGTTGCTACTGCCCAATGGCCCTAGCGTCCGGGTAACGCCTGTCCGCAGCTCCCTTGCGGACGCCGGTCTTGGGGTCGATCGCGATGCAGTGGGCAATGCCTTGAGTACCCCGCTCCTCCAACTTGTGTCCCATCGACCGGAGGATCGAGAGGGTGTCGGGCGAGAGGCCGTACCGCTCGAAGCGGGTGACGTCGGGGAGCCACTGGTGGTGGAAGCGGGGGGCGTTCACGGCTTGCTGGACGTCCATGCCGTAGTCGATTACGTTCAGGATCACCTCCATCACCGTGTTGATAATGGTCGGGCCGCCGGGGCTTCCGACCACTAGGAACGGCTTCCCGTCGCGCAGCACGATGGTCGGGGTCATGGAGCTCAGTGGGCGCTTACCGGGCTGAATGGCGTTGCGCTCGCCCTGTACCAGGCCGAAGCCGTTCGGGGTGCCCGGCTTGACGGCGAAGTCGTCCATCTCGTTGTTCATGAGGATCCCGGTGCCGCGGACGGTGTCGGTCGAGCCGAAGCTCATGTTTAACGTAGTCGTACAGGACACGGCGTTCCCGTCGCTGTCAACGACGCTGTAGTGGGTCGTGTGGTCCGACTCGCGGGGACGGCTGAGCCCGGGCTTTATCGTGGCGCTGGGAGTGGCTTTGGTGGCGTCGATCCGGCGTCGCTGGTCGGTAGCGTACGCTTTATCGATCAGTTTTTCCGTCGGAACCTGCACGAATTCGGGGTCTCCGAAGTACTCTGCCCGATCCGCGAAGGCGAGCTTCATCGCCTCGATCATGAGATGCGTCCGGCGTGCCGAGCCGTACTCGGCCCGGGGCATCGGGTAGACCTCGAGCACGTTCATCATCTGAAGCATCACCGCGCCGCCGGAACTGGGAGGAGGGGCGGTGAGGATCTCGTGGCCACGGTAGCTGCCCTTTAGTGGCTCGCGTAGACGAACGCGGTAGTCCGCGAGGTCCTGCTCCGTGATCAGGCCCCCGCGCTGCCGCATGTCCTGAGCGATTAGGCGTGCCGTCTCGCCACGGTAAAAGCCGTCTGCGCCCCGTTGCTGAATCCTGGTAAGGGTCCGAGCCAAGTCTGGCAGCCGCATCGTTTCCCCTGCTTTGTAGAGGTTTCCGCCTCGAAGGTAGACGCGCTTGCTCTCCGGGAACTTCTCAAGATCCTCCCGACTGCCCATCAAGGCGTTGGCCAGGGTGGCGCTTACGCGGAAGCCCCGCGCCAGACGCACCGAGGGCTCCACCACTTGTCGCCAGGGCAGGCGTCCGAACCGGCGGTGCGCCTCGTGCATCCCCATAACGGATCCCGGCACTCCGGCGGCTTTGAGCCCGAAAAGGGAAGCACCCGGCACGGGCTCGCCCTTCCCGTCCAGGTACATGTTCCGGCTCGCGGCCTTCGGCGCGACCTCGCGATAGTCAAGGAAGACGGTCCGCCCGTCCGCCATGCGGACCAGCATGAACCCGCCGCCCCCGATGTTTCCCGCCGCCGGTTGCACCACCGCCAGGGCGAAACCGGTCGCCACCGCGGCGTCCACCGCGTTGCCCCCTTTCCGCAGCATCTCCGCCCCCGCCTCTGAGGCAAGGGCCTCGTCGGAGACGACCATCCCTCGTTTGCCCTTCACGGGTTGTGGATTGCCGGTTTGGGCGGACGAAACGGCGGCGAGGGCCAGTAGTCCGAAGGGAACAAGGACCCGGAAGGTGCGCTCCATACGTGGTGCATACCCGGTGCTCCACCGACGTAAGCTATAGCGCACATGGAACCCGTCACCGTCGTCGGCCCAAAACTCGTCACCCTGAAGGACGTCAAGGCGAACCACAAGGTCCGGAAACTCATCGACGGAGCGAACGAGGTGATGAAGGCGATGGGCTACACCGAGCACGGCCACCGGCACGTCGGCGTCGTCTCGTCGATCACTCGTTACATCCTTGAGAGACTGAGTGTGCCACCTCGCGAGGTCGAACTTGGACAGATCGCGGGCTACATGCACGACATCGGCAACGTGATCAGCCGCCTCCACCACCCCATGCACGGCGGGGCGATCGCCTTCACCATCCTCAATGAGATGGGCATGGACGCTGCTGAGATCGCCCCCATCCTCGGCGCGATCGGCAACCACGAAGAGCTGACCGGCGGCCCGGTGTCCGCGATGTCCGCCGCCCTCATCATCGCCGACAAGAGCGACGTCCACTTCAGCCGGGTCCAGAACCCGATCCTAGAGAGCTTCGACATCCACGACCGGGTGAACTACGCGGTCCAGAAAAGCCGCGTCGAACTCCGGCCCGAGGAGCGGATCATCGAGCTGTACCTGGAGATCGACACCAAACAGGCGACCGTGATGGAGTACTTCGAGATCTTCCTGAGCCGCATGATCATGTGCCGCCGCTCCGCCGAGGTCCTCGGCTACCGCTTCGCCCTCAACGCCAACGGCACCTATCTCGAGTAGGGGCGAGGCGGGCCTCGCCCGGACGCTTTGGTTCGCCGGAATAAGTCGTCATAGAATGAGGCTATGGAGACGCCTTATCCGCGCCCCGTTGGTGGAAAGCCGCCGGTTAATCTGCTAGGCCAAACGCTGGCGGGTATCGGCATCCTCCTGGTGCTCGCAATGCTCCTGTTCCCCGTCTTTACGGGCGAGAAGGGCTCGCGCAGGTCGCTGTGCCTCAACATGATCAAGCAGTCGACTCTTGCCATGCTCATCTACGCGGGCGATGCCGAGGGGCTGCCGCCGGCCGACGGGTGGATCGATCGGACGTTTCCTTACGCAAAGACGGAGACGGTCTTCCGGTGCCCGGAGGTCGCGCCTAAGGACGGCTTTGGCTTCGCCATGAACGACCTGCTCTCGAGCCGTCGGCTCGACGCGGACGCTCTGTGGGCCCAGACGCCCCTCTTGTTCGAATCCTCGAATCTAAGCCGAAGCGCACACGACCCCCTGACGAGTCTCCTACGCGAGCCACGGCACCAAAGATCTTCAGGAGTCAGCGTGGGCTTCGCGGACGGTGCTGCCAGGATGATCCCCGAACGCGAAGCGCTGGCCCTAAACCCGCGGTCGGTAAAGCTGGAGGGCCAGTCTCGACTTTAGGAGAACCGATGGACACCCCGTACCCACGTCGTCCAAAGGCCCCGCAAAAGCGGCCGAAGCCGAACTCGGTGGTGTTGGCGGGCGGAGTGTCGGCTCTTGTCTTGTTCGTGCTGGCGGTCATGGCTCCGGTGCATACCGGACACAACGCCATGGGGACCGCATGTCTGTCGAGGATAAAGCAGTTGAGTTTAGGAATGCTCCTTTACAACTCGGATCACGAGGGGGCACCTGCTGCGGATCATTGGATGGATCTGTCCCAGCCTTACACAAAAGATTCAACCCTCTACCATTGTCCAGCCTTCAACGAGCCGGGGCGGTACGGCTACGCAATGAACGACAATCTAAGTGGAGTCGATCTGGAAGGGTCGATGGATTGGGCGAAGGTGCCGATGGTTTACGAATCTCTGCAAGATGGTAAGAACGCCCACGACCGCTTTACCAGCCTCTTGCAAACGCCCCGCCACCGGTCTTCCGACCGCGTCATCGTGGGATTTGCCGATGCCCATGCTAAAGGCTACCGAGTTAAGGATGCGGTTCGTCTCGACCCGCTTCCGCATCCGGTGAAGCCAACAAAGCCGCAGACCGTGCCAACTCACTCGCGGAAGCGGTGATCGCGGCAACTCGCACCGCGACAAGAACTCCGCACATGGACAACGCCTATCCACGCAGACCTTCCTCAACACATCCCAAGGGTAGGCCGAGTCCTCTGATGGTCGTTTGTCTCGTAATCCTCATTGGCCTGTCAGTGGCCTTTCTCTGGCCCGTCCAAGCGTCGAGCGGACACATTCATCGGCAGGTGACGAGGTGCATTTCGAATGTTAAGCAAAGCAGCCTGGGGTTGTTGATGTACAACTACGATGAGGACGGCCTACCTCAGGGAGAGAAGTGGATGGACCTCGCCCTCCCGTACACGAAGAATCCGGAAGTCTTCCGCTGTCCTGCAATATCTGAGGGACAGGGATTCGGCTACGCCATGAACGACACCCTTAGTGGCGTAGACACCGAGGCGGAGATGGAATGGTCAAAGGTTCCAATGGTCTACGAGTCGTTCCGGCGCGAGCGAAACGCCCACGACTACTTCACGAGCCTGCTCCAAACGCCACGACACGAAAAGACGAAAGTAGTCGTCGTCGGATTCGCCGACGGCCATGTGCGGTCGTTCAAGGTGGGCGAGGCGCTGAAGCTCGACCCGCTTCCTCGGCCGGTGAAGCCCAGCGCTAAGGGGGATGAAGCGACTCCCTGAAAAGCGGCGAAAACCGCACATTTCCCCTTCCCCCGCGGGAGCCGCATGTGCCTCAATAACGTAGACATTCATCTACAAGAGAGCCATGAGCAAGGGAAAGCAAAGAAAGGATTCAGTGGAAGTGCCGGCTTCTTCGGAGGCTACGCCGAAGGCCGCTGCCTCATCGCCCAGGACGGCGCGAAAGGCCGCTTCTCTCCCCGCCGAGGTCGTTCCGGCCCCGGCGACGAAGCTCGCGAGAGGCAAATCGTCGCCAGCGGTAAGGGACAGCGTCAAGCCGCTTGTTGCGGAGCCAAAAGGGAAGAAGCCACCAGCGGAAAGCTCGAAGAAGCCTCAAGCCCAAGCCGAGCCCGTCAAAGTGGCTCCCAAAGTCAAAACACCCAAAGAACTCCCTGCGGCAAAGCCTGCGCCGATCGCACGGGCCCAGGGTGTGGCGACGGTTGCAACGGCTACCCCTGCGCCTGCCAAAGCGTCGACTAAATCGAAGGCCACGGTTGCCAACGTCCTGTCCGAAGTGAAGCCGGTGAAGGCAGAATCGCGGACGGGTTCCCAAGCCGCCGTCCGACCCACGAGCTCACGCGTGCGGAAGGCAAAGGAGGTCGAAGCTCCCGAGCCAAAGGAGCCAAAACCTCTGATTGCATCACCGAAGGCTCCGGCCCCAGCTTCTAAGGCGGTCCGGAAGCCTGCGACACCGGTGGTATCGGAAGTCGTGCCGGAACCAGTCGTCAAGCCGTCGCGCACCAAGCGTGGGGTCCCGCCCGAAGTGGTGGTTGGGCCGTCCGCGTCGATGGTAAAGCCAACGATGAAAGTGGCTAAATCGAAGCCAGCCCCGGCATCGATCGCGCCTGAAGCGCCCTCGACTCCCAAGAAGCCGAAAGCCGTGCCTGGCGAACGGGCAGAACCAAAGCCGCCCAAGGCTCCTTTGGTCGCCGCACAGGCTCCGACGAAAGTGTCTCGCGCGGTTGCCGCGATGCCAGCCGCAAAGCATCGTGCCGCTGAGGTGGCTCCAAAGGCACCCGCCAAGGGAGTGGCCCGGTCCAAGCCAGCCTCCCGAAACAGCCGTCCCGTCTACGTCGTCCGCAGCGGTGCCCCAGCGGGCCGCCCCGATTTCGAGGCGGCTTTCTCGTCCAAGCAAGAGGCGGTGCAGTTCCTCGCCAATCAGCACGGATTGGACACGGAGGAGACGCGGAAACTGAACCGGGAAATGGCCTTGAAGCTGAACCGGAAGTGGCACGGGTCGGAGGCCTGCGCGATCAAGGAGATTCCGATGTCGCCGGATCGCGCGAAGCGGGCGCTGAGCGGTGAGCTGTTCGAGTCCGTCTAGTCCCCGCCGTTTGGGCAGATCGAGCTTCGGCCTGGTAAATGCCTGTCTTTTGTCGCTAAAGTGATCTGGCTGGAGTGACTGAGCTCCTTGCTATGGATTGCACGGAGCTTAATCATGAGAAAGCGTTGGAGTGGCATTGGCTGGGCGGCACTGGTACTGATCGGCTGTGGAGGCGGGGCTTCGGTCAACTTGACGGCGCCTCCTCTGAATCCAGGCGGCGGTGGTGGAAACAACTCTGGGGGAACGGCGGAGCTGTACGCCGAGTCGGTGAAGCGGCTCAAGCGGCTCAACACCGGACTGCTGATGTACGCGGGCGACTCGGATGACGTGCTGCCGCTTGCGCCCAGCTGGGCGGACGCCCTGGCGCCGTACGTCCGGAACGACCTCGCCTTTCGCTCTCCGGCCCTAGGAGGCGGTCCGGGGGTTTACGGTTACGCCTTTAACAGCGAAGGGGCTGGCAAGCAACTCAATCGCTTTTCCGATCCGTCAACGGTGGTCTCGTTTTTCGACTCTACCGTCATTACGAAGAACGCGACGGCCCCCGTCACGACTATGCCGAATCCTCCGCGGTACGGTACCAAGAACACGGTCGCTTACCTTGACGGCCATGTGAAAGACGAGATCTCGGAAACGGATCCCCCCGCCGACTTGCTTCAGGTCTCCATAAGCCGATTGAAGGCGTCGAACCTCGCGGTCATCATGTACTCGCAAGACAACGACGATCAATTGCCGTTGCCCAATGTATGGATGGACGCGGTAGCACTTTATGCGCGGTCAGAAACCAATTTCCGCTCGCCATCCGTCCAGCTTTCGAATCCGCAGGCGTACGGCTACGCCCTCAACGAACTAGTGACGGGCCGCTCGCTGGTCGACTTCGAGACCCCGCACCAGACGGTAAGTGCCTTCGATTCCACTGTCTTAAGCCGCAACGCTACTGTCCCGATCTCGACCATCCCGAATCCGCCGCGCTACGGAGACGCGAACACGATCGGCTACCTCGACGGCCACGTGAAGGCGGCGGCTCGGCCCTAGCCGCCGGGTTGGGGTATCTTATCCCCTTGCCGCAAGGCTCTCTGCTCGGCAGAGCATTAAGCTTCAAGCTTCGAGGATGCTCAACCATCAAGGCTTAAAGCTTAATGCTCCCCGAGCCAAAGGCCCAGAGGGAGCACCTAACCATGCCGAACAGAAAGTACGAAGCGTTTTACATCGTCCGCCCGGACCTCAACGATGCCGATGTCCAGAAGATCGCCGACCGGTTCAGTGGCGTCGTCACCAACCAGGGCGGCACCGTCGAGAAGGCGGGCAAGTGGGACAAGCGCAAGCTGGCCTACGAGATCAACGGGCTGAAAGAGGGCAACTACATCCTCATGAACTTTGAGGCCGACGCCAAGGCCCCGGCCGAGCTGGATCGTCTGATGCGCATCAGTGACGACGTGGTCCGCCATCGCATCTTCAAGCTGGAAGACTGATCCTGCTAGAGTAAGTCCTATGGTCAACCGAATCGTTTTGATCGGTCGCCTGACGCGCGACCCGGAGTTGCGCACCACGAACACGGGGAAGAACATGGCGACTTTCGGGGTTGCGGTCCAAAAGCGGATGAAGCCGCAGGACGGTAGCCCGGACGCCGACTTCTTTAACGTGAAAGCGTGGGGTCAGACGGCCGAGTACGCCAGCAACTACCTCACCAAGGGTCGCCTAGTCGCCATCGACGGCCGCATGGAGTCCCGCAAGTACACGGACCAGCAAGGCAACAACCGCGAGATCTGGGAAGTAGTGGCCGACAATGTGAACGGCCTCGATAGACCCAAGGACGACGCGGGCGGTAATGCTGGCGGCGGTGGTCAGGCCTACGCAGGTGGTCAGAGCTCCGGCAACAGCCCGCGCCAACCCGCAGTCGCCGCCGCGCCGAGTGCCGACGAGTACGACCCGTTCGCCGACGATTAGTTTTGGAGTGAGGCAGCTTGCTGCCTCTTTGGAATCCCAACGGGGCGGAGCCATTGGCTCCGCCCCGTTACCATTTGCAAGCGTTCAACTAGGCCAACCTCCTGTAGCGGGGCCG
>Ga0216301_1000013_pt1 | contig 41858 bp, 36 predicted proteins | sample 4hB_Boncat_minus_FD_156203 | JGI IMG/M metagenome (GOLD analysis project Ga0216301, IMG submission 156203) | Terrestrial sediment cell enrichment communities for BONCAT metagenomics from Utah, United States - 4hB_Boncat_minus | ecosystem: Environmental > Terrestrial > Deep subsurface > Rock...
CTACAGCAACCAGCCCTCTCTGCTTTATGTTTTGACCATTCGCGCCGAAATCACCTCTTCTGGTTCAGGATCAACATCAGGAATGGTCTTATGGGAACCTCTCGTAATATGTGCTTACTTGAGACCGAGTCATCTCGGCTTAATGAAGGAGCCATTTTATGTATAGGAGCTTCCGTTCCGCCTTTACCCTCATCGAATTGCTGGTCGTGATCGCCATCATCGCGATCCTCGCGGCAATCCTGTTCCCCGTCTTCGCTCAGGCAAAAGAGGCTGCCAAGAAAACTCAGGGCATCGCCCACGTCAAGCAGCTCGGCACCGCGAGCATCATGTACTCGGGCGACTTCGACGACAGCTTCGTCCTCGCCTCGCGCACCGACGCCGGCACGAACACCCACTTCATCTGGATGTTCATGATCTATCCGTACACGAAGAACCTGGACATCTTCCGCAACCCGCAGGGCGAGCCGAACTCGGGTGCTTCGGGCGACATCCTCTACAATTCGTTCTGGAAGTACGTCGGCGGCACCTACGGCAGCATCCCGCGCGCCCAAATGAAGGGGCAGCAGTATTACAACGTGTCCGACAAGAACGCCATCGCTCGGGCGCTGGGCGCCGTGGGCTCACTTCACAACGGTGTCATGGGATGGGTTCAGCCGGCGGACAAGGCGACCGGCTGCTGGGGCTCTTGCGCTTGGGTGACCACGCCCAGCCTTACCCAAACCCAGGTCGAGAACGTGGCTCAGCAAGCCTTCATCTTCGATGCCGGCGAGCCGACCGGTGACTACTCCACCAACCGACCGGCGGATGAGGAGCTCGGCACCTGTGCCGCACGCCTCACCTACAGCCCGGGTGGCGACAGCATCGGCGGCGCTACCCCTCGATGGGGCGGCGTGAAGAGCTGCAGCCAGCTCCGCGGCAATCCTCCCGGAAGCCGCTACGAGATGGCTCCTGGCCAGGCGGACAAGGTCAAGGCTGGAAAGGCGAACATTACGTTTGCGGATGGCCACACCAGCTCGATGGGCCTTTCCCAGCTCTACAAGACCGAGGAATGCGATCTCGGAACGACGAAGAAGTGCATGGTGCACTTGTCGCCGAAGAACTAGGGATGAAGTCAACCGTTCTTTGCCTATCAGCCTTGATGCTTGCCGCCGGATGTCTTTCCGGCTGCAAGCAGGGGAGTGAAAGCGACCTGAGCAAGGATGAGCGCCAGAAAATGGACACGCTCTTCCGCGAAGGAGTGAAGCACCCGCCGACGCCAGCCGGCGAAACCAAAGAGTCCAAGCCCATCAATGCACCGACGGACTAGCGTCGTCTGATCGATCCATCGCCACGGATAGCCCCAATGCTTCCGTGGCGATGTTCGTTTCGGGCTGCGAACTGGTCTCGAATTGCCCTTCTTCGCGGGGCGGCTCGGCCCTTGTGACATCGCTCCCCAGTAATCCGGGCATCGCTTACCAGTCCGACGTTAGAAGTTGACGGGTCTCCTCGACCGCCACTTCCCACAGGGCCTGCATCTCCTCGTCGCTCCGGAAGTACCGGCCGCCGAAGCTGCCGTCCCCCAGGGCCTCCCGCACCTGCTTCGGGTCGAGGTTCCGGTAGTCGGCGAGGCTGGCCATCGGCTTAGCCTCGTCCGGCGACGGCACTACCGCCAAGCGCGTCCAGGGAAAGTTCTCCATCCACGACGCGTGAGAAGCCTGCGGGTCGATCTGCTGGACCTTCTCCCAGGTCCGAGGCGCGTTCCACCAGTCGTGCCACTTCACCCGCGCCGCTGGCTGCGTCCCCAGCCACTCGATGGCGCTCGCCCGCGCGGGGGTGTTCCCCCCATGCCCGTTCACGATCAAGATCCGTCGGAACCCCTGGAGGTACAACGAGCCCAACAGTTCCTTAAGAATCCGCCCATACGTCTCCAGCGAAAAAGTCACCGTTCCCGGGTACGCGGTGAAGCTCGGCGTGAGCCCGTAAGGCAGTGCAGGAAACACCGGCACCCCCAGCGGCTCCGCCGCCTCGACCGCCACCCGCTCGGCCAAGATCGTGTCCGTCGCCAGGCTCAGGTAAGCATGCTGCTCCGTGCACCCCAGCGGCAAAACGCACCGGTCGTCCCGCCCCACCGCCTCCTCCACCTGAAACCAGTTCCGCACTGCGATCCGCATGGGGCCATTGTGCCCCCACCGTCTTTGCGAAAGTAGTCGCCGAAATCCCGCTACCGCCCAAGCGCCACCCCGCGATCGCCTGGTATCATATTCGGACGCCGTCGGGGCGTGGCGCAGTTTGGTAGCGCGCTTCCATGGGGTGGAAGAGGTCGCACGTTCGAATCGTGTCGCCCCGACCAGAGATTTGAACCTAAATCTCCACCAATAGACCCCTTTAGCCATTGCTAAAGACCCTCTGGTCTCTCATTTGGTCTCTCAATTGCCTTCCGTAGACTGCTTTACATGGCATCACGGGCAGACAACAAGGACGGTTCTTGCTGCGAGATCAAGACCGGCAAGCTCGCTGGCAAGTGGCGGGTTCAGTACACGCACGAGGACGAGTACTGCCGAAAGATCCGGCTCTCGCGGGTATTTCCCACCAAGACCGAAGCTAAGGACTTCCTCCGCGATCTACGGCGCGGAGCCAAGGTGGAGAGTGCTCAGCGGCAAAAGGAGCTGACGCTTGGGCGATGGTTCGACTGGCTTGCCGAGCATGACTGGCCGGAGAGCCTGGATGAGAAGACTATCGCCACCCGCATAAGTCGGTTCAACAAGTACGTCCGCGAGCGGTTTGGCGAGATGCCGCTGACCAAGATCGATCCTCTTGTCGTCCGAGCCTTCTACCGAGAGCTCCGCGATGAAGAAGTTGGGGCGTCCACCGTACACGCCATCAAGGCTAACCTGGTCCGGGTCTTCAACCAAGCCATCAGCCCGTACCGTCGTGCGCCGATGTGGACTGCGCCCACATTCCCGGACACACAGGCAATTCCGCGAGGAGAATAGCCATGGTGTCACGAAGATCCTCTTCGAGAGAGTTCAAGCTGTCGGTCTGCCGCGCGGTGGAGGAGGGCTCCTTGTCCAAGGGCGCGGCCTGCCGGCAGCACGCGATCGGGGGCACGCTCCTGCGCAACTGGCTGGAGCAGTACCGGGCCAAGGGAGAGGAGGCGTTCCAAGGGTCGGACTGGCGGCCCTCCACGCTGGATCCGGAGGCGAGGTCCCGCGAGCTGGAGGCGGCGCTCGGGAGGGCGCACCTGGAGATCGAACTGCTCAAGGAGGCGCTGGCAAAAAACCCTCGGTCCCCAGGAGCGGTGCCAGGTGATCCGGGGAAGGAGGGAGGAGCTGCGGGCGCTGCCGGCGGAGCGCTGCTGCCAAGTGCGGGGAGTCTCGCGCTCGGCGTACTACACGCTCGCGGCGGAGCCCTCGCCTGCCCGAGCGGGTCTGGACGAGGCGGTGCAGGAGGCCGCGGACGGGCGCACGAGCTACGGCTACCGCCGCATCGCCGCCCACCTGCGGAGGAAGGGGCTGGAGAGGGCCACGGACAAGCGGGTGCGCCTGGCGATGGCCCGGCTGGGGCTCTGCCGCCGGCCCAAGCGCCGCTGGGCCCGCACCACCGTCTCCGGGAAGGGCGAGGCCGCGCCCAACCTTGCGGCGGGGCTGCGGCCCGAGGGGCCCCGCAGGCTGCTGGTGACGGACCTGACGTACGTGGCCCTGCCCCAGGGCTTCGGCTACGTGTGCGTGGTGCTGGACGCCTTTTCCCGGAGGGCCCTCGGCTGGGCCGCCTCCTGCAGCCTGGACGCGGGACTGCCCGTGGCCGCGCTCCGGCCGTGGTCCGGGACCACCCCTTGGAGCCCGGGTGGGTGCACCACTCCGACCGGGGGTGCCAGTACACGAGCGCCGAGTACCGGGGGCTCGTCTTGGACAACGGCGGTGCGCTGAGCAACTCCCGCAAGGGCAACCCCTACGACAACGCTAAGATGGAGAGCTTCTTCAAGACCTACAAGCACGAGGAGGCCCACCTGACGAGCTACGAGTCCCTGGAAGGCCTGGAGAGGAGCCTCCAGGCTTTCGTCGACGACTACAACTCGGAGCGGCTGCACTCCAGTCTCGGCTACGTGGGCCCCATCGAGTTCGAGAGCCTGCACGCGGAGCAGGAGGACCTGTGTGTCCGGTGAAAGGGGCGCAGTCCACACTAGGGCGCTTTATGCCACATTGCATTCCTCTCACGCGATTCCAGCAACTGCGAATTCTTGCTAAGTGCAATAGGATTATGTTACTATTCTCCGGATCACCTCTTCCACAGGGAGAGAATTAGGGAGAACCAAAAGTGAAAGAACTTGAACCCGGGCTGTCGGCCGACTTGCTCGAAGGACAGGAGTCCTTAAAAGACCCCTGCGCGGACACCCCTCATAATCCCGCCCAGGGTGCTCCATATGCGTTGCCTGGACCCCAGGTAGAACCTGCCGCAGCGTTTTGGCTCGTTAACGGCCACCTGCGCTCCCCGACGTTGAACGAAGTTCGTGCCAGAGTCGGTACGCCACCACCGTTTCCCGATGACCCCGCCGAGCTTGAGCGGCAGATTGCCGAACTCCAAGACCTTGCCTCAAGACGTGACGATCCGCTACCTGAAGACGGCCTCAGTGACTTTATCAACCTCCAAGATCCACCTTTCGGCGCTATCTTCAACGCAAGCAAGGAGCGGACTCAGTTCCGCGTCGACTTCGTAAAGCGGCAGGATTCCCGCATATCACGCCTGCCAAAGACCCTTGTTCTGACGGGACGGGAGCTTGCACGGATGTTTGAGATCGAAACACCGGGACTGCTGCACCGCCACTTTGTGAACTGGGCACTGTTCCAGCGCCCCGACGTGTCACCTCCTCGACAGGCACGAGTTTGGGCAGCGCTGGACCTGGCCATCTACGCGGCCCTATCGGCCGCGTGGTACTACAAGTGGGCAGACCCAGAGACAAGGTACGTTCAGCGTCCCTGGGAATACGATCCTTCGCTTGAAGTGCTTTATGATCGGGAGGTAGCCGAAGACGGTGATGGAGACGGCCCTCCTCGGCCCTGCCCCTGCCCTTCCCCTGGGACGCCTCGGCACCCGGCATACCCTTCTGGGCACAGCACCTACAGCGCTGCCGCTAGCCGGCTTCTGATGTACTTCTTCCGTGACGACTACTCCCAGAAGCAACTACAAAAGCTCGCCGATAACATCGGAGAAGCTCGCCTCTGGGCTGGCGTGCACTGGCGGAGCGACCACGAATTTGGTCAGCGAGTGGGGAACGCGGTGGCTGAAGCGATCATTGATCAACTGCTTTCGGATTGCGTGCCGCCGATCTCCGACGTGCCTTGCCAAAAGCTGCAGGGACAGGACCCGCCTACGCCGGATGAGGTGCAAGAGCTCATCGGCCTCCGAATTGCTAGTCCATGTCCGGATGCGAACGTTCAAGACAGGATCGTTCCCAGGGACCAAGCACCCAAGGCCCTCACGGTCACATAAGGGTTACCGCGCCACCCACGGTTCCTTTTTCTGTGGGTGGACGTCTCTTACGCATTCAGCTCCCCTTTTTGTTGCAGGCGTTATAGGGCCAATTGCTTCCCGTTTGGTAGCACCAAACAGTGAACCTCCGAACCTGGTCTTTAAGTTCATTGGCCGTACGCACCTCGAATTTGGCGAAGTTCCAGAGATCATGCAGGGTCTAGTCTGTTCTGAATCGCAGATCATAGAACCCCCAGGCTGACAGCCTGATATCATGGGCTCGTGTCCGGTGAGTGGCAGAACTCGTCAGCAGAGAGAGGGCAGTATGAGGAAGCGCTTGGCGCAGCCTTACTCGACGAGTTCGGCCCGCATCTAGTGGCATTGCTCGTCTTCTTCGAACCGGAAGGGACAGATCCTGACGTTGAACTTGCGGAGCCCCACGCTGTCTACTCCGGCTTCGTCGTCTCCGTCCGGGATCAGTGGTATTGGGTGACAGCTGGGCACGTCTTCACGGATATTGAGCGTGTGCGCACCCATGGCTACCGCATTCAGAGTGCGGGGCTTTTGGACAACACGAAGCATATGGACGGGTACATCCCTATCCACTTCGATTCGCTGCCAAAGGCGCACATCGACGAGGACGGGGACATCGACGTCGGTGTCATGCAGCTAGCACGCAACGCGGTGGACCTCCTGGTCGCCAACGACGTACGCACGTTAAACGTTGAGAACGTCGCGCACCAGAATCACCAGCACGAACACTACGCACTTGTTGGAGTCCCTGGGGAAAGCGTGAGTCTTTTTCCGGGCGAGCACTCCGACATCCTGCAGATGGCACCCGTGGTCATCCCGTTGCGCAGATTGGATGACGAACCAGCCCCAAGTGGCCTGAGGAGACTGGTGTTCCAAGCTGGACCGGAACTTCCTACAATCGAAGGGAAGCCGATCCAGAGCATCAAGGGCATGAGCGGTGGGCTCATCGTCGCCCTGAGATTCGAGCCGGAGGCGTCTTACGTGGCTTTCGCGATCCAGTCGGCTTGGAGCCAGAGCACAAGACAGCTCAAGGCCATGCCGCTCCACCCCGTCATCACTCTCATTGCCAACCCCACTCTTGAGTAAGTTGACCGAGAATCCTGGCCAACAAAACGGCATCTTGTCTTCTGTAACTCGTGGCCGCCACCGGAGCTTGCGGCACCATCCACACTTCAATAGGCTGCAGGCACACTTGCCCGCTATTCAAGGTCCTCCCGGGGGCGACCTTCCACCCAGGGGAGTCCACGGTAGTTTGGGATCCCCGTGAGGTAAACGCAAGCACATGAACTCGACGTCTGCCGAAACGGCCCTGAAGACGCTTGCGGCGTTGGAGCACCTTTCGGACTCGGTCACCAACCTGCTCCAGTCTAGGGAATGCAGCCCAGCCGCCGAGTCGCAGGGTGATCTTGAGCGTCGAAACTACACGACTCCCGAACTCGTCTCTCATGCCCACTCGTGCGGCTTCATGTCCTTGGAATCAGCGGACGACCATCTGGTGGCCTACCTCCGCGCCTACCAGTCGCCTGCGACAACCCTCGCGCCTTGGACCTGTCTCCGCGGCCTTCTGGAGGTTGTGGCTGTTGCTGTTTGGCTTCTCGATCCTAGCATCGACGCTGAGACACGGGTGAAGCGCCACTTTGCCTTCCGGTACGAAGGCTTCGACCAACAACGGAAGATGCTTCAGGAGGTGGGTAATTCGCTGACGTCCCTTGAAGCTCGAATCGACACGGTAGAGAGGCAAGCTCTGGCCTTGGGATTTGCGCCGATGGTGGACGGAAAGGGCCGCCGGTATGGAATCGGCCAGCAGTGGCCAGGGATTACAATGCTGATCGGGCAGGTGCTCGGGTCAAAGCGCAAAGAGAACTACCGGCTGCTTTCAGCCATTGCCCACGGTCACCATTGGGCCATCCATCAGGTCGGCTACCAGATCGACAGAACGAGCGGTGCCCCCGTGGGCACGAAGCACGTTCACCCCGACGCCGTTGCTTGGTCGGCAATTGTAGCTGCAGGAGCGATGGCAGACGGTCTTGGGAGCTTATGGAAGCTTTACGGGTGGGATTGGAACGAGCTTGTGAACCTGCTTGAGGAGACCTACGATATGGGCGGCTATGGGAACCAGGCGAGGACGTGGAGATAGACTTGACGTGTGTCTCGCTGATCCCGAGCTTGACCTGTTCCCCTTAGGTTGACCCACTTGGGGTGTGAGATCCGTCTTGGAGATCGCACATGGCAAAGGGAAAGAAGTATTCGGAGGACGAGATCCTGAAGGTTCTTAAGGAGATCGAGGGCGGGGCGAGCATCGCCTCGGTAGCCAGAGCCCACGGTATCACGGAGTCCTCCGCCGAAGGCTCCGGCCCGCAGGCCGACCAGACCATCTACCGCTGGCGGGAAAAGTACGGCGGCATGCAATCTGACGAGCTCAAGAGGCTGAAAGAACTCGAAGCCGAGAACCAGCGGCTCAAGCGGATCGTGGCGCGCCAGGCGCTGGAGATCGACGCCTACAAAGAGGTGGCGGAGGGAAAATGGTGAGCCCGGCCACGAGGCGTCGGGCGCTGGGAGCACTGCTGGCGAAGGGCGTCTCCAGGCGGCTCGGCTGCCGGGTGGTCGGGCTTTCCAGGAACGCCTCGAGGTGCGAGCGCAAGGATCGGCGGCCCGAACTCAGGAGCGAGGTACTGAAGCTCTCTCGGGAGAACCCCCGCTACGGCTTCCGCCGGGTGCACACGCTGCTGGGGCCGGGAGTCAACCTCAAGGCGGTGCACCGGATCTGGCGAGAGGAAGGTCTGTCGCTTCGAACTCGGAAGAGGCGGCGCATCGAGGTCGAGAAGAAGAACGAGCCGGTTCCGACTCGCTTCGGCGAGGTCTGGAGCGTCGACTTCGCCTCCGAGTGGCTGGAGAACCGGAGGCAGGCAAGGATCGTGGGACTACTGGACGTCGCCACGCGGGAGAACCTGCTCTTGAAGGCACAACCCTCCATCCGCGCACACCACCTCGTCAAGGAGCTCTCCTGGCTCTTTCTCGTGCACGGCAAGCCGAAGAAGATCCGCTTCGACAACGGCCCCGAGTTCAGGTCCAGGAAGCTCACGAAGTTCCTCGAGGAGCAGGGCGTGGAGGCCGGCTTCATCGAGCCTGGCTCTCCCTGGCAGAACGGCCACACCTGGGAGCTTCTTCGGCAAGCTCCGGGACGAACTCCTGAACACGGAGATCTTCCCCACCGGAAGGGACCTGCAGGCGCTCCTGGACGGCTACCGGGACCACTACAACCACCGTCGTCCCCACTCCGCACTCGGAGGGCTGACTCCCGCGACGTACAAAGAGAAGATCAAGATCAAAATGGAGGCAGAGGCTCTAACACCTTAGGTGGGTCATCTATTGGGGACTGGTCAAGCTGCTGTTTCCGAGCCAGTTGCGCTTTGCCGTGAGCACTAACGAATTCGCCCCCAACTAGTCATAGCTAAGGCACCCTCGCCTATGGGCCCCAAGTAGACCACGAAGAGATAATTGCGTCTGAAGTCCGGGACTACGCTGCACCCGATTCTTTCAACGGTGCACTTAAGGCTGTGGTGCTGTCAGTTTTCAAGAGTACGGTTGGTTCGTGGCAAAATCATCCGACAGAACTTGTGGAGATAAACCGACTCTGTCTGGCTCGTCTGCTATTCGCCACTCAAATTCTGTCGCAGGATAGGACTCACGAGAGTCGGAGTTTGATGAGTATCGTGAAGCTGAAGGTCAGGATATCGAACCTGGTGCGTCATTAATGGAACCACATCCAGAGGAACTGCTTCCCAATCCGTGGTCACCTTCAACGAGAAGCGGCATCCTTATGGAAGGCTCAAATCAATAACGACGCTACGGACGGTGATCGGCGGCTCGCTGAGCCGTTTTGCCTCTGCGTCCCAGTAACTTCGCCACTCTGAGAACCCCTGGGGCCGTGGTTTTCGGCGCTTACCTTCTGGAAACTTCATGCCGTACGTGTAACCTACTAGATACACACCGTGGCGCAAACCGGAGTTTGCCATGTAACGCCCAATTAACTGACGCTCCATTCCCGTCCAGAGCTCACTTTCGTTAGTCGCTAGCTTTACCTCTAGGACCACCGCTGCGTGGACGCTTCGCGCAGGAGTTGCAGAGCGTACTTCGACGAGGATGTCCCACCGTTCGCCACGGCGAGGCTGTACCTCTCGATTGGGGGTTACGGCGATCCTCGCTAAATCTGTCCGAAGCCACTCAGCTACGAAGTCGGAAAATCGCTCCTCGGCTTTTGGGCGGGGTTTCTCTCCTTCGTCCCACAGTGCCCATGCCATTCCCGTCCGGCGGAGATGCACATCCAGAGAGTGGAGAGAGCGAACGACGGCATCTTGGAGGTCCACATCGCTTCGAACCAAGCCTCGTCGTGGATCGCTGAGTAGAATGCGCACCTCCGATGGAGTGAGCCACCTCCAATTCTCTTCAACCATTCGTAGCCGGGCATGGAGGAAACTCTCCTCAATGTTTGGGAGTTCCGGAAATTTCTCCTTAAGACGCTCGATTGCAGCTACCGACTCTGTATTGCCTTCGCTATAAATCGAAGCTAGTACCGCGCTTCGGAACGATTGTACGCGGTGGCGAGGGCCAGGGCTGTAGACACCAACCGGATGATCATCTTCCGCTGTGGGATAACGCTCCTCGATTAAAGCAAAGAGCCACTCACGTAGTGGCAGGTTAAGGTGCTTTAATGCTCCATTCTCCCAATGAAGGCGCTTGCTGCTTAAGTCAACGATGAAGCGTCTTGCGAACTGTTCGTCGTCTTCGATCCTCTCTCTGATCCGGTCCCACTCACTAGAGCCGCTGTATGAAGCAATTAAGCAGGCCACAGCGACCGCCCTTTCCAGGTCGACCTCTTCTACTAACTCTTTCACCGCAGCCGCTTGGGCCTTTGAGCTTCCTGCCCGAACTGCTTCCTCGAGAATGCGGAATCGAGTTTCGAACGGCCACTCTTTAGCAAGGTCAAGGAGCCGATCACCAAGTGGTGCACTCAAGTGTTTTCTCGCGTATGCGCCCAAGTGGACGTAGCCGATTTCTTTAGCGTCTGCGTCTAAGCAAGCCAAGATCGAAGCTTCTGTTCGAGCCGAATCTACCTGTGCCGCAATTTCTACAATTCGCTCGTGCTCCTCGTCTTCACTAGATGCCGGGAACGCGGCAAGAGCAACCGACCAGCGAAGATAGGTCTTAGAATCAGGTTCTTTTCCCTCTGATCGCAGGAGCCGCAGAGCTCGATAAGCTGCCATGTCCGGCCAAAAGAACTTCCGCTTTCCCACCCATACAGCTGGATTATCGCGCCCCTCTACAAGATATCTCACCGAAGCATTAATCATTCGTCGGTGAAAGTCCTGATCCTCCTCCTTCCAGCCCGCGAGTTCTTTGACTTCTAGATAGGTTCTGCTCGCGTGATTCCACCCATATTTGTCGAGAGGAAGCCAGTTGAGAAGCTTCCAGAAGGCCGCACGGTCACCGCGCTCAAAAGCACTTAGCAGGCGACGACACTTCGGACGTGGCGCGGCAGCGCCCTTACGATGAACGGGCTGCTCGTTTAACCGCTGCCGAGCCTTCATGTTCGCATACGCTTCTCGAGCCCGGTCCGCCGCTTCACTGCGTATTTCCCATGGCTCCCAAACGAAGGCGAATGTGGCATCAAAGATTGCGTCTGCTCCCTTCCTCTCCAGCACGGCTTGGACGTGCGCATCGTCACTCGCGAAATAGTAAAGACGTCCAATCTCTCTAGCAATCCGTATGGCAGCCATCCGTTTACGTGGATTTGCGACTGCAAGATCCAGGAGGGCGACGAAGTCTGCAGACGCCAAAAGTCCCTGTTCGCCCGTTGTCACAGTCGACACAATCCAGTTATCTCTCTTCGCCCGGGAGCGCAGCATATAGGCAAGAGCGAATCTGGCTTCAAAGCTTAGGGTATTGTCCCGCAGCCAGGTCCATCCCACACCTATGGTTTGACGCTCGATGAAGCGCAGCATTAATGGAGCCAGTTCCTTTCTGATTGAAGCATTCTCTGCTAATTGAAAGCCTCTCTCGAGCGTTCTTTCGATAAGTTCAACTAAAGCGCGGTTCAGGCGCTTCTTTGAAAGTCTCCGAGCCCACCTTAGCAATTCTATGACAGCCGAGTCATCAATGGTTTCCGGAAGGTCGTCTAAGAAGCGGCGATAATATCCGTAGTTGTGCATCTGGGATGGAAGCACGAGCGCCGCAATCATCTGCTGCAGCGAAATCGAACCTGGCCAGAGCCCGCTCAACGCGCAACCGCGGACATCGTGATCTGGATCGCCCGCGTCTTCACGATCTAGTGCGGGTAAGAGCCGGAGCCGATCCTGGGAACGGGGGTACTTCGATAAGGCGTAGGCGGAGGCAATGCGAACGCGCAGGTCTTCTGTTTCATCCAAAGCAACCTCGGCAAGGTTTTGAGCCACTGGCTCGACGGCACACTCTTCAGCAATCTCTGCAACGAGCTCTCGTGCGAACTCATTCATACTTCGATCCAGAAGCACCGACCGCAGTGACTCAGCGAGCTCAGAATTTGCTAGACGATAGAGCAGTCCTCGCGCATGGAACTCACCATAACTCAGTTCGCCTTCCATGGTTAGTCTCACGAGCCGCTTGGCAACGGTCTGGCGGATCTCTTCACTCATGTTGAGGAGATCACCGCGGATCGCAACATGGGGATCGCGCTGGGAAATGAGCTCTATAACTGGAATGGAAGATCCGGGTTTCGAGCAGAGCATCGCCGCCAAACCGTGCAGTTGGGGTGGAACGCGGCCCGTGCCGGTGTCGAGCAGTAGCTGGCGGACCTGATCAAGTGGGACTTCGCGGTCAAAGAGGTACTTTGCAGCGAGAAATTCTGCAATCGGACGCTGGCTCCACGTGATTTCTCCGGTTGAGGTGCCATGACGGAAAGGGCCAACCTTCAGGGCTCGGGCCACCTCCGGTTCGAAGGCCGTTACACCATCTTCCCAAGATTCCTGCTCACTTGGGTCCACAAGGTCACCGATGCGCAGAGCGCGCTCCGGAGCGTTCTGATCGCGATCAATCCAGAGAGTAGTCTTACCTGAAAGAAGTGAGGCGGCAGCAATGCGCGAGAGGAGCCGGATCGCACCGTTAAGACTCAACTTCGAGTGCAAATAGGCGGGACCGACTGCAGCACGTTCATAGTCGACCAAAGCGCGCACTTCTGCCTCGTACATATCCCATAAACTCTCGGCGAGGCGACCATCTCGTGCAAATGCCGTTGCCATTCCTGCAAGTCGCCCAGCGAGCACTGCGAAGTGCGTGGCCCCTACTCGATGTATCTCTCGTCTGAAATCTCTAGGATCAACGCCTAGGACTTGAGCCGCCTCTTCTAGGTCCCGCTCGCTCAGGGGAGCCAGTACCCATGTTTCGAGCTGCGCACCTCGCAACCGCCCCGCTGTAACGAGATGCTCCTCAAGCTCCGCGGTAAGAGTTGAAGTCCTCATTGCGATACGGACGCGGCATTGGGCCGGGCAGCCCGTGGTTAGCCAACGAGAAATGACAGGGCCAAGCGTCCTTACGGGGGACTCATCCGCACTATCGAGAATTAGTTCTCCCTCAGCGACACGAGCAGATACATCCCTGAGCGCATTGGTCAGCTCAGATGCGCTTGAGTACTCGCGTAAGTCCAGTACTGCCCGGTCTGCCAAGGAATCGGCGGGATCCGCCGAGCCCTGACGCACGGCTGTAGACTTTCCAGATCCTGGCTCACCCAGTAGCACCAAAAGCGGCTTCTCACGCAGATCGTGCAGACGTTTTGCGTGTTTGCTAAAGATGTGCCCATACTTGTCCTGCGGGTCATAAAGGAAAGGTCCACCCACAGTTGACGCCTCGTACTCACGAGGAAGCCAATAGCGTGGCCACTTGAATTTGTGCGACATAGGAAGTTGTGTTTTGGCGAGCTCGATTCGGCTGTACGCTTTTCTGGCAAGTAGGCTCTGGAACTATTTACTTTACTGAACTGAGCGTTGAAACGATTTACCTGGCCAATAAGCCACTTGAAGATCAGTTTTAGCCTATATTAGTCAACAGCACAGCTTCTAGGCAGGTTGCACTCGATCCCTGTCCTCGTGATCTCCAACCTCAGAGGCGGTCCCTGGCTGCGACTTCCTCTTGCACCTTGAGTTCTGCAAGCCGGGCACGTTTGGCCACCTCCGCCTGCGCCTCCTCCTTTTGACGCTTTGCAAAACGCGGCAGGGCTGATAGGACCACTATAGCGGGATAAATTTCAGGAGAAGAGGAAACAAGGATTCCGTCCACCTTCAAACTGTCTGTTCGAGTGCACCAGTACTCAGAGATATCGCTCCCGCCGGAAACCGATCTCATAAAAACCTCAACTCGTGCGCCTGATGGATTAAGGATCTCGAAGATCCAAGTGTCGCTATCAGGCCTGATGATCCTCCAGTCTTCCAGTGGGTAAGAGGTCAACCTCCCGATGATAGTTGCGGCCTCAGGATCATCAGGCAGCACGCGGTAGGCAATTGGAGGAAGAGGGTCAACATCTTCCGTGGTGACCCGCTGGCGCTCCGCTCGAACTGCAGAATAGATCCGTTCAAGATACGGGGACTTAGACGTAAGGAGCTTGGACCCGTCGAAAAGACGAACCTGGTCTGGATACCCGCGGTCGATAGAGTATCGTTTCGATTTCCCGTCGCATGGATCAACAGCCGTAACAGCAAACTCGCCTTCTCCATTCAAGACTGACCACTCTTCAGGGCTAATGGCTCCTAAAACCCCGATGATTGGGCAGTCTGGTGGCCGCCATTTTTTTGAAAGTATCTGCAATAAGTTCACGGTCCTCCCTTACTCTTCTTTAGCGCCGCAAAGATTCGGTTGTTCTCTAAAAAATGCCCGAGATCCTCAGATGCTTCATTCGAGCATATCCACTTTTGAAAGATTTTGGACGCGTAGGTGCCGGTTCTGATGACGCAACGAAAAATGCGTTCATGCAATAGATGCCTGGACCGCAAGGCGATTGATCGGTATATGTTCGGTGTGATGCAATGGATGCATGAAACACCCTCCATCACCCCAGGCCTTCGGGCCGACTGTCAATCGGGTCTCCGATCTGATGGCGCACACCACCAAGTACTCGTTTTGGGGAGTCAGCCGCCTCGCCGAGGAAGCGCGTGTCAGCTCGTCTGCCGTCTCCCGGCTCATCAACGGCCAGAAGAACCCGAGCTTTGCTATGGTGGCTCGGATCACGACCGCCCTTGAGTGGGAGTTCGGCTTTCGGATCGATCCACGTGACCTCGTGGCGGAGAACGGACTCTTTCTGACTCGCTTTGCCTGCGATCTAGCTGGCTGCTCGGGGTGCCTCCCAGAGCGAGCCATCGATGAGTTTGGGGACATGAAGCCGACGTTCGCTGGAATCCCTACGGGGCAGTGGGTGACCTCACGGTATCCCAAAGGCTTCGAGCCTCGGGAAAGCACCAGGCCCGGGTTGAATCGATATCCAGATGAACACGACACCGTTGTGCCCGTTGAGCTAACCAGTGAAGAGGAACAGCACAGGCTACGTGGGCACCGACGAGGAACTCGCCCCGCTACAGCGCGTGTGCCGTATAAAAGGCAAAGAATCAACTACCGCTTCGGGAGATGGCACCTGACTGCATCAGATTATTCCAATCAGTGCTGCTTTAGCGGGGTTTTGCCTTCCACCTTCCCATTCCCCCCATCCCAACATCCCGTGAAACCTCACACGAACCACCTCCCTGTGCCATTCTTGCTCGGCCCGCTGGCCCATTCATTCGGCGCATTGTCCGCCACCGGCTCCAAACTTCTTGAAGCCAGTGGCGATGCAGTGGCCCTGGACCTGGTGGGCACACCAAAAAGTGATGGGGCGCGGGTGAACTGACCCTTGTGCGGCTGCGCGCGGCCTGACTATGTTGTTCTCGATCTCAATCCCAGTCAAAATTGGACAACCTTGGAGGTCTGACAATGAAAAGTGGGCACTGCCTTCCCGACTCGGATACCCAAATGTGGGAAGACAATAGAAACGCAAATGGCGCGATGGGCTTCAAATGACGAGGATACTTATCACCGGCGCGGCAGGGTTTCAGGCGAGCTACATCATTCGGCGCCTGCGCGAGAAGTACGACCTTACGCTATTCGACCGCGCCGCGCCGCGCGAAGAATTTTCTGACCTGCCATTCATCAGCGGCGACATCACGCGGCTGGAAGACGTGGAGCGCGCGATGGAAAACTGTGACGCCGTGGTGCATCTGGTGGCCCTCGTGCGCGGACGCGCCAATCTGCCGCTCGAAGCCTATTGCGATGTGATGGTGAAAGGCACCTGGAATGTGGCCCAGGCCTGCGTAGCCCAAAAGGTGCAACGGCTGGTCAACATTTCCAGCATCGTCGCGAGCGGTTGGCCGTCGTCGAAGAGCGCGCCGTATCGCGTGGACGAGAAGGCGGAGTTCGGTGAATCCGATCTGTTTTACTCCCTCGCAAAAAACCTGGGCGAAGCTATCGGCAACGTGTACCACCAGGCACACGGGCTGGAAGTGATTCACTTGAGGCCTGGCATCATTGCACGCGACGGAGCCAACGCCGAACCGCAGCCGACGGATGCGCCGTTCTGGTTCGTTCACGTCGACCCCGAAGATGTGGCGCAAGCCGTTGAAGCCGCGCTGCACACCGAAACCAGACACGGCACCTTTCAGATTGTGGCGGGACGCGAAGATGCACTCTTTGATTGGCGTGAGGCGGCCGAAAGACTAGGCTACGCGCCGTCACACAACTGGCCCGAGATTCCTATCGCCAAGTCATGAATCAAAACGTCGAGCGCGCGATCTCATTGAGCGGAAAAACCGTCGTGGTGACGGGGGCTAGCCGGGGGCTTGGGCGCGCGGTCGCCATCGAATTCGCGGCGCGGGGGGCCAACGTTTTCGGCGTTGGGCGCGACGAGATCGCACTGCAGGAAACCGCCCAGCTCGCGGGGGCAGGCTTCTCTGCCGGAACCCTCGACGTGCGCGACGAGGCAGCGGTCACGGAGTACTTCGCGGCATTGCCTTCGCTCGACGTGCTGATCAACAACGCAGGCATCGCGCGCATCCGCCCGCTGCTGGAGACACCCGCCGAAGAAGTGCGCGAAATGCTGGAGATTAATGTTGTGGCGGCGTTCGTCGTACTGCGCGAGGCGGCGCGGAGGATGGCACAAAGCGGCGGCGGCCATATCATCAACATCGCATCGGACGCAGCCACGCGCGGTATCGATGGCATGGCGCCGTATGTTGCGAGCAAGCACGCCCTGCTGGGCCTTTCACGCTCGGCGCACCTCGAATTAAAGCCATCGGGCGTCCGTGTCAGCGCACTGTGCCCCGGCCCCATCCAGACCGAAATTCTCGGCCCCGGAACGATATGGTCGGGCGCTATCCCACCCTCCGCGCTTGCCAAGCTAATCGCGGACTTAGCCGAGACGCCGCCTGGCCTTGCTACACCCGAAATCCTTGCACTACCGGCATAAAAAATACAGGCGAATGTAAACAGCGACGAACAACGCTAGAAGCTCTTTTATTAGCGGACTACCTTATGGACTTTCCTCTCTCCAAAAACTCACCTGTTTCATTCCTGCTCGGCCCACTGGCTGATTCGCTGGGCGTATTGCCCGGCACTGGCTTCAAACTCACGGAGGCCGGTCGCGGCGAAGTGACCCTGGAACTAGTGGGCGAGCCGAAGATCGAGGCCGAATCCGCAACCTGGCTCTTCCGCGACGCCGACGGTTTGGAAGTGACCATTGAAGCGCAGCGCGACGAAAGGGTCTGCGTTTTGCGCAGTAAGGTCGCCAATCGCGGTGCAGAACCTCGATTCTTGAACCAGATGCAGGTGCGGCTGGACTTTCCCGCGAGCAACCGGCGCTGGCATCTGACCAGCGCGGGCGGTGGCTTCCCTGGGTGTAGCTATCCGACTTCGGCTTACGAGACGCGCGACCAATTTATGCCCTACGATGGGATCGTCGAGCTTTCTTCGGCACCCGGAGGTCGTTCCAGCGATAAGGATTTGCCCCTTGCCATAGCCCACCTAGGCGGCGGCGAGGATGCAGTCGGGTTCTGGTTTGGGTTGGAGTGGTCGGGGCAATGGTATATGACCCTGAACACCGAGGGAGACAAAGGGGTTTACGCCGATGCCGGCGTCCCGATTTCAAAGCTGCGCTTGGAGCCGGATGAAGAACTCGAATTTCCGGCTTTTCACTGCGGCGTGTTTCGCGGCGATGCTTCGGTGGGAACGAACGAATTGCGCCGATATATCTATCAAAAGTTACAGCCCGACTATCGGGGAGAACGGCCCTACCCCCGCGTCTCCTACGATCACTGGTTTGGCCTCTACGACGATATCAACGACGAGGTGCTCAAACCGCAGGTTGATCGCGCCGCGCAAATCGGCGTCGAGTACTGGACGCTTGACGCTGGCTGGTTCGGCGGCTTTTATTCGCACACGGGCAACTGGAATACCACGGATGCCCGCAAGTTTCCGCAGGGATTGGAGGGGCTGGCCGACTATGTGCGGAGCCGGGGAATGGAAATGGGCCTGTGGTTCGAGTGCGAACGCGCCTTCCACGGTTCTTGGGCTGCCCGAGAGTATCCAGAGCTATTTTTCGAGCCCCTGCACGAGGGTGGCGCATTGCATCTGAATCTAGCGCGGCGCGATGCCCAAGACTGGCTCATCGAACTGGTAAGCGGCTGGATTAGCAGGTTGGGCCTCCAGTGGAGCCGCTTCGATTACAACATCGATCCCGCGCCCTACTGGAAAGCCGCCGACCCCACGGGCAAGATCCAGTTCGCCTATGTTCAGGGGCTTTACCGCGTGCTGGATGAACTGCGGGCACGCCATCCCGACTGGATGTTGGAGAACTGCGCCAGCGGTGGGCGCCGCACCGACTTGGGCACTCTCGCTCGCAGCCACACCAACTGGTTCAGCGACTACGTGGACGACGCCAATGTCGTGCGCTGGATGCAACTGCGTTCGCAGCGCTTTATGCCCGGCAATTGTTCCAACGCTTCAGTGAACGTCAGGCGCGGCGCGGGCGATCCGGCCAGCATCGACCACGAAATCTTGGCCCGTGCCACCAACAAGCTTGGGTTCGACGGTGACATCGCCTGCCTCAGCGATGCCGCCGCCGAACGTTGCCGGTTCTGGGTCGAGAAGTACAAGGAGTATCGCCACCTTTTGGTGCAGGACTTCTACCAACTTACACCTGCACCGCGCACGCCCGACGATTGGGATGTAGTGCTGTGGTCGACCTATGACGGCAGCGAAGGATTGGTGGCCGCCTATCGTTATGAAGGAGCTGAAACGTGGTCCGGTGCCTGGCGTTCGGTCACCCCAGGAGCAGACTATCAACTTGTCAATCTCGATTCGGGAGAAACCTCAAGGGCTTCAGGCATTGAGCTCAATAGACGAGGAGTCGAATTCGCGTTGCCACAAAACGGCGCGGCGTTGTTGCACTGGAGCCGTTTGTAATCGCTCTGGACGCGCTAAATCAGCCCGCCACGCGCTGGAAGACGCTGTTCCCACTGGTAGAGGTCCAGTGGGAACACTCGTGTCCGGTCATGTGATCAGGGCTTTTCCCGGCTAAACCATCACCGCGGCTGGATCGAGAAGCCGCGCCGCGAACTGCCAGATGCGGCTCAGGAGACATTGCCGCGCACGGCTGCCTCGATCTTGGCCACGTCGATCTTTCCCATCTCCATCATCGCCTCGAACGCGCGCTTGGCGACGTCGCCACCCTGGGCCATCGCGTCGGTTAGGACGCGCGGCGTGATCTGCCAGGAGAGGCCCCATTTGTCTTTGCACCAGCCGCACACGCTCTCCTGCCCGCCGTTGCCGACGATCGCGTTCCAATAGCGGTCGGTCTCCTCTTGGGTATCGGTAGCGATCTGAAAAGAGAACGCCTCGCTGTGCTTGAACGCGTCTCCACCGTTGAGGCCGACGCACGACACGCCGCAGACCGAGAACTCGACGAGGATAACGTCGCCCTCCTTTCCACTGGGGAAATCGGAGGGTGCCAGGTGCACCGCGCCGACCGCGCTATCGGGAAAGGTCTCCGCGTAAAAGCGCGCGGCTTCTTCGGCGTCGCCGTCGTACCACAGGCAAATCGTGTTCTTCTTCATCGTTGCTTCCCTCTCTGGCTTCCCTTGCCGTCCGATGCTCTCCACTGGGCAACCTCGCCCCCACCTGGGTTGGCCGTCGGCAAAGAAGTGTATCAGCCTCCCCAGCGTCGCCTCTAGAAAACTGCCGTGGACAATCTAGCGCACCGCGTCCGTTCGCCGGGCGAGGAAGTCATCCAGTTCTGTTCGGGTGGGCAAGCCTTCCCAGTCGCCCCGGGTTTGGCAAACCATTGCCCCCAGCGCATTACCCCGAAGAACGGCCTCCGGCCAGTCGAGCCCATCGAGACGTCCCGAAAGAAGACCCGCTGCAAATCCATCGCCCGCCCCCACCGGATCGACCACCCGCTCGACCGGGAACGACGGCACGTGGACGGACTGCTCGCGGTCGAAGTACCACGAGCCTTCGGGGCCTGCCTTCACGATGACGCGCGGAGCGCCCGCATCCAGCAGTGAAGCCGCCATCGCGCGTGGATCGGTCGATCCGGTTAGCATCTCCCCCTCCGCCAGCCCAGCCAGCACGATATGAGTCTTGGGCAGAAAACCCAGAAGCGTCTTTCGCGCCTCGTCGTCGGACCACAGCTTCCGCCGGTGGTTCGGATCCAGCCAAATCGGAATCCCTTGTTCGGCCGCCGCCCCGACGATCGCCTCGACCATCGCGCGGCAAGACGGACTTAGCGCAGGGGTGATGCCGGTCAGGTAGAGAATGCCCGCATCGACCCAAGAAGCGGCGGAAAACGTATCGGGAGCTGCTTGGCTCATCGCTGAGCCGCGCCGGTAGTAGAACACCTCTGGCTCACCCCCCGGACGCCGGTTCTTCACCATGAAGGCAGTCGGCCCCGCGTCGTTCACCTGCACAAAAGAGGTGTCCACCCCCTCCCCGCGCAACCCTCGCACCACTATCCGGCCGAACACGTCGTTGCCCAAGACGCTGACCCACCGGGCTCGATGGCCGAGCCGGGCCAAACCGATGGCGACGTTGACCTCGGCCCCCGCGAACGTCATGCTCAGGTCCATCCCTCGGTCCAGAGGCTGGTCCGCAGGGCCAGCCAAGCTCACCAGCGTCTCACCGATGAGGACGACCGGGCCGCTCAAACTTGCGCCTCGCGAGCCGCCTCGGCAAAGCGCCGCGCCAAGGCTGTCAGGTCGTCCCATCGCCCTTCGGCAACCAGCCGCAAATCCACCAAATTGCTCCCGACCCCGACCGCGGGGCATACCTCCAGAAAGCTGGCGATGTTCTGGAGCGACACGCCCCCCGTCGGCACGAACCGCACGAACGGGAGCGGGGCCAGTACGGACTTTATGTAATCCAGCCCCAGCGAACCCGCCGGGAACAGCTTGACGAAGTCCGCTCCTGCCTGATGGGCGGCAAAGATTTCGGTGGGCGTCATCGCCCCGCAAAGGATCGGCACCCCTTGCTCACGGCACTCCGCGATGGTATCCAGTTGGAGCGTTGGTGTGACGATGAACTGCGCCCCCGCATCGATCGCCTTTCGAGCGTCGTCCGGCCCCAAGATCGTCCCGGCCCCGATCGTCACTGACTCGCCCAATTGGTCGCGCACCTGGGAGATGCCCGCCAGGGCTCCCGGAGTGTTGAGCGTGATCTCCATCACCCCGACCCCTCCCAAAGAAAGGGCTCGACAGGTGGCAACCGCATCGACCTCCGCCTTCGACCGCAAGATTCCAACGATGCCCCCGATCATGTCGGATGCACCTTATCACACGGCGATCCTGGCAAGCTACAACCAATTAGCAGGGTGGGAATTGAGCTTAGCTTTGGGCTGTCGCCAAACTTCCCTTTCATAGGCTAAGGTCCAAGGGGACAGCGTTGCGTCTGGTGGGAAAACATGATAGTCGAGGTCTTAGCTCATCCGTCAGGAAGTCGAATCTACACCGTTCGGTCAGCGGAAAACGAGTTCCAGTTATCCTCGTTCGGCGGACAGCTCCTAAGCTGGAACAAGGGCGGCGTTCCGATCCTCTTTGCCAACGAAGCGGCGGCCGTCCAAGACGGCCGAACGGCGTACCGGGGCGGGGCTCCGATCTGCTTCCCCCACTTCAGCAAAGGGCACTTCCTACCCAGCAACACGCCGGTCGAGCCCCAGCACGGACGGTCGCGGACGAGCCAGTGGGACGTCGAGGTCCGCGAAGACGATCAGGCGCTCGTCTTCCGAACCGAACAGCCTTCCTCCGAAGGGTTCGGGCCGACGACGTTCGGGTGCGAGGTCGCCTACGTCTTCACCGACGACCTCGCCATCCACGCTAAAGTCTCGAATCTGGGGGAGCGGCCAGCGCCGTTCCAGTTCGTCGTTCACAGCTACTGGGCCACCCAAGACCCGGGGCGAGCTGTCGTGGCGGGCTTGGGAGAACGGTACTTCGACAACCGGGAGGGGCTAGCCGAGCGCCTCGATCCCGATTCTGGGAAGGCGCACACCCCACCGTTCGACCGCGTGTACCCGGACGCGGCCGATGAGATGGAAGTGCGGACGGAGGTCTATTGCCTTGCCATCAAGACGCACGGGTGTGCCGGTGCCGTTCTGTGGAACCCGGGCAACGACCACGGCATCCGTGATCTCCAATCCCCGGACTTCGTCTGCGTCGAGAGCGGCATCGTTACTCCGTCCCACCTAGCCCAACCGGGCGAGGAACGGCTGGTCTCGGTCGCTTACCGGGCCGAAATCTTAGGCTGACGGTAGCCCAAGAGAGCGGCGAGCGCTGCTAGTCGTTGTTCGCTCCTCATCGGCTCCGGCCGTCATCGAACGGACTAGCCAGTGGTTCGCTTCTCCGGCAACGGCCGGAGAGCCTCGAACCCGGCTACGGCCGATAGCACCGCGGCCCGCCAAACCAGCCCCCAACCTCTTGGCGGCTGACCACCTATTGCCACGTTACTAAATTTCTCTTGGCATCCCATCACATCCGTGCTACACTCTCGGAACGTTCCGAATCGGAACGTTCCGAAAAGGTAACAGCTTGAACATAGTCGAACTTGCGAAGGAAATGGGTCTCTCGAAGACCACCGTGGCGGATGCCCTGAAGGGCAGCCCGAAGGTGAAGGCATCGACCCGGGAGCTTGTCCTTAAGCGATCGCGAGAGATGGGCTACGTGCCCAATCGCGCGGCCCAGCAGTTAGCCACCGGCCGCAGCCGACTGATCGTGGCCCACCACCCAACGGAAGAGATCCTCGGCAACCGGCACGTGGTCACAGCGATGCGCGGAATCCATCGGGTGCTGTCTGCCGAAGGGTATGGCATCCTCCTCGACTACCCCGAGCGAAGCGACGACAATCCGCAGATTCTCCGCGAGCAACTTCGGTCGGGCAACCTCGGCGGAGCCATCCTGCTCGACCGCCGAGGTTTCTCCCAGGAGGACATGGAGTTCCTCGCCGACGCCAACCACCCATGCGTGTGCCTCGGCGACCGCCACGAGGCCGGGCATCCCTTCCTCGGCAGCGTTGTCATCGAAGAAAAGTCAGCCGCGCGAGCCAGCGCCGATCTTCTAGTCGAGGCCGGGCACCGGAAAGTCGCCGTGATCAACTCGCACCACCAAACGAGCGTGGTCGACACGGTTATCGACGAGTTGGGCAAGCACTGCATCACGGTTCCGAAGGAGTGGAAACTCCAGTGCGAGTCCGACCCGGGACCGGCGCTTCCCCTCGTTCGGGACCTCCTCCTCCAGGACCCGCGACCGACCGCCATCTTCGTTCGGACCGACGAGATCGCGCTGGCGGTGATGTCCGAGGCACGACGTCTCAACCTCGAGCTCCCCCGCGATCTTTCCATCGCCAGCTACGACGAGTTCCCATACGCGGGCCACGTCTTCCCCGCTCTCACGACCGTAAAGATCGACTCCTTCGCTGCCGGCATGGCCGGAGCCGAGCTCTTCTTGGGCCTCCTGAGAGGACTGGTCGAACCGAATCCCGTCGTCACGCTTTCCAACCAACTCGTCGTTCGCGACAGCGTCGCCATTGCTCCGTCCCACGTCCGACCCATCCGGATCTGACCGACCCTCCGTTCCAACGAAGGAATGAAATCATGAGAAAAGCCTTCACGCTCATCGAGCTCCTCGTCGTCATCGCCATCATCGCGATCCTCGCCGCCATCCTCTTCCCCGTCTTCGCCCAGGCAAAAGCTGCCGCGAAGGGCACGACCTGTCTCAGCAACCTCAAGCAAGTAAGCCTCGGTCTGATCATGTACGCGGGCGACCACGACGATACGTCCTGCCGCTCGCTTACCGTGCCGTACAACAGCTCCGGCGGAGTCGATTGGGGATCCATCCGTCTCCACCGCCAGGGCGACCTCGGCGCGAACACCTGGGGCTGGCAAGGATCCACTCAGCCGTACGTGAAGACCGGACCCGGTCCGGCGTGGGAAGCCACTACGGACGCCGAGTTCGACAAGTCGGTCGGCAAGGGCGGGCAGATCTGGAAGTGCCCCTCCGATCCGGTGAACAACCACCCCGGCGGCTTCTCGTACGCGATGGCCAACGGCTACGGATGGCGCGCGGCCGACAAGCAGGCGTTCGACAACGACTACCAGGTCGGCGGCTCGGCTGCCCGCAGCATGACCACCATTCCCTCGCCCGCTGAGTTGATCATGATCACCGAAAGGCCCGGCGACTACAAGCGCACCAACTCCCCTTGGGGTGGCGAGGTCTCAACGCCCACCATCTCGGGCGGACGATGCTGCCAGGGCCAGTTCGACAACATGCCGGACGGCTCGAAAGCCGCCCATACGGGCCGCTTCAATTACGCCCTCGCGGATGGCCACGCCAAGTCGTTCCGCCCCGAGGCAACGATGGGCAAGGGTATCCCCCTCGACGAGTGGTACAACGTCGGCGGTCTCTGGACCCTCGACCCCGAGGACTGATCCAACCGGTCCGGCGAAAATCCCGCCGGACCACGCAATCCCTTAGGAGGCCAGATGAACATTCGCAGTATCTCCATCCTCACCCTGGCATCGATCGCCTTGGGCGGTCTCGCCGGGTGCAGCGGCGAAGACGACGGCGTCGCGATGCACCCACCCGATCCGGCGAAGCAAGCCGAGAAGGTGAAGAACGACCCGAGGCTGAGCCAGGCCGAAAAGGACGCGATCCTCGGGGCCATGGGCGGCCAGAGGGGCAACAGCAACGGTCCCGCTGCGGCCAGTCGCTGACCCTTTTCATGAGTAAGGGCCTCTACGACGTCGTGATCCTTGGGGGCGGACCCGCCGGGAGCACCGCGGCGGGTCTTCTCCGCCGCTACGCGCCAGAACTCAGCGTCGTCGTCCTCGAGCGGGAGGTATTTCCCCGCGATCACGTGGGCGAGAGCCTGTTGCCGCCGATCGGGCACGTGCTCGACGAGCTTGGTTGTTGGGACGCGGTCGAGCGCGCCGACTTCCCCGTCAAGGTCGGGGCGACGTACCGATGGGGAAACACCGACGACCTCTGGGACTTCGAGTTCGTGCCCGAAGGCTTTAAGGATACGGAGCGGCCCGCCCGCTTCCGGGGCCAGCGACGCCTCACCGCGTTCCAAGTCGACCGGTCCGTCTACGACAAGGTCCTTCTCGACCACGCCGCCAGACTCGGGGCAGAGGTTCGCGAGGGCGCCAAGGTGGTCGAAGTCTTACGGGAGGGCGACCACGTCGAGAAGGTTCGGCTAGCGTCCGGAGAGACCGTCGAAGGAAGGCACTACCTCGATTGCACCGGCCACTCCGGCCTTCTTCGCCGGGCGATGGGTGTCCAAACCGAGTGCCCGTCAAGCCTGCAGAACATCGCGATCTGGGATTACTGGCGAAACGCCGAGTGGGCAGTGCGGATCGGGGTGGGCGGCACGCGCGTGCAAGTGATGTCGTTGGGGTACGGCTGGCTCTGGTTTATTCCGGTTGGTCCCGACCGTACCAGCATCGGCCTCGTGTGTCCCGCCGCTTACTACCGCGAGTCGGGGTGTCGGCCGGAAGACCTCTATCTAGAGGCCATCGCATCGGAACCGCGCATCTCCGCCTTGACCGCTCGCGCCGCACGAGAAGAACGCCTGTCGACGACCCGCGACTGGTCCTTCGTCGCCTCAAGGCTACAGGGTGAGAATTGGATGCTCGCGGGCGAGAGCGCCGGATTTGCCGACCCGATCCTCGCCGCCGGGCTGACCCTCGCTCACTGGGGTGCGCGCGAAGCCGCCTACACCATCTTAGAGCTCGAGCGGGGAACCCACGATCCTGCCTGGCTGAAAGCGAACTACGAGGCGCAGAACCTCGCCCGCATCCGCCAGCACATCCGGTTCGCCGACTACTGGTACAGCGCCAACGGGTGCTTTACCGACCTCAAGGAGTTCACCCGCGAGATCGCACGCGACGCCGGGCTTGAGCTCACTGCCGACCAGGCCTTCCAGTGGCTCGGGACGGGCGGGTTCGCCACCGACGGCCTGGGGTACGGCGCGGTGGGGATCTACTCGATCGGCGCCGTAAAGCAGGTAACCCAGCGAATGACCGGCACCACCGCCAGTTGGAAGATCAACGGCATGAACCTCTTTCGCTTGGACCTCCAAGGGGCCGAGCGAAAGAGGTTCATGCCGTCTACGAAGAAGGTCGAATCACCAAGGAGACCTGCTACGTTCGGGACGGAAAGCGGTTGCCGCTGACCGGCCTCTACAAACCGCTCGTCCAGGTCCTCTGTCGAGAGCGACGACTCGACACCATCGTGGCGGAGCTCCGCGGCCAACTTTCCGCTTTCAGGGGCCTAGAGTCGGTGGAATCGGGAATCGAGCGCTGTCTCCACGCGCTCGAAGGGCTGGTTCACGAGGGATGGGTAAAGGGGGACCGGGAGCGCAAGCGACCCACCCTCCAGTTCTCGACGGCGGACGAGAGCGCGTCAATCCATCGGAACCACGACCCCGAACCTTCGAACTCTTAGCCGCAACGGGTGGACGCGATCCGCCGAATCAAAAACTCTGGCTGAATCTTATAAATCGAGTTATACTGCTCTCACTGCTGTCTATAAACCGATTTATATGAACCTTAAGGAACTCGCCCAGGAACTCGGTGTCTCGACCGCCACGATCTCTCAGGCCATCACGGGAGGGAAGAACATCAGTGAAGCCAAGCGGAAGCTGATCCTCAGCGAGATGGACCGACGGGGCATCGAGCCGAACCAGCAGGCGCGCCGCCTTCGGGCTGGCCAAACCTGGGTCTTCTCGTTCGACTCGTTGGCCGAGCACAACCTGGACCCGTACGTCATGTCGCTTGAGCGGCAACTGCTTCGCGAAGTAGAAGCCAGCGGATACTCCCTCACCATCAGTGGCCACGCTCCGGACGGCTTTGGGCCCGCGATTGGACACCGGTCGAGATCGCGAAGCACGGACGGGGCCTTCGTTTTGGGAGGCGGTTGGCTGAAGGATGCCGACCCCTTGGTCGCGACTCCCTGGCACCCCTGCGTCTGCTTCGACATCACCGCCATCGCGCGACCCCACTCTGCGACCGTCGTAACGGACCTGCGGCCCGGAATCGCCGGTGCCGTCGAGGCCCTGGTGGCGGCGGGGCACCGGAGAATCGCCTACGTGGGCTGGAGCTTGGAAACGACGGTCCGCGAGATGGTTCGGGTTGAGTTGGAGGCGCATGGCGCGGTGTTGGACACGTCCCATGAACTCGTCGCCGGTGACCTAACCGTCGATGCCGGAGCCCAAGCGGTCCGCGAGCTGCTGGGCCGACCCTCGCCCCCTTCCGCCGTTATCGCCAGAAAGGACGTGATCGCCGTCGGCATGGTGTCGGAAGCCCTCAGGATGGGCAAATCCATCCCGGGTGACCTGTCGATCATCGCGTTCGACGACACCTTCCTTGCCACCGCGATCCACCCCCGACTCTCCACGATCACCATCGACACCGCCGCCGTCGCGGCGGCCGGAGCCCGCCTCATGCTGTGTCTGCGGAACCAACCTGACGACACCCCAACTCCCCTGCACATCTCGTGCCCCTTTACTTCCCGCGAAACCGTCGGGCCGCCGCGATAGCGGTTCGAGGGCTTCCCCCCACCCCTTCCACTCGTACCAACGGAGGTATCCCCATCATGAAGCGAGCCTTTACGCTCATCGAACTCCTCGTCGTCATCGCCATCATCGCGATCCTTGCTGCCATCCTCTTCCCCGTCTTCGCCCAGGCCAAGGAAGCGGCCAAAAAGACGTCCTGCTTGAGTAACCACAAAAACGTCAACTTGGCGATGCTCATGTACATGGGCGACAACGAGGACCTCTATCCGCGCATGCAGTACTTCGACTACTCCCAAACGGTGGACACGTGGGAGGGCACCAAGGGACCGCTCCAGGTGACCTGGAACGTCGCAATCTTCCCGTACGTTAAGAACGGCGACCAGGGCCAGAAGGTCAACGGCGGCATGGTCGGCGGCGTGTTCAGCTGCCCGACTTTCCCGACCCCGAAGCTGACGAACCAATTTGGCTACGCCTACGGAGTCGGCCACGAGGGCTCCGACTCTTCGGTCTCGGCCTCGACCGTGGACGCACCGGCGGACCTCTTCGTGATCGCCGACAAGGGGCAGTTCACCAACCCGTTCTGGGGCATGCCGATGATCGAGACGCGCGCCTTCGCTTGGGGCGTCGAGGTGGACCCGGCGGAGCCGACCGGATGCAAGTCCCCGAACACGACCGCCTTCTCGAAGAAGTACGACAAGGACTACGCGGTCGACCCGTCCTACAAGTCGGGCGGTGGCTGGCCGGGCGCGGCCGCGGCCAACGACTCTTGGCCCTACAACTGTGGTCCGCGCTACCGGCACTCCGGAACCTCCACGATGTCCTTCGCGGATGGCCATGCCAAGGCGATGAAGCTCGGCTCGCTCGACTGGGTGAAGCACATGCGAATTGCCGGCGTCAACGACTGCAAATAGATCGCGGTGGCCGCCTCGTCGGCGGCCCCTTGCCCTCTTTGCCATGCCATCGATTGATCGATAGACCCAGTTTCCCGGTGATCCACTATGTCGAAACCCCGTTTCTCCCTACTCGTCCTCCTCGCCTATGCCCTCGTGGGCTGCTCTTCCGGCAGTGATCCGGGAAGCAGTTCTGCAATGACGGCGGAAGAAAAACGCGTGACCGAGCCCACTCCGGAACAGAGGCGCGTCTCGGAAGAAGTGGCGAAGCAGATGAAGAAAGGGACCCCTGACTCTCCTTTGGCACCGATCGGGCAGCCTTGAAGCCTTGCGGCCACCTTGCGTTGACCAGCAAGTTCATGTACACTAGGCAGCTATTCGGAACGTTCCGAAAGCATCTTGTCGGCTTCAGACTGTGTTCCTCCCGCGCTCGCCTGACGACGGCGCAAGGGTAACGGTCGAGTGCGGCCAGAAACTGGCTAGCCGCAGCACCCCTTGGCGATACGCCTTCCCGTTCTCTAACTCTCAGATCGAAGATGCTCCTAACTCACCTCCTAGCCTTCGCCACCCTGTCGCTGGTCCCCCAGACTCCCATAGGTCAGCCGGTCGTCAATACAGACTTCGGCGCGGCGCCTCCGTCACCGATCCGTTCCGATTCCCCGCGCGTGAAGGGCTCGCTTACTGGCGATTGGATGGATGAGAGCGCCTGGGCCAAGCTAGACGTCCGCTACGAAATCCTGCCGGCCGCGCCGGGATTCCTCCGGATGAACGTCACCGGGCTCGAGGCGGGACGCGCCCAGCTCGTCCATCCCCTCCCCAGTGCCGAAGGCATCTACCGGCTCGACCTGCAATACCGCGCTACGTCCGGCCTTCCGGTAGCGGTCGGCGTTCGCCAGCGGACGGAGCCGTACCGTTTCCTCTGGCAGGCGTCGCTCCCGGCGGCCGCCACTTGGCAAACCCGCACCTTCACCTTCTCCCTTCCGGCCGAGCGGGCAGCGGTCGGGCTTTACCTAAACGTCGAAGGCGTGGGCCATCTCGACATCAAGAGCGTCAAAATGATCCAGACGAGTCCCGAAGAGTATCGACAGTCTTTGGCTTCGAAAGCGACTTCGGGGCGAAAGAACCTCCTCCCCGTAAGCCGCTTTCCTCTCGGCCTCCAAGGCGCAAGCATGCTGGAGATGGAGGATCAGAATACGAGCGGGTCCGTGGATCGGGAAGTTTCCGCCAAGCCCGACCCGAAGCTGACCGGCCCCAGCGGAACCCCCGCGCTCAAGGTCGAGGCTCCGCAACGCTTCAAGCTTCGCCTGAACCCGGTGGCCATCGTGGCCGAAGGCACCCCCCACACGGCCAGCCTCTACGTCCGGGGAGAGATCCAGGGCAAGCTCAACGCCCTCATCTCGGGAGGCGAAGTGGCGAGCACTCCTTTCTCGGTGTCCGAATCCGAGGGATGGAAGCGCATCCACCTGACCTTTCCCACCGAGCTCCTCAAACCCACCTGCGTCATCGAACTTGTCGGGGAGCGTGGTTCTCTGTGGGTCGACGCAGCGCAAGTAGAAGCCGGCGAGAAGCCCACTCCGTACCAGAGCCAGTACCCCGTCGAGCTCGCCTTCTCCGATGGCGGGGACGGCACCAACGTCTTCTTCGCCGATGCGCCCGCCAAGGTCAGCTACGCCCTGACCGGCCCCCTCTCCCCAGCCATCTTAAAGCTTCGCGTCGTAAACCTGTACGGGGACACTAAAGAGCTCCGATCCATAAAAGTCGATGGCGCTCGAAAGTCGGGAACGGTGGCCTTCGACGTCTTCCCCAACCGTCCCCTCGGCGTGTTTCGCATCGAGGGCCAGTTGGAGAGCACCGACGGGAAGGCGCTGAGCGCCGTCAACGAAATCGTCGTCAACCGCCTCCGCCGGCCCAAGTACTGGATGCAGGATGCCCCGAACTCGCCGTTCGGGACCCACCTGGAGCCGACTACCCTGAACATCCGCCGGATGAAGGCGATCGGCGTCAACTGGGCAAGGCTGCACGACGCCTCGCGCAGTCTCCTCGGGTGGGCCTTCGTCGAGCCGGAGAAAGGTCGCTGGACTTGGCACGACGCCGAGATCGAGCGGTTCCGAAAGAACCGGATGCAGATCCTGGGCACCCTCTCGACGACTCCCCCCTGGGCGAGCTACTTCACCAGCCCGAACGAAGGGTACTGGGACGAATGGTTCCAGCCGCGCGACCTCTCCCAGTTCGCGAACTACGTCTCGCAAGTCGTCGGCCGCTATCGGGGAAAAATCGATACCTACGAGATCTGGAACGAACCGTGGTTCAGCTCCTTCTTCTCCGTAGGGTTCGATCCCAAGGCGCCGGGCGCGGATCGGACGTCGCGCTTGCGATACCTCCAGAGCCCCCATCCTCAAAAGGACTACGCAGCCATGACCTCCGCCGCCGCATCCGCGGCCCGGGGAGCCAATCCCAACGTTCGCATCCTCGGCCTGAACACGACCACCCACGCCGCGACGAGTGACGGAATGATGGCGGGCAGCGAGTGGACGGCGGGGCTCTTGGCCGAGGGAGGGCTGAAGGATGCCGACATCCTCTCCTACCACGATTACCTTTCCGCCGACACCGCCTTCCCCGGTGATGAAGTGGAAGAGGGTTACAAGCGGGCGTTCGGTCCCATCGAGCGATCAGGGCTTCCGCCCAAGCCGGTGTGGATGACCGAAGGCCAGTCCACCCTGGGCCTTCCCAAGGCCAACGGCTTCTACAAAAACCTCCTGCCGTTCGCGAACGACGCTTCGATCGGCTCCGTGTCCGATCGACTCTGCCGCTACGTCGTCTCGTTGCTCGGGAGGCGAGTTTCGAAGGTCTTCCTCTACAGCACCCACACGCGCGACGCCTTTGGCCGAGAAGTCGATTGGCTCACCTTAGTGAACGCCGACGGCACCCTCCACCCAGCCGCCGTTGCCCATTCCCAGATGGCTTTCGAATTGGAGGACAAACGGTTCGACCGAAGAGCCGAAGTCGCCCCCAATGTGTTCGCCTACGTCTTCACGGACGGGAAGGCCAGCGTCGCCGTCATCGCCCGCAAGCCCGGAACCACAAGTGCCTACGCCCTGCCCACGGGAGCCGACCTAGATCGTCGCGACCTCTACGGCAACGTGCTGCGCCCACTGAAGCAGGTTGGACAAACGCTGGTTTACGTGAGCGGCTCAATGACTCCAGAAGCCCTTATCACCCGCTTGACCTCGAAAGCGATCACCAAGTGAGTTACAAAGACTACTAACGAGCGCATATCCCTTAGTAACCCTCCCGGCAACGGCCATCCGCTCGCTGCAAATAGAAAATGCGGCGGGAACTGAGAGAGCCGCTTCCTTCAACGTCAGCGAGATTCGGCCCTCGCTATTCAAATTCAGAGCGTATATCTGCTGATCCAGAACCCAACCCCTCCGCGGATGCCCGGATCCGGATATTCCTGGGATCCCCCTTCTCAGCCCGAATCACGGCGAGACAAAGTCCATTGAATGCGCGCTTCTGCCTTGCCTGGAACGGTTCATGGTCGGTGGGGTCGCCATTGTCGGTAGCGACGACCTCGCCCGGCCCTTCGACCTCGAAAGTGATGCGAGTTCTCGTCCGTGGCACGGTAATCCCCTGCGCGTCGACGACCCGCGCGGTCACGAACACAAGATCGTTTCCGTCTGCCCGGATCACGCTCCGGTCGGCCTCCAAAGTTACCCCGACCGCATCGCCCGTTGTCCGTACTACGCCTTCGGCCCAAGGCCTGCCCGCCCGGTAGACAACCGCCCGAACCTCGCCAGGCTCGTACGCCACGTCGTCCCACCGCAGCCGGTACTCCAGCGCCCCCCGCCGCTTCCGCCCCAGCGAACGGCCGTTGAGGAAGAGCTCCGCCTCGTCACCGGATGTGTAGAGGTGCACCGGCGTTACCTGTCCAAGACGCTCGGGCCAGTTCCAGTGCGGCAGGAGGTGTGCCATTGGCAACTCGGGCCGCCAGCGAGCCTGGTAGAGGTAATAGCGGTCTTTCGGAAAACCCGCGAGGTCCACGATGCCGAAGTAGGAGCTGCGGGAGGGGACCTCGATCCTGCCCAGTTCCTCCAGTTCCCGCTCCGCCTTGGCCCGGGCCGAAGGGTCCGAGTAGTTCAGCAGGACGGTGGCGTCGTCGTTGTAGGGAGTCGGCTCCCCTAAGTAATCGAACCCGGTCCACACGAACTCGCCGAACACCGACGGGTTCTCGTCCTGCCCCCGGAATTCCATGTCGGGGGTCGAGGCCCAGCCGGGGTACGCGAGATCGTAGGAGCTGACCTGGAAGTCGGCCCTCTCCTGGTCCTTGTCCTCCGTTACCGGGAAGAAGTACTCGCCGCGAGAGCTGATCGTGGAGGCGGTTTCGCTGCCGTATAGCGGAATCTCCGGGTTCGCCTCCACGAAGCTCGGATACAGGTGGGGCTTGTAGTTGTAGCCGAAGACGTCGATGGTGTTCTGGTAGCCGTTGAACCCCGCATCCGGGCGGTCGTTGCCCGTCGTCACGAGCCGCGTCGGGTCTTCGTCATGGACAATGGCCGTGAGGCGGCGGGATACTTCCTGTCCCCCTTCCGCGCCCTGCTCCGCGATCTCGTTCCCGGTGCTCCATAGCACGACGCTGGGATGGTTCCGGTCGCGCCGGATCATGCTTCGCAGGTCGAACTCGGACCAGTCGGCGAACAAGCGTGCGTAACCGTTAGGCTTTTTCGCGTGGGTCCACGTGTCTGCGAACTCGTCGATCACGGCGAAGCCCATGCGGTCGCAAAGGTCCAGGAACTCTGGGGCGGGCGGGTTGTGGCTCGACCGAATCGCATTGCATCCCATCTCCCGCAAGATCTCCAGTTGCCGCTCCGCCGCCCGAACGTTGAAGGCCGCCCCCAACGCTCCTAAGTCGTGGTGAAGGCAGACGCCCTTCAGGTACGTGCACTGGCCGTTCAGCAGGAAACCTTCTCGGGCGTCGAACCGGACCGTCCGCATGCCAAAGGGCGTTTCCAGTTGGTCCACAACCTCTCCCCCTTGCCGTACGGTCGTAACCGCCGTGTACAGGAAAGGGCTCGTCGTGCTCCAAAGGCTCGGGGAGGTGACTGCCACCGTCTCGCTCACCTTGGATTTGCCACCTCCCGCAATCTCACCCGATGTCGGCGCCATAGCCCCCACTCGCCTTGTCCCCTCAAAGATCTCGGTGACGACACTGAAGGCGGCTGCCGAAGGCAGCCGGTTCTGCACCTGGACAGTGACCGCGACCGTCGCCAACTCTGGGGTCGCCTCCGGAGTCGTGATCGCAATCCCCCAGTGGCCCACCGCCACAGGTGCCGTTTTCACAAGCCATACGTTGCGGTAGATGCCACCGCCGGGATACCACCGCGAGGAATCGGGCGGATTGTCGAGCCGCACCGCCACCACGTTCTCGGCACCCAGCCTGACGTAGGGCGTGAGGTCGACCCGGAACGAGGTGTAGCCGTAGGGATGGCCGCCCACGAGAAGACCGTTCACCCAGACGGTCGCGTACGACATCGCCCCGTCGAGCTCGAGGTAAACCTGCCGGCCCGCGTCGGAATCGGAAAGGTCGAATCGCTTCCGATACCACCCGACGCCCCACCACGGAAGCTTGGCCGTCTCGCCCGGGTACTCCTGCCGGAACGGCCCCTCGATCCCCCAGTCGTGCGGAAGCGTCAACGTCCGCCAATCTCGGTCGTCGAACTCTGGCCGAGCGTACACCCCTCCCTCGGGAGCGTCAGGCCTGGCGGGGTCCAGAAGCCACGGGCGGACCTGCTCGTAGTCAAGGCGGTCGTCAATCCCGTCCGGGTCGCCCTTGACGAACCGCCATCCATCGTTGAACGCAATGCGCTCCCGTCCCCTGTCAGGGACGGAGCTCTCACCCGAGGTCATAGCCCAAAGGATACGCCCATTACTTCAGGCCACTCGTCGCGATCCCCTGGATAAACACCTTCTGTGCCAGGAAGAACACCACGACCACCGGCAGGATAACCAACGTCGACGCCGCCATAAGGAGGTTCCAAGGGGTGCCGCCGTGCTGGGTCTGGTACGCGCTCAGGCCGACCGAAAGGGTGAAGGTGTGCTGGTCGACCAGGTAGATGAGCGGCCCCATAAAGTCGTTCCAGCTCCCCATAAAGGTGAAGAGGGCCACGACCATCAGCGCCGGGCGCGAGAGGGGCAGGACCACGTCGGTAAAGATCTGGAACTCGCTCGCCCCGTCGATCTTCGCCGCCTCGCTCAGCTCCATCGGGATCGTCCGGTAGAACTGGCGCAGCAAAAAGATGCTGAACGCGCTGGCGAAGAACGCGGGCACCCACAAGGGCTTGAACGTGCCGACCCACCCTAGCCACCGGAACAGGGCGAAGGTGGGAACCATGGTCACCGGGAACGGCACCATCATCGTCGTGAGCGTCGCTGCGAAAAAGAAGTCCCGGCCCGGCCACTTGATGCGCGCGAACGAGTAAGCCACGAGGGCATTCGAGATGACCGCCCCGCTAACGGAGAGAATGGTGATGATGATCGTGTTGCGCGCGTACACCAGGAACGGGATGAACCCCAACTCCTTGCTGTGGTACGCGATCGCCTTCGGGTAGTTCTCCCAAAGCACCTTCGACGGGATCCACTGCGGCGGGGACGTCATCGTCTGCTCGATGGGCTTGAGCGATGTCGAGATCATCCACAGCAAGGGGATCGTGAAAAGCACCGAGAGGAGGATCAGCACGACGTGCGTGATCGCGACCTTGGCCGTCTTGTTCGGTTTCATCGTTGGTTAGCCCCCCTCGTAGTGCACGTGCTTTTCCGACACCTTGAGCGACAGCATCGTGAGCAGGAGGATGATAAAGAACATCACCCAGCCCATCGCGCTCGCATAGCCCATCCGCTGGAACTGGAACGCGTTGTCGAACAGGTACATCGCAAAGAAATAGGTCGAGCGGGCGGGCGCGCCGCCTGGGAACATCACGTACGGCACCGCGAACACCTGCAGCGAGCCGATGATCCCCATGATCACGTTGAAGAGGATCACCGGGGACAGCATGGGGATCGTCACGTTTCGGATCTTCGACCAAGTCTTGGCCCCGTCCAACTCGGCGGCTTCGTACAGAGAAACCGGTACGTCCTGGAGCCCCGCAAGGTAGATGATCATCGCCTGGCCGCTGCCCCACATGGCGATCAGCACGAGCGTCCACTTCGCCCACGCCGGCTCGCTCAGCCAGTTCGGCGGAGTGAGTCCGATGCCCCGCAGGCCAGCGTTCAGGATGCCGTAGTCGCTGTTGAACACCCACAGGAACAGGGTGCCGAGCGCAACCATCGGCACCAGCGAGGGCAAGAAGAACAGGGTCCGGTACAGCGCCATCCCTTTCACCTTCGTGTTCAGGAGCATCGCCAACGCGATCGCCGTCACCGTGCCCAGGGGCACCGCGCCGATGGCGTAAAAGAGGGTGTTCTTGAGCGTGATAAAGAACACCTCGTCCCGGAATAGCTCCTGGTAGTTCTCTAACCCGATCCACGTCGGCGGCTTGAGCACCGAGTAAGACGTGAACGAGTAGTAGAGCGAGGCGATCAGGGGATAAGCCAAAAAGATCCCAAACCCCAAGATCCAAGGCAGAGCGAACAAAAGGCCGACGCCGAGGTTTTTCTTCACTTCTTCGCCACCCCGAGCACCTGCCGCCGGTACGTCGCCCACTGCCCTTCCAGCCTCTTTTGCGCGTCGTCGAGCGCCTGCTTGGGCGACTTCAAGCCGTTGTTGACCTCCTGGAACGCAACCCCGATCTCACCGCTGATCTGGGGGAACAACCCAATAACGGGTGGCGAAAAGCCCTTGGGCGAGCGGGCGAGCTGGTCGAATAGGCGGATCTGCCGGTTCGGGTGGCTATCGAAGAAACGCTCGCTCACCCGGTTGAGGGGCGAGTTCTTTCCGTGTCCAAGGCACAAGTTCTCCATCACGTCTTGGCGCTGCACGAACTTGATGAACTCGAACGCTTCCCTTGGGTGCTTCGCGTCCCGCGGAATCGCCAGCACGTCCTGGCTAAAGATGGCGTGGCCCTTCAGCTCGGGCCGGTCCAACGGGTACGGGAACGGCACGGCAAACCACTCGAGGCCCTTCTTGTAGACGTTGATGTAGTTTCCCTTCCAGACGCCGTTGAGCTCCGACGCGACCTTGCCCGACATGAAGGGGTCTTGCGGCGAGGAGAAGGTTCCGAAGCCGCTCTGGAAGCTCTGAACTTCCTTCGCGCCGAACCGCTTGGTGTAGGACTGGATCCACTCGAAGGCGCGGACGTTCTCCGGCGAATTGATGGTCAGGCGGTCACCCTCGATGATCTTGCCCCCGAACAGCGGTCCCCAGGCCCAGTGCCACCAGCCGGGATTCGAAGGCAGGAATCCCGCCATTTGGAGCGTCCCCTTCGAGTCCTTTTTCGAGATGCGGTCTACCAGCGCGTCGAACGCCTCGATCGTCTCCGGGAAGGTCTCGGGCGAGGCCACCTCCTTCGGCACCAGGTCTGGACGGACGTGCAGCCCGATCGACGCGGGCGTGCTCGGCAACGCCCAGAGCTTGTCCCGGTACGTAAGCGCGTCGTAGTAGCCGGAGATATAGTAGTCCCGCGTCAGGCCCGCCTCGCGCGCCAGCTCCGACAGGTCCATCAGCGCGCCGCCGTCCGCGAACTGCGCCAGGCGCTCCTGCCAGATGCCCGCCACGTCGGGAGGATTGCCGCCCGAGGTCGCCAAAAGGGTCTTGGTATCGACGCCCGAGATGCTGAGGTAGCGGACGAAGATGCGGTCCTGGGAGGCGTTGAACGCTTCCACCACCTTCCGCATCTCCTCCCCCTCCTGCCCCGTCCACTTTTCCCAGTAGACGACGGTGACCCGATCGGTCCGGGCCTGGCGCGACACGACCCGCTCGCCGTAGACGGCGGCGGAGACGAGCAGCGCTGCCCCTGCTGCGAGCACGGCGGCCATCCGGCCCGTCACGCGCGCACCCCGTTATGACGAGCACCGTCGCCAAAAGACGGTCGTGATGAACAGAGACACTTCATAAATCGTTTGGGGGAGCTAGCGCTTCCGCACCGAGGCCCCCAGCACATCCACCGCCGGCAACGCTTCGCCGGCATCGTTGAAGATGGCCATGTTGGACCACGGGATGTGCTCCTTCTTCGTCGAAATCCACGTCGGCGCCCAATAGAGAACGCCCTTGCCGTTGGACCTCTTGACGATATCCACGACCTCCCGCAGAAAATCGGCCTGACCCTCCGGCGTGGCGGGATACTTCGTCTTCAGGTCGGTATCGTAAGCGAAACCGGGTCCGCGCGCCGGGTCGCGAGACCATGGGTAGGCGACTTCGGTGAGGTAAACGTCCTTTTTGTAGCGCGATGCAAGGTCGGTCAGGTTGCTCTCGAGGTCCCCAAGGGTGCCGTGCCACCAGGGGTAGAACGACTGCCCAATCGTGTCGAATTGCATCCCGTGCTTGATCGCGTTGTCCAGCCACCAGCGGGAGTCGGCGTTGCTTCCACCCCGGTCGAGGTGGACCATCGTCAGGATCTTCCGCTTTCCTTGAGCCTGCCGTACGCCCTCCACCCCGGCGTTGACCAGCTTCGTCAGGTCTTTCCACTTCCGCTCGTCGTTCCCGCGTAACTTCCCCTCGGGCCAAAGCATGCCGCCGATGATCTCGTTCCCCACCTGCACCATGTGAGGAGGCGTTCCTTGTTTGACAAGAGCTCCGACCACGTCCTTGGTGTAGGTTCGGACAGCGTTCGCAAGTTGATCCAGGTTGTAGTTCCGCCACGCCGCCGGCTTGTTCTGCTTGCCCGGATCGGCCCACCAGTCGGAATAGTGGAAATCAATGCTCAGGGTCATCCCCGCCGCCTTAACCCGCTTGGCCATCGCGAGCGTGTGCGCCTTGTTGCTGAAGCCCTCCTTGGGCTCGTTCCAGACGCGCAAGCGGATAAAGTTCCAGCCCGCGCTCTTTAGGATTTTGAAGGGGTCCTGCCTCTTTCCCTTGTAGGAGTAAGTCCCTCCGCGCGCCTCGACCTCGGGAATCTCGGAGACGTCTCCCCCGACGAGAAAACCGATTTTGGGCGGGGCCGCAGTCGGACCCATGAGCACCGAGGCGGCGAACGCTAAGCTTGTTATCGACATCCTAATAGCCCTTCTGAGCTGGAGTATTCACTCCCACCAGGCTCCACGCAACGCCACTGGGCGAATCGTTCGGTTGGCGCTGACCCCTCAAAATACGTCGAACTCCACTCGGTATCGCAGCCGAATCCAAGGCCCAAACCATTCGCGCCCCTGAGCCGCCCCTTCGCAACCTTCACCTACCAATTTAGCTCCGGCCCGTGGGACGGGAAGCGCTCGGATCGCCGGTGGGCGGGGGCGCGTTGTCGGTGGCGGCACGGGGGCCGATCAGCTCCGTCAGGATCGGACGAAGGCCGTCCGCCCACACCTGGTAACCCTTCACCGACAGGTGCAGGTTGTCGACCATCATCCCCTCGAAGAGCTTTCCGTCGGCATCCGCCAGCCCCCCGTTCACATTGAGGAAACGCACCCGCTTCCCGTCCGCCAGCTTCGCCAGCCGCCGATTGGCGTCCGCGATCACCGGCAGGTGCGCCAAGTCGTCGTTGCGGGGAAAGATCGCGGTCAGCACGATGGTCGCCTTCGGCGCCTTCTTGCGGCACTCCCCGACGATCGCCCGCACGCCCCGCGCGACCTCCTCCGCGCTCTGACCCGCGCCGATGTTGTTCGTCCCCGCGAGCAGGACGATGACCTTCGGGTTCACCCCTTCCAGTTCGCCGTTCTTGATCCGCCACAGGATGTGCTGGGTCGAGTCCGCACCCCAGCCAAAGTTGCCCGCGTTCCAGCCGAAGAAGTTAGCCGTCCAGTTGTCGAGCATGGGCTTCCAAGCCTCGTCGCTCGTCCCCCAGCGCCGCGTGATCGAGTCGCCCAGGAAGTACAGGTCGATGCCCCCCTTGGCCGCCTTCTGGACGAGTTGGAAGTGGGCGAGCATCGAGTTTTGGTCGGAGCGGGCGGAGGGCACGTCCGCCCGCTCCGGAACCGGCGTCCGATTGGCGGGCAGCGGCGGAGCCGAAATGTAGCGGCTAACCCACTCGAAGAAGGTGGGCCAGTTCGGCGTCACCTCGTGACCGCCATCGTGCTGCCGCCACGCCAACTCCCCGCCGATAAGCTGGTTGACGGGCGGCATGGGATCGGTGAGGTAGTCACCAGGCGTGCCGAAGTCCCGCTTACCGAGCAGCCGGTAAACCGGCCCCGCCAGCACCCCCGCCATAAAGCTGCCGCGCGCGTCCACCCACTTGGCGTCTCCCTTCTCGACCACGCCGTAGCTGATAAAGCACGGCCGGGGGGCGCAGAGGGCGATCAGTTGGTGCGAGTCGACGGGCAGGTCGGCCGCCGTCATGGGCGGATCGGACGCTCCGTACTTGATGTAGTTGCCCGCCATCCAGTAGTACAGGCCGCCTGCCAGGTTCTCCACCGCCTCCCCGAAGATGTGCCGGTGCAGCTTGGTGCCACCCTGCCCGGAGGATCCGACGAACCCCACCGCCACCCGGGGATCGAAGGCCTGGGCCACCAGCGCCGCCTTGCCGTAGCGCGAGACCCCCTCAATTCCGACTTTCGTCGCGTCCACATTCGACGCCGGCGTCGCCTCGAAGTAGTCGATCAGCCGGCTAAGGCCCCATGCCCAGGCGCGGAGCGCGCCCCAGTCGTCCGGCTTGCGCGGCTTGCCCTTGTTGCAAAGCCCGATGACGCCCAGCTCCAGATGGTTGTTGTCGGGCTGGATGGAGTTCGGGTTGATCGTCCCGTACCCCCAGCCCCGGGCGATCGCCTGGTCTCCCCAGGGCATCCCTGCCCCGCGCCGCCCGAACCCCGGGCCGAAGCCGAACTCCATCATCATCGGCACCGGCTTCGTGGCATGCGCGGGCACCGTATAGCTCGCCTGAATGTTCACCTTCACCTTCGGATAGGCCCGGTTGTCCACGCGCCCGATCAGGGTCCGGGTGATCACCGGTACGCCCCCGCTCATGCCGGGGGTCACTCCGGTGACCTCCCACCGAACCCGCGGCGCGTTCTTCGGCACCCGCCCGTAGATCTCCCGCTCGAAAAGCTCCAGGATCTCTTTTCGCCGGGCCGGCCACTGCTCCGCCCGCGTCACCCGCGCCCCGTTCTCCATCCGCAGCACGTCCGGCATGGAGTCCTTGTACGGGTTCGCCTTCGCCTCGTCGAACGTCGACTGATCGTTCGGATCCGGCCCCCGCCGAAGCTCCCGGATCCCCAGTTTCTTCATCATCTCCGCATGGTCGTCGAACGGTGGCGGAGGTCCCTGAGGACCGAACTGAACGGCCATGGCGGTAGTGGATAGCAAGGCGGCGGCAGACGCGAGCGCGCACAAGAGTTCCATGTTTTTGGGCATCGTTACCTCAAGCAGGGGAACAGGCAGATTGAACCCCAATCGCACCCAACCGCTCCTTGCGGCTAACATTGACGCAGACCACTGATGACGAGCCGCCCACCCCACAAGCAAGACCCTTCCATCATCGGTACGCCGAAGGTCCCGGCTAGCAAGGGTTACGCGGACGGTGAACGCACCGTAGCCCTGACCTTCAATGACGGCCCTGATTCCGAGATCGCGCCAAGACTCCTTCAACTACTGAAGGACGAGGGCGTGGTGGCTACCTTTTTCGTCCAGGGAAATCGCCTGAAGGGGAGCGAGAGCATCGTTAACGACATGCAAGCGGCGGGCATGGTGGTTGGTAACCACGCCTGGTCCCACCCAGACTTTAGCGGCCTATCCGCCGAAGAGATCGAAGAGGAGGTTCGCCGCACCCACGACGCCATCGGTGATATCCTCGGCGAAGCGCCGAAGGTCTTCCGGTCGCCTTTCAACGTCGTCAAGGACCGCGCCGGATCAGCCGCTCCCTTGTTCGACTGCCTTGGCAAGCTCGGTTACCAGGGCTACTCCAGCTTCGAGATCCTCCCCCAAGACGAGTGGGTCCTCCCAGAGGGCGAAGACCTCGCCCAAGACACGATCACCAAGCTCAAGCGCACCCTGAGCAGTTCCGACGCTCCCTTCGTAGACGGCCACTGGGACCTCAAGGGCAAGTGGCTTCTCCTTCACGACGGATGGGGAACTGCCAACCGGGTGGTTTCCGCCACCAAGTGGCTCATCGACGAGGTGCGAGCGCACGGCAACGGCTTCGGCACCACCTTGCCCTGAGGGGAGAAGGTCTCAAGCCACCGGGGCTTCGCGCTCCGCGTCGGAAGCATCGGCCTCCGCCAAGACCGCCTCTGGCAGCGTGAAGAAGAACGTCGCGCCCTGCCCGACCTCCCCTTCCGCCCACACCCGCCACCCGTGACGCTCGATCACGCGCCGGA
>Ga0216301_1000014_pt1 | contig 40465 bp, 36 predicted proteins | sample 4hB_Boncat_minus_FD_156203 | JGI IMG/M metagenome (GOLD analysis project Ga0216301, IMG submission 156203) | Terrestrial sediment cell enrichment communities for BONCAT metagenomics from Utah, United States - 4hB_Boncat_minus | ecosystem: Environmental > Terrestrial > Deep subsurface > Rock...
GTGGGGTCGGTGATCTTGGTGACGTAGTTGCCCGCGTTGAGGGTCAGGTTGACCCCGTTGTTGTTCCGGTCCTGGATCCTCGTGAGGAATCCCGCCGTGTTGAAGAGGTACTTGACACCGGTCTTCTTGGTGAGCGTCCACGTCGAGTCGGCGTTCTTGACCAGCGAGTCGTAGATACCCACGGGGGCCGTGTAGGTCGTGGAAGTGGTCTGGTAGTAAGGCAGCGCCGCGGCCATCGCCGTGCTCGCCACCAGGTACTCCGCCGGAACCTCGGTCATGCCGGGATCGAGGCCGCCACCACCGCCCCCAGGACCCGAACCGCCTCCGCCGGTGCTTCCCGGTGCGGTGAACGGGATGGACCTGCCGTCGCCGAAGTGCACGACTGGGTTGCCACTGAGGTTGTTGATGTAGACGTCGTAGCTCCAGGTCCAGCCGTGACCGAGCTCGTCGTTGTAATTGGTCTGGCTGTTGTGGAAGAGGCTGAAGTCGAGGGTCATGCCGCCGCGGAACTTCCACGAGAGGAGGTTGAGCGAGGTCAGCTTATTGCCGTTGCCGGTGTTGACGGAGCCACTGGCGCTCGGCGCGCTGCCTTCCCACGGCTCCGACGAACCAGAGTCCGCGGAAATGGCCAAGGTATGGGTGGCTACGGCGTAGCCTGCCGATGCCGAAGCCATCAGGGGCGGCTCGGCGCGGTGCTCGGCGGAGGAGTCGGCGAAGCGGCGCATCCGCTCGCTCCACAGGCCGCCTCGGGTGTGCGGCGCGCGGCCGGGCTTTGCCCCGAGGTAGGGCCTGGTCGGCGAGTGCGTGAAGGCGGGAGGTCCGGCCTGAGCTGCTTTCAGCAAGGATGTGGCGATGGCGTTGACGCCGACCGCAGTTGACGAGTAAGCAAGGGACGCGCACAGAGTAAGCGCGAGCCCTCGGACGAAGGGCTTGTGCATTTGGCGGAAAGCCATAACGCGGTGAAAGTACCACAGCTGTTAGACTTACCGGGTACTGGTGTGAAATTCAGCAATATTCGATAAGTTTTCGTACACTACCTAGAGCCCTTGCGCCATCTGAGCCGGAGCAATAAGGTTGCTCCGCACCTCGGACGAGGCGATCGTCATCGCAGGAAACCGCCGGCCCATGCGGCTCGGCAAGATCCTTCACAACGGCGCTCATTGCCGTTCACACACCGGGGGCCAAAGAGATGCGTTGAGCGCTCTTATCAAAGCGCCAGCACGGCTAGAGCTTCCACCGTGGCCCGATTCCGACCTGCTCGATGAGTGGCCGGCAAGGGCAGGGCGAAGAGACTCTGGACTTGTCTATGCATCGTCGCCGCGATCGTAGGCTCCCATCACGAGCCAGGCCCAGTCGGCCCCGACGCTGATGAAGTAGGAGTCCTTGTGGCCGCTGTCCTGAAGGATGCGCCCGACCGTTTTGGCCAACTTTGCCCTAACCGACACCGCATCGGGGCCGGTCACGTTCCCGACGAAGGTGTTCTCCGGCAGCCGGCGCGGAAGCTCGTCGCCATCGCCCCTGACATTCCATTTGAGACCAATCTCTGCCAGCCGCTCTCGGACGGTGCGGTAATCGATCGACTCGGCGTTCGACAGGTCGAAGGTAACAACGACCAGGAACTCTTGCGACGGGACGCCAAGATACTTTTTACGGGGCTCCATGGCTTTGTCTACCCGACGATCAGCTCGTTGCGAGCAGGATTGAACTAGGAAAAATCCTTAGGCCGAAGGATTTCGAGTGTTAAGTGAAGCTTTCGGCGAACAAACCCCGGCGGCGAAATGACACAAATCGGTCTTCATCTCCCCGCAGGACGCGCCCCTTCCGACGAACGGCACGGCTCGCGCAGAACGCCGGGAACTGCCTCAGTTCGATTTCTGGCTCTTCCGCCAATCGTCGGTGAGCATTCCCGCGAAGCCCCAGTCTTGCTCCTCGATCTCCTGAATGACGACGTGAGTATGTTCCGGCTTCTTTTCAAGAACCTTCGCTAGGGAGTCGGTGACGTCCTTGACGATCTGTGACTTCTGCTCTCGTGTGGCTCCCTTGGTGATTTGAATGTTGACGTATGGCATGGTTGCTCTCCGAGATACGGTCTCAGAAAGCCGCCCATTAGCTGAGCAAACATGGTGACGGTGCACAATCCTGAATGACGAGCGATTGGAGTCGGCCCAACCACCTTCCCCCGCCTTTGCCAGCAGCGGCGCTGTTGCTGGATCGGGCTCAGCCACTTGCCTGCCCTTGGCGTCCGTACCGACCTGATAGCCCAGTGGAAGGTGGCGAAGCAACCGCACCCGCTCTCGCCCCTCTTCATCCGCCTTCCAGCAGGCATACATAAGGCGCATCACGCTACCGAGGGCCCCTCTTGCATCGCCATAAGTGATCTCCTCCCCCGTCTTCGCTTTGTAGAATGCTTCGGTCTTCACGATGCCAGCCCGAGTAGGCTGCGGGAGGAGGAAGTCCATGGGCAGGAATTAGTGTTTCCCCACCCTAGCTGGTCTATGGGAGACAGACGAGTCCGTTAACCCCCTGGGAGTTGGGCCGTTCCACCGGATCTCAGGAAAGAGTTCTCCAGAGAGCACTGACAGTAGCGATTCAAGCGGCTCCGGCAGCACATTACCAGGATAAGGAGAAGAGCATATTGGCCACCTGGAGTTGGCACCAGGCTTTCGCTCGGTGACCCAAAGGAGCACAGCCCAAGGTAGGCCGGTCGCGAACGGCCTACGTCCGAACAAGCTCTTCGTCAGCACAAAAGATCGCCGGTGGATCAGGCTCAGAGCATTATATCGACCCTTCTTGGTCCTCGGTTCCTCATGCGGGCGTCACCTGCACGAAGCCGCTTAATCGCCCGCTACTCAGCAACTAAGAGAGTTCCGTGCGAGTCTTCGGCTAAGCCGCTCCCACCTCCAGGCGAACCTATGAGGCACTCAAACTTCTGGCGCTACCCATTTCGGACACATAACGTCCTAAACGACCGACTGAGGAATCTGCCGCATGATCTGAGCCGCATAGGGCCAGCCCGCCCATCAAAAATCCCAGGAGCATGTTCCCGGAAACGGTTCCATAGGATGCAAATGGGGTGTTCGGCACCCCGAATATACCAGCAGCCGCTAGGGCTCCAGCAAATGCCGGCAAATAGAGCGATTGGGAATGCCTGCAGCACTGAACTGTGAACACCAACATTGCAACTAGGATTGAGAATCCGAGAATTCCAAGCTCCAGCACGACATGGAGTGGAGCGCTCTTTGCGTCCCAAACTACTTCAGCGGAGCCGTCTGATCGGGAGGGCAGCTCGGGAATCACCAGCGCAGTTCGACCTACACCAAGGCCATCGGGCCAAAGGCGCTGAATTTCATGAAAGCTATGCTTCCATACCAGCAGGCGGCCGTAGCTTGACCTTTCGCTTGATGCAAGATTACCGGGCAAGCTGCGGGCTGCGTAAGTTATAGCGGTCAGAATAGTGAGCAGGACAGCTGCACTTACAACAGCGCGTCTCGATGCCCGCAGCAAAACGAGGGAGGTGCATAGACCTGCAGCCAGCGCGGGGAAGGCCATACGGTGCCACGTCATAGTCAACGTTACTAAGTAAACGACAAGCGACACACCCAGAACCAGTCTCCATCGCAACTGGGTCTCGCGCATCAGAAGTGTCAGACCAATGGGTATCCATGCTAGCAGTAGTAGGCACAGTGTGTTCGGATCGTTGAATGTGCCGCCTGCTCGAGCGAGAGTTCCAGAGTAGAAAGAAGTTCCTTCTGCGATGAAGAGCGTACCCGCTGTTATGGCCTGGGCCGTGACAACGGTGAAACCCACGCGGAGGAGGCTAACTGAGTCTAGGAGTAGAATTGGTACAAGCATTCCCAGCATTAGCTGAATCGCGACGGCCGACCCCCTGAACTGCGTGGTAGCCCCCCCAAAGCTCACGTCAGAGACGAGTGCGGCGAAGCAGTACGTTCCTAAAACCAGCACCAGTGCTTTTGCCGACGCTTCGCGCACCAGTCCCCAGTAGCTGTGTATCAGTGCTGGAATTGCGAGGCACAAGACGCCGACTTCCAAGAAACTGGATACACCTTGGTGTATCCAGTTTCCGACCGCTGCAGGCACTGCTTGTAACCCAGGAAGGCCGGGCAACCAGAAAACACCCAATAGAATCAACGCCAGCAACACTCTGACGCGCAGGATCGAGGCGCTTCGGTCCCCTTTGCCCATGCTTTCCCCGGAGAAATGCAGGTGCTTAATTTTTACCGCTTCCGCTGTCGTAGGACGAAACCTGCAACACTTACAAAGCCAACGAACGCAGTTCCCATCAAGGCAATCTTGCTTCCAAACGAGTTTTGACTCGATTCGGCAGACGGGGTGTTGTGAGCGTCAGGCCCCAGCGAATGCCCGGGCTTTGTTAATATCTTTGCAATATTGACGACGTCTCGCTCGCCGGACTCCTGGGCCAGTTTCCGGGCTTTTTCGAGAGTCGCCTTTGCTTCTTCGATCTTGTGCATATCCCTGAGCGAAACCGCCTTGGCGAGGAGCGCTCTGGCTTGCAAGCGTGGTTTGGGTGCGTGCTGAAGGGCTTTCTCAACCGCGTCGAGAGCGGACTCCGGCCGTTGGGCCAGGTTCTCCATGTGTGCGTACTCGATCAACACCGCGGGATCGTTTGCGGCCAGGGGAACTTTCTCGACGAGATGCTTGAGCAGGGCGTGACATTCCGTCTTGTGGTCCAAGGCCTCGAGTTGTTCAGCGTAGTTCAGGGCTAATTCCACGGCCTCAGAGCTTGTAGGGTTGCTCTTAACGTAAGCTTCCACAAGAGGCCTCACCTTCAAGATCTCCCCTTTTGCGGCGTGCTCACGAATCTTGGCCTTAACGCCGAGAGCCGACTGCGATTCGTGCTCGGAGTGCCCCGCGTGAGAGTGCTCCTTGGGGGCCACCGACCACAGTTTCTCGATGCGGCTTCGGGCCAACTTTCCGGCTGGGGTCGACTTAAACTTGGCGGAGACTTCGCGATAGTCTTCAAGTGCTCCGGCCTCTCCAAGTTTTCCTTCCTTTACCATGGCCCTTGCCAAAGCCAGCGCCGCCTGAGAATTTTCACCAAGATCGGCAGAACGCCCCGACGCACCGTCGAGAGCACGACTCGCTTGTTCGTACTTCCTCTCGTTCAATAGCTTCATCGCCGCATTCACGGCAGTCGCCGCCGGACCGTTGGGAACCCCGAGCACGCTGGAGGGATTACCCGGTAAGGCGGGCCCCGCTCCTTGACCGCGAAGAAGGGCGCAAGTAGCCAAAAGAGTCGTTAAGGTGAAAGCTTTAAAGAATTGTTTCATTTTCCTTAGCACCGTTTGGTCCCGCGTGGCAACCGGAAGTCGATTGCCACGCGCTGGTCTTATGCCTTTAGGCTATGCGCCGCAACCAGCGATGGTATGAGGAGGTTGACTTGTGCAATTCTTCCCCTTTAAGGTTTCGAGGGTTCCATCCTTGGTCCCAAACTCAGCGCACTCACAGGTGTCTGTCCAGATGAGGACAGTTACCATGTGTGCGTCACACCACCACTTGGTGATTGTCTTCACCTCATAGACGTTCTGGCAGACGCCTCGGGCGCATGAGCATGCCTTGTCAACCTGCGCCCTGTAGGAGCACTCATCTCCCGAGGTCATCTCTTTTTCATAGTCTGCGGAGAGCCCAAAGTCCGCGGCGGTGAGACTTCCGCTGAGGGTGTATTTCTTTTTGTTGGAGAATTGACTCCGGCACTCGGCTGACTGAGTTGAAGTCTGGTTTGGCCCGTTCTCAACGTGCGCTGAGTCAACTGTACGATAATCGTCCACTGTCGTGGTGCTGTATACATTTTCCACGTGGCTTCCGTTTATGCACGGGCCACACTTGATGGCATTAGCAGCGGCTGGCACCGAAATCAGGCACAGCACGGGGACGAGTCGGCAAAGCTTTGCTATTAACTGTGTTCCTTTTTTCATACAACCTCGTTCATCCGCCCGCTGCCCGGGCGGGCAGCAGTAATTATGCGTCATTTTCCGCAGTATTTTTAACCACTTGTGATATTTTTTCGTGGTAGCGAATGCGCCCGGTGGCGTAGTCTGGAGGAGCCGAAGCAGATGAATCAGAGGATGCTGCATTTCGCCGTATGCCCAAGCGGACGCTCGTTGAGAGGCTCTCCCGAGGCTCGGATTCGGCAGCTCTACGTTGCGCGATGGCGATGAGCCCCGTGTTTTTGTTCAGGCCCGTCTTTTGAAGTCAGCGGGCTGAGGTCCCATTGGACGAGAAGACGCAAGGGACGGAGCATATGGACTTGCCAACCGAATGTCGCCTCACAACAAGTCGAATTGAAGTTAGAAAATAGCCTCTTGTGCTGGATGAGTGAGTATGACTAGATCAATCTCTGAGTAAAGTTTCTGCTAGTAAGCAATGAAGGCGATGACCGACTGGAGCGGTAAACAGCGTCCTGCAGGGTGGGATGCGCGGGGGCACATGCAAGCCGCCGCGTGCGTCCTTATTACCGTCATCTGCAGTTCGCTGTCTCTCATGGCGTGCGGAAGCCCCCAAGACACGACTTGCTCCGATAACCTGAGGCGCATCTGGTCCGCCACGAGCCTCTACGCCGAGGCCAACGACGGCCGATTCCCGCCGGCGTACGACATCGCAGGACTGAAGTTCAACTCCTGGCACACCCTCGTCGCGCCCTACATGAAGGGAGCGGGCAACGTCCACCCGTTCACCACCGGCAACAGTTGGCCCGGCCACGTCGTGCCGGCGACTCCCACGCCGGATGTCCCTTCGGTCGACAAGGTCTGGCGCTGTCCCCACGACACGTCCCCGCTGGGCAGCTACGGCGTCAACCCGGTCGTCTCCGGGGCCGTCGGGTACGCCTACACCCGCCAGTCGGCCCGGACTTCCGACGTCGAGCAGCCTGGCACGGTGTTCTGGGCGGCGGACACCAACCACTTCTGGGACGCAAAGAAAGGGAAAGCAGGCCCGGTGTTCGCCGACTGGGTCCGGGAAGTCGACTTAGGCTTCCGAGGAAAGGATGAGGTGGCCTACGTGCGCTGGATGGACCGCTTCCTTACCGAGGACTACACCGATCCTCGGAAAGAGTGCCCGTACCCGACGGCCGGCACCGGTTGCCGCGGTCCCGCCTACCGCCACGCCGGAAAGGCGAACGTCCTCTTCTGCGACGGCCACGTCTCCGCCGTCCCGGTCGGTGGCCTGTCGAGCGCCAACGTCTTCCCAATCCCCCCTAAGAAGGCTCCCCCGGCACCCGCGCCCGAGTACGAGGCCATCGACTTGGGGCACCTCGGCGTCGGGACCTGCATGCACGCGGGCGGTCTCAACAACGCGGGGGTCGTGGTGGGCGGATCGGACCGCGGAGCGGCGAACAAGGCGGCCGTCTTCCGGTGGAAGGAGGGGAAGATGACGGTCGTCGGAACGCTGCCCGGCGGCGGTTGGAGCGTCGGCTACGGGGTCAACGAGAAGGGCGACATCGTCGGCAGCGGAGACGCCGAAGAGCGCAGCGCGTTCACCGTCGTCGGCGGCAAGTTCAGGGTCTTGCCACCCCTGCCGGGCTACAAGTACTCCTTCGGCAAGAGCATCGACGACCGCGGCACGGTCGTCGGCAGATCGTTCGGACCGAAGACCGGTCCTCCTAGCAAGGACGACTGGGGCTCGCGGGCAACACTCTGGCGCGACGGGAAGGCGGTCGAGCTACCGATGCCCCCAGGGTACATCGCCAGCCGCGCCGCCACAGTCAACGACGGTGGCCTGATCGCGGGGACCCTTCAGTCCGCCGACCACCGCCAGCGAGCCTGCTACTGGAAAGACGGGAAGGTCCATTTGTTGCCGTACCTGCCAGGAGGCGGTGAGGTGGGCGCGGCCGAGGCGGTCAACGCCTCTGGGGCTTTCACCGGCACCAGCGACTCAGCGTCCAGCCTCTCAGAGGCTGCGTCCCCTTCCTCGAACCCCGTCCACTACGGTACGGTCTGGACGGACGGAAAGCCCCGGATGCTCCCGCTCCTGAAGGGCGTCGACTACATGAAGGGCACCGCGATCAACCGGCACGGCACCGTGGTCGGGTGGTGCAAGTCCAACCAGATGCCCATGCCGCCGTTCGTCTGGGACGAGAAGCGCGGCAGCCGGTTCTTGGCCGAGCTGATCGACGATCAGTCGTGGTTCCTCATGGAAGCCTACGCGATCAACGACCGAGGGGAGATCCTTTGCTGGGGAGCTCACGGGAACAAGCCGTACCGGCTGTGTCTGCTCCGCCCTAAGGGCAGGACCTCCGAGTCGATAGCCGCCGCTTCGTCGGTGGCGGCTTCCGATCCATCCCGCAAACGACGTTGATCAGCGACCTCGTCTCGCATGAACGTTCCACCGCATTGAAGAAAGCCGCGCCCCCGCGTCGGTCGCCCTTGCCATGGCTAAACTTCACCAACCCGTACCGGAAGGAGGATCGCCAGTTGTGGCGCTAGCCGATCATAGCTTGCCGGCGGATCCGTTCCAGAGAGCACCTTTCCCGGCGGGAGAGCGCCGCCTCCGGAGCACCCTGCTTGCGTCGGCCTCCCTGGTCTACGCCTTTTACGTCTTCCGCTTCTTCAACAACGTCGACGACGACGCGTTCATCCCCCTGCGCTACGGCCTGAACTTCCTCGGGGGGCACGGGTGGGTCATGAACCCCGGGGAGCGGGTCGAGGGTTGCACCTCTCCTTTGCACCTGTGGGTGGTGACCGCGCTGCTCAAGGCACTGAGCCTCGACGGCGCGATTTGGTCTCTCAAGGTCCTGGGGTTCTTCCTCGGCCTCGGCGTTCTCCAGGGCACCGCCAAGCTAGGAAGCCTTCTCGCCCCCGCACGGCCGTACCTGGGTCCGTTAGCGAGCCTGCTGCTTGCGGTGCGGCCGGAGTTCGCGCTCTCGATGACCAACGGACTTGAGACGGGGCTCGCGGTCGCTCTCATCCTGGCCGGAACCCTCTGCTTCCTCTCCGGGGAGCAGGGCGTCCCCTGGTCTTCTGCGCTCTTCGCCTTCGCGGCATTGGCGCGGCCGGAGTTGGTGCTCGTGTTACCCGCCATCCTGATACTGCACCGGATCGGTGGAGGAAAGGTGGCCGCGAAGGCCCTGCTTCCCTTTGCGGTGCCGCTGCTGGTCTTCCTGGCGTTCCGGTGGGGCTACTACGGATCGCTCGTCCCCAACACGTATTTCGCGAAGCGAATGCCCCTGGAGGCGGCCGCGGGGCCGGGCCTCGAGTACTTCGCCACGTACGGCAGCTACCTGGGCCCGATGCTCGGGGTCCTCGTCTTAGGGACCCTACCGCTCGGGCTGTTCCTACTGGACAGGCGCGCGGACTGCCTGCTCGCGGCGGTCGGCATCCTGTTCCTCTTCGCCATCGCGTCAGGGGGCACCTGGATGCGCGACGGGAGGTTCGTTGCCCCCGCGATGCCGCTGCTGGCGGTCCTGTGGACCGCCGCCGCGGTGCAGGGCGTCCTCTCCCCCCGCGCCAAGGTGACGCGGACGCTGCTAGGACTGCCCCTTGTCTTGCTGGTCGCCGTCGACGCTGTGGACCGGTACCGGCGATTGGACGGGGAGGCCTTCTTGACCTCGCTGGTGGAGCCCGGCCCGCGAATCGAACTGGGGCGCTGGAAGAGCGCGCAACCGGAGGGTCGCCGGCGGATGGCGGACTGGATCCGGGAGCACGTGCCCGCGGGGGAGACGGTGGCGATCACTGAAATCGGGATACCCGGGATCCTGTCCATGCGCACGAGGGTGCTGGACATGCGCGGCTTGACCGACGCGAGGGTAGCCCGGATGGAGAGCTGTCCCCATTCCCAGGTCGCGGTCACGTGCAACGGGTGGAGCGATGGCGGCGGGGAGATGCTGGAGTACGTCCTCCAGAAAAAGCCGCACGGCGTCCTCGCCTTCGACGCAGGGGAAGGAACCCACCCAAGGTTCAAGGACCTTTACCGCGAGGTGTCCCGGTTCGAGCTCGTCGGGGACCACGGGTGGCCGTGGCGCATGACCGGATGGGTGCGGCGGGACGCCCCTACTTCGGCGGGTGCCCGGGGCAGCCGTCTACCCCGCCCGACTGGACCTTTTTCGCGATTGCCTGCCCCGCCGGGTACCACTTCACGTGGGCGTCCGTAAAGGACACCACCGTGCCCTTGCTGTGGCGGGAGGAGAACCAGTCCACGCCGGTGGCCATGCCCCCGTCGTTGGTGCTCCCCACGGGATCGTCCGGGCTCGCCCCTTCCTCGCCGAAGAGCATCATCGACGCCGGGCTCTCGAAGGTGGAGAGGGGCAGCCCGAACGACATCCCGAGGAACGGGTCGGGCACCTGGTGCAGGCAGTCGTTGATGGCGTATGAGAGTCGGCGCGAGGCGCCGATACTGTCCACGGGACAGACGTAGACCCCGGCAGTCTTGACGTACGGGTAGAGGCCACCCTTTTCAACGTCGAACGGTCCCGAACCGAACTGCTCGAAGTACACCCACGCTCCGGTGATCTTCGCCCCCTGCTCGGCCCCCGTCACGTTCGGGACGTAGTCGTCGTTGTCGCCGAAGTACAGGTTCGCGGCTTGGGCGAGCTGGCGAAGGTTAGAAGCGCAGTGCGCCTGCTTGGCCTTCCCCTTGGCCTGGCTGAACACGGGGAACAGCAATGCCGCCAGAATCGCGATGATCACGATCACGACGAGCAACTCGATAAGCGTGAAGGCCCTTTTAAGGCCACTTTTACAAGTAACGTTAGTCACTATTGGCCATCCATAACCCAGCGGGTAGCTTTCTCTAAGATACTAGATATCGTCTCTTTTTGCTGCCATACAACAGCGGCTTGAGGAATCCGGCTACGATTCCTTGCCCCACAAGGCAACTCCAGATGCCAAGGCTAAGGATTTGGCTATCGTCGAGACTAGGATGCCTGCCTCAGCACGGAGGTGTTTCATCGCTAATCTAAACCGATGCAGAACGAGACGCCGGTCCTCCATAGTGAGGACAAGAAAGAGCTCTGTAGCCAACGTTCCAAGCTGGTCAGCGTCCTCATCGGCAGGCAGTACCAGCTCGCTCAAGCTCCGCGCCGAGAGCCGGACGAAGAGACGGTCCGAAAGCTCGCCCAGATCATCCTCGACTTCTACTTGGACGAGTGCGGGCCCGCACCCCCAGCAAAGAAGTAGCTCAGGCCGCTTCATCCCGACAATCAGACTGGGCTTCAGACTGCTTTCCGAAGTGGTCGATTAGGCGTGAAACGAGCTCCAGGAGCTCGTTCGGACTCTCAGATGGATGGTCCACCATCGGAGATGACCCAACGCAAATCCCGCACCCAAGCCGCGTCGCCAAATGGCGACCCCGTTGGTCTGCGCGGGCCTTTCGCGCGAACATCGGTCGAGAGTGTCCTGCTATCCAAAGACCTGTTTAACCACCACGTGATGAACGAGCCTCGACCCAGCTCAAAGGGAGTGGAGAAGCTTCAGCGGTTGTACACCGAACGTTTTGGTGTTACGCTGTCGGCAAAGGATGCCTACGGGATCTTACAAGGCCTAATGAGTCTCATCTATGTCGCTGAGGTACGCGGTGTACGCCCGAAAAAGCCAAGAGGACGAAGGGCGGCAAGTCCAGTCCATCGAGAGCCAGCTCACCGAGGTTAGGCGGCTCGCCGAACGCGAAGGACTTGCCATCGTGGAGGTTTTCGCCGAGGCGCGTTCGGCTTGGGAGCCGGACAACCGGCCTGAGTTCGAGCGCCTGCTCCGCCTCGTCGAGTCGGGCGAGGTGGAGGGCGTGCTCGCCTGGCACCCGGACCGGCTCTCGCGCAATGAGACCGACGGGGCCGCTGTGACCCGCCTGCTGAGAAAGGGAGCCCTCAAGGACCTGCGCTTCGCCTCCTACCACTTCTTCAACTCACCCGAGGGGATCATGATGCTCCAGATCGCCCTCTCGCAGAGCCAGTACCAGAACTCCAAGATGGCGGTGGACGTGCGACGCGGCATGGACACGAAGCGCAAAGAGGGCTGGTTCCCGCATGTCGCGCCCGAGGGATACTTCAACGAGCTGGCCACCCGGACCATCGCCGCCGATCCGGTGCGCTTCCCCCTGGTCCGGAAAGCGTGGGACCTCCTGCTGAGCGGGCACTACACGATCGGAGAGGTGATCGACCAGCTGAACGCGCTTGGCTACCGGACAAGGCCCAGAAGGCGATCGGGAGGAAGGCCCTTGAGCCGCACCAGCGGTTACAAGATTTTCAGTAACCCCTTTTACACGGGAGTCTTCCGGGAGCGGGGCTACTTGTACCCCGGCAAGCACCCCGCGATGTTGACCCAAGAGGAGTTCGAGCGTGCCCAGGACCTCATCGCGAGTCGGCGGCGGCGTCCTCCCGTCCGGCGGGAGTACCCATACTCGGGCCTGATCCGCTGTGCGCGGTGCGGTTGGGGGGCAACCACTGAGCGGCAGAAGGGCCGGCACGGCCGGGGTGACTACGTCTACCTCCACTGCTCGAACCGCAACTGCCACCGAGGCAGCCTTCGGCAGGACCGATTCGAGGCCCAGGTGGAGGCGCACCTTCGGAAGTTGTGCCTTGATCCAGACCTGGTGCAGATCCTTCTTGAGGAGGTGAGCGCCTGGGACGGCGAGGACAAGACGGCTACAGAGACAGCTCGAACACAGCGGCTTCGGGCGATCAAGGAGCAGGAGGACTCTATCAAGCGCATGGTGGACCTGGTCGTGCGCGGAGTGCTCGACGAGCAGGACTTTGTGGAGAAGCGGTCCGAAGCCGAGCGTACGCTTCGGACCCTGAAGCGGGAGCTCGCCGAAGCCGAGAACCGGGACGCCCGGTGCCGCACCTCAGTGGAGAACGCTCTCCACTTCATGAGCGTCGCCCTCCAGCTTTTCAAAACAGGCGATGGAATCCTACGCCGGAGGGTGTTGGAGGCCCTGGGTCTCTCATATACGATCGACGCGGGTGCGCTTACCATTTCCATCCACCCGTTGTTGCAGCACACGGTTGGCTTCTTCAACCATCACACCGAACCCCATATTCTGAGCTCTAGGAGCACGAAAAAGGAGCACTTCCGTGCTCCTGCTCTCATTGGCTGGGCGGAGAGACTGGCGCTCGAACTTCTCCAGGTTGCGAGCACTTCAAAGCCGATTCCTCGTCTGGAAGCCGTCGCCACGGAGCAACGCCCTGAGTCGGATAACTTAGACTCCCCTAAGCTTGCCGCATGAACACCGACTACCGAGAACGAGGAAGACGAGTGAGCCAGGCGATGCGTCGGAAGGTGGAGGCGGGAGGCTTCGCCCACAAAGCTCCCTTAGGCTACATCAACCGTCGCGATGAACGCGGTACGTGGATCGAGCCCGACCCGAAGGTAGCTCTCATGGTGAGGGAAGCCTTCGAGCTCGCGGCTTCAGGGATGCCCCTGCGACAGATCCTCACTACGATGGGGAGAAAGGGGCTTCGCTCTCGCCAAGGTCGACGAATCGGGGTCTCCTCCCTGTGGAAGGTCCTGACGAACCCGGTGTACTGCGGGTGTACGAGACACGCCGGTTCTTGCGTGACGGCATCCCACGGTCCCATCGTGGAGCGCGAGGTGTGGGAGCGGGCGCAGGAGAATCTGGAGGCGAAGCGGAGACGTCCCCAGCGGGTGGCGCGGATTCCTCTTCCGGCACGATCCCGAGCTCCTCGGCTCGAACGACGAGGGCCATGAGGCCCTGCAGGATGGAGTAAGCGTCCCTAGGCTCGAGGTCAACGTCGAACTGCTCCTTATAGAGGCGGATGAGCTTCTCGACTCCTTTCTTGGAAGGTCTTGGTTCGGTGGGCATGGCAAAACATGCGCCACCCACACCTCCCGAACCGGTCCCTAGGGTAGAAGCTTTCGTATCTCAGCCGCAGCTTTGCCCTTTTCAGAATTCGGACTACTACCGTCCAGGAATTTTGATGTCCATTCGTTGTATCGGTTGCTGATTTCGCTGGGAGCAAACCCAGCCCACCGGTTGTCGTCATCGACCACCGCGTATAGGTCCTGAAAAAAGCTAAGGAGGCAAAAGGTGAACTGAGCTGACTGATTGCCGACCTTTACTACCTTGAGGTGGTCCGATGGATTACCCAGTGCGAGTTTCCAGGAGATGGACCGGGCATTGGAGAGGTCATACACTCCGTTGGCCCCATCAATCACCGGAGCATCTACGATCAGCACCGGCGGTTCATCGCAGTGGGTCAAGCCGTGCCGCCATACCTGACAGATGACACTCGCAAGAGGCTGGTAATTAGGATTCTTCGCTCCCAATTCATCGTGAATGAAGCGCGAGAGGCGCTTGGAAGTCTCTTTCTCCAGCACTCCTCCAAACAACAAGAAGGCAAGCGACTCAGCAATAGGGAACATAGTTCTTGCAAGTGCCCAGAACGGAGCTTTGGTCTTGTCCCCTGTTTCGGTCGCCCGGGCAATTGATGCCTGGATGAAGAACCCAACGTCGTCCCGAAGCCGTGTTCGCATACGGGTACGTGCATCATCATTGCTCGTCGCGGTGGGAAGAAACATATGTACAAGAATATCAGGAGCGAGCGGCAAATCAAAGAACTCCCGGCTCCTGTAACCAGGATCCGAGAGTTCGATCTTTGTTCACTTTGGCTGGGCGGAGAGACTCGCATCCGAACTTCTCCAGGTTGCGAGCACTTCAAAACCGATTCCTCGTCTGGAAGCCGTCGCCACGGAGCAACGCCCTGAGTCGGATAACTTAGACCCCCCTAAGCTTGTCGCATGAACACCGACTACCGAGAACGAGGAAGACGGGTGAGCCAGGCGATGCGCCGGAAGGTGGAGGCGGGAGGCTTCGCCCACAAAGCTCCCTTAGGCTACATCAACCGTCGCGATGAACGCGGTACGTGGATCGAGCCCGACCCGAAGGTAGCTCTCATGGTAAGGGAAGCCTTCGAGCTCGCCGCGAGCGGGACTCCATTGCGGCAGGTGCTGGCTAGGATGGAGAGCAGGGGCCTTCGAACTCGCCGGGGTCGGAAGCTCTCGGTCTCTTCCCTGTGGAAGGTCCTGACGAACCCGGTGTACTGCGGGTGTACGAGACACGCCGGTTCTTGCGTGACGGCATCCCACGGTCCCATCGTGGAGCGCGAGCTTTGGGAGCGGGCACAGGAGCATCTGGAGGCGAAGCGGAGACGTCCCCAGCGGGCGGCGCGAGTTCCTCTTCCGGCGCGATCCCCAACTCCTCGGCGCGGACGACGAGGGCCATGAGGCGCTGCAGGACCTGGTACGCGTCCCTAGGCTCCAGGTCCACGTCGAACTGCTCCTTGTACAGGCGGACGAGCTTGTCGACTCCTTCCTTCGAAGGTCTTGGTTCGGTGGGCATGGCAAAAGATGCGCCACCCACACCTCCCGTACCCATTGGTTGACTTGTTCCGTAAACGGGCTCTGACGAACTAGTACTATCCCTGCGACTGGGAGACCCGGCACGCATCAGCCTGGGAGATCTACACGTCGACTGTATGGCGTGCGAAAACGGGGACTCAATTAGCCTCGGCTTTGCACTAAACGGCTGCGGCCTCGCTCGACTTATGAAGCTGGCTCAGCACTCGCTCGAATTCAATGCTCAACCAGTCCTTCCTCCATTCCTGATGGAAATCAATGTCGTTGGAATTCGGCTTGTCTGTGAGCTCATCAACGCAAACCAACGATGGGATAGAGATCGCATCCCCGATTACGATTGCTTCCCGCTTCTCCAGCACCGGGAGCGCGTCCGTGATAGCATTCACCGAGTCGGGCAACAAGCGCCTGATGTACTGCTGATCCGCAGGGTTCGTCAGACGCATGGCAACGAAGTTATTGCACTGCGAAAAGATGGTCTCCGAGACTTCGGACGGTCTCTGGCTCACAACCATAAGCGAGATGCCGTATTTGCGCCCCTCTTTCGCAACCCTCTCGATCGACTGCTTCACGGAATTGTATCGAGCTCCCGAACCTTGGGGCACGTAGCGGTGCGCTTCTTCGTACACGAGGAGGAACGGTGCCTCCGCGCCCTCGGGCTTGTTCCGATGGAAGTGGAAGCAAAGGTCAAACACGAGCCGCGTAACCAGCGAGACGACGATGCTCAGTACCTCGAACGGAATGCCGCTCAAATCGAAGATGGTGACGTTAGACTCCCCACCCCTGGCGTAGCCTGTGAACTGTCGAAGCAGGTCGCCCAAGTCTTCCGATCGATAGTCCCCGCCAGCTTGCTTCGTCGGCCGCAGCAGGAATCCAAGCCGATCGTCGTTCAGCTTGGTTTCCAGACGCGAGACGAAACGGTCGAACTCGCCTGCATACGGACCCCCGTTTATCACGCCAGTCTTTTTGTCGAGGAAGCATATTTCCTCGAAGAGCTGGTGCCTGTCCTCAACGCCAGCGACAGGCTCAAGAATGGCTAGGGACCCAGTCTTGGCGTCCTTCGTCGCCGAGTTGTGGTTCCGGATATAGCGGTGCACCTCGTCGATACTGAAGTAGGCCGGAGTGTCGTACGTGACCTTTCTCAGCCCCGGATTGTGCCTGCGCTTGTTCTCAATGACCGCGAGCTTGAACTGGGATATCTGGTTGTGGGAGTTCTGTTCCTGGCTCTCGATGAACATTTCCTCAAGCTCCTCCGAATTCATCAGCCAGTAAGGCAGTGCAAGGTTATCTACGGAGATCCGGTTCGCGCCCGGGAAAGCTGGGCCGTATTCGCCGTGAAGGTCGAACACCAGTACGTGGGCGTTGTTCAGGATCCCGTCCTCTTCTTGGTCCCGGCTCGGGCGGATTCCCTCCTGGATGAGCTTTGCTACCGTGCAGGACTTCCCGGATCCAGTTGAACCCACCACACCGATGTGCTTGCCGAAGAACCGGTCCCCATCGACGACCACCCGAATGCTCTCGTCCTGGGCCATGGTGCCGAAGCTGAACCTCTTAGCTTCCTCAACACCTTCGAACATCATCCTTAGATCATCGGCCGTGGCGACCGCCACGTCTGTTGGTGGGATTGCGATGCGCTGCCCGCCCCGCTTGAACGTCTGTCCGTCGAAACAGCCCACCTGCTGTGCCTCAATGACGAAGCTCGGCTCCGCAGGTTCTGCGTCACCGCTCGCCTGGACGCCGTCGCGAACGCGGAAGCTCTGCGCGATCGCGAGCAATGCAAGGCCTTTGTCGTCCGAGATCTTTAGGTAGCTCCCGATCTTCAGCTTCTTCTCGTCAGGCAGCAGGTGGTACGCCGGGACGTCGATGACTTCTATGAGGAGCAGGCTTGGCGTGACGGATACGACTTTGTACATGGCTTCAGTTTTTGCTTAGGATCTGTTCGGCTTCGGTGAGGTCGCGGGGGAACAGTTCGAGCACCTTGTCTCCGGCCCGCCGAAGAAACGCGGGAACATCTGAAGACAAGAGGAGAAGGAAACTGTCCGGCCGCCGTAGCTCTGCGTGTCTTTTTTCGAAAGTCTCGGAAGATACGATCCGGGCGCTGTACGAAGCCGCCACTACGTGCTCCCCTGCACCTCGGGGATGCTGCCTCCGGTTAATAACGGGCGGCGAGTCGAACACTGCCGGCGAGAATCCGATGTTTTCCCAACCATCGGTGAGCCTTAAACCTCGCTCAAGGAGAATTCGCTTTACAGAGTTTGCTTCGCTGATGCCGCCTTCGACCACGAACGTGAGAGGAAGCGTTGTGTGCAATACCTTTCCCAGCGGATAGCGTTCGGACACAATGCGGCTAATGAAGCCCGCCACGCCCGAGGGGCCCCCAGTCATGAGACCTTGGGAAATGAAGATGTAGTTGATGGCCTGGGGATGGAAGGCTCGACGAGCCGCCACCTGCTTCCGCATCTCCTTCGTGAAGCGCTCCGATCCGCGTGCCAGACGATACCACTCGCTGAAGAGGCGCTCACGGACGCTGATCCTCGCAAGAAGGTCCCGCCGGGTAACACGACGCCGGTTCTCGTCGTCCGTCGTCGAAAGCTCCAAGACCACGCGTAAGGCGTTGTTGTAGTAGAGAATGTCCGCATCAACAGTGGAGCACCCGAGGACTCGCCTTAGTTCGTCGATCACGTTTGCCTGCTGGAGGCCGTACTCCGGCCCCTCGAGCATGCGGAACTTGGCGAGAAAGGCCTCCAGCACCTCGTCGGGTATCCCCTCTTCTTCGTGCCAGACGCGTGTCAAGCCATCCTTCTTAAACGTCAGCGCACGCTTCAACTCCTCCAAGGTGAGCCGCTCCGGCACCCTGCCCGAGTCCTCTGCACAATGTATGTACAGCCGGTATGACGGTGCGATACCGGATGCCCCAGCTGCAATGAAGCCCTGGATCATCAAGATTATCGGCTCCCTTACAAGCGCTGGGGAATATTTCTTCGAAGGCAGGTACTTGCACTGCGTAGCGCGATAGCTGTCGACGCCTCTCACGTCGATGTCCTCCAGCCGTTCCACAATCACCTCTTCAGTTTCAGCGGCGGAGAGCACCTCCAAGATCGTCCTGTCGAACTGGTAACAATAGCCTCGGATAGTGGCGGTAGCCGATCTGGCAGATTCAGCCATTAAGAAGTTATTTTAGCATTAGCTTTGGGATAAATTTACTGTAACACTTTTTCGGCGTGATACCACTGGCCCGATACAGGGGTGCATATATGGAAAGAGCGACTCCCGTAGCTGGGAACCGCTCATTCTCTTTTGTTCACATTGGCTGGGCGGAGAGACTCGCATCCGAACTTCTCCAGGTTGCGAGCACTTCAAAGCCGATTCCCCGTCTGGATACCATTTAGAGCAGCTAAACCCTGCGGACATCTAGTCGGGCGGTTCTAACCTACATCTATCGCGCGTTGCCCACAAGCAGGAAGCCCGCCCAGTAGAACGGATGAGCTGCTGCCCCCTCGGGCACCGTTACCCTGGTTGCGGCGTTCGGTCTGCCGTCGCCGCCCAGCACCTCCATCTGGTCCAATTGCGCCAGGCGCAATGCCTCAGGTTTAGATTCTCCCTGCATCCACTCCTGATAGAACAGTCGCACTAGTCGCTGGGTCGCCTGAGAATTGACGCTCCAAAGGGTGCCGAGTACGCCGCTCGCCCCCTTTCTTTGCGCGAGCACTGCCAGATTCTCAAACTCGCGTCCGCCCACAGAGGTGGCAAGACTAGCGGTATTGCACGCAGACAGGACGAGAAGGTCCACGCCACGGAATAGGGCGGTCGGAGTGGCCCGAATCTCACGAAGACTGGCCAGGGTCCCATCACCCATCAAGAGTCGCGAATTATCATCATCCGAACCCAAAACAAAATGAGAGGCAATGTGAACAACGGAATACCGGTTCGGCGCTGCGAGGGCAGATTGTAGGCCCTTGAGCGTGAAGCCCTCGATCAAACGGCTGCCTGAACACAGGCCAGCACGATCGGGTGGCCTCCCCAGAATGGAGTCCACCTCCTCCTCAACAGCCAGCAAAGGGGGGAACTCATCAGTTCCGTGCATGCTGCCGGCAATCAGAGCATGCCGACGGGCAACCGGGCGGGCCGGTTTTGTCAGGCGCTCCTCTGCCCCAAGGGTAAAGGCGGCGGTTGCGAGACGCTGCGCCAAGTATGTCTTGCCATCGGGGGATAGAGCAGCGAAAGGTATGGAACGAAGTGGGCCGTCGATGCTAACTAGCAAGAGGTTGCATTGAAGTCTCTCGATTTCCCGCTCGATTGCACCGTCGTCGCCGTACCCTCCCGACTCCTCGACGCTGGCGACCTCTGTTTCGATTTGGCGAAAGACGAGGTTGTATAGGGCGTGGCCGACGGGACGAACGTCTCGGCGTTCGTCGAGCATACGGTTCCTGAACTCGGAAACCGCCTCCGAAAGCCGGGAGATGGGAATTTCCGCGACCCGCGTGATCGTCCGCTTTGGCGTCACTAAGACCTTGTAAAGACGATCTTTGGAGGTGGCTGTGACAATTGCCGCACTGCGAGGACCAAGCGACCGAAGGGAAGCTTTCATCGCGTTTAACTCTGGAGTAGTGTCAAGTGCCCAATCTGAGCGGCGGTACACGCTCGGGGCGGCAAAGTCGGCCTGCATCCGGTCTAAGAGAACGAGGTATCTTCGGCGGGCGTTCACCAAGGCGCGCTCGGATCGCGGCGACGTTCTTGCAGCTGCGTAAGCTCGCGCGAGTCGGGCTCCAGCAGCGGCCTCGGCCGCTGCCCACTTTGCCTCCCGAGGCGTGTACAAAATAGGGTGCACCGACCTCGTCAGCTCCATCCGAGAATTAGCGTTGTCGTTCAGGTACTCCTCTAGCCTGGCGCGCGTCAGCGCCTGCATTCCTTCCGCCGTGCGGTTCTGACCAAACAGTGCTTGGGCAAGCAGGACAAGAGTCACGTTTGCGCGGTCGGAGTAGTTCTTGAAGTCGTACGTGTCGAGCGAAACCGCTTCCTTCCGTCGGCCCTGCTGAAGATTTGCAGCAATCTTTCCGTATAGAACCGAGGCTCTGGCGGTCGTGGCTCGCAGCACCATCAGGCCGTTCAGGGCGATTGCCCGGCCTTCGGTGTGCCCCAGTTCTGTGAATGCCACCAAGGCAGCGAGTTCGTCAGCCTCCGCTCGGGTGATGTCGATGGCCTCTCCGGCCTCGACCGACGAACGGGCTAGAGCGATTTGGTGTCTGCAGATAGCCTCTCCGACCCGATCTCCGACCTTTTTCCACAGTGCTAGTGCGGTTCCGAGGTGCCGGATGCCCAACTCCGACCTCCCCTCACGCACGAGGATTGTTCCCAGATTTGCGTAGATGGCCGCCTCTAAGCGCGGCTTGCGGAGCTTCGCAGCGCGTGCCGCCGCTTCTTTGAAACTGACAATGGCGTCGGAAGCCGGTCCTGCCTTAACTTGGGCTTGGGCAAGGCTATTGAGGATCGATGGCAGTACCTGCTCCCTCTCCTCCGGAGACTCAAAATCGACCGCCTTATGGGCTTGCTTCAACACGATCAGCGCCTTGTCGTACGACCCGAGCGAAAGGTACGCCTGGCCAAGTTGGTCCAAGTAGCGGGCTGGCGTGTACACGCCTGTGTGGGTGAGGATCGATTTCCTCGCTGCTTCCAGAGATTCGGGCAGCCGACCCTGAGCACGGAGGGCGATGCTCAACGCGTGGTGGGCGCGACCAAGGTCGTTCGAGTCCGGATTGCGCGTAAACAACTGGATGGCCGCTTCTAACCGAACGACCGCACCGGTAGGTTGGTGCGCAGAGATTAGAGCGAGCCCCTCGTAGTACAGGGCCGTCCCTTCCTCAGACCGGGCAGAAAATCGGGCCGCTTGGCTCGAGGCGAATCGAGCGTACGATGATGCCGTTATCGTGTCTTCGGCCCCAAGGGCGACGGCAGCAAGGTCGAGCAGGTCGCGGAGGGCTATGTCGCGCCGGTACAGTCGGTCAGCTGAATACGCCCGGGCCAAAGCTGTCTCCGCCTTGGCCCATGCGCGCTCCTTCCGCATGGCCTGCGCGAGCCCCCGCATCGTTTCTGCAAAAGCCACTCCGAATACCTGCTGGTGGAGAGGGTCGGCCTGCTTTCTCCACTGGCGTTCCAGTGCGTCCGCCGCTCCGACGACCGTGCCGCCTGCATCCATTGCTTCCCTAAGGGCGCGTGTAGCCGTCGAAACCGCCGCGGACATGGTGTGCCCACTGGCCCTTGCCGGCGCTGAGTCGGCGATAGGCTCGAGCCTATGCCGCATCATCCGTTGCGGGCTCTGCTGAGTCGGGGACGACAGGGTGGTAATAATTGCGACAATGGTGCTCAGATGGAACATTGGGGCCTTCGGAACAGAATCCGCTATCAGAATAATAGCGGAATCGCGACAACTCCACTCGTTATGATCATGAATGCACTCCTGCTCGTAACTCTCTGGGCAACCGGACAAGCCGCGTCGATACCTATTGCCACTACCTCCGACGAGATTCCCCAGTACACTTTGGTATCCCAAAGCGGCGTGCCCAAGGCGGCACCGGTTGGAACTAGCATTGAATGGTCCGAGGTAATTATCGACGAGACGGGGCCATCTTGGCTCCAGAAACTGCTCACACAAAGGGGGCTAGATCCCAGCGGCGACGTCTTCGGCCTTATCTACGAACGTAATCCCAGTATTTCGAACCTTTGGAAAGTAGAGTCCGGCACCAGGCTCGTACTTCCACAGGTGGTCGGTGCCGCAGACCTGCAAGGGTCCCTCGTACGCATTAACCGGTTCCCAGCAGCCCGGACTAGGCTGGAACGGGTGGTCCGTGCTGTGGTTGATTCACCGTTTGTCGTGCCCGGCCCTCCCCTGCCCGCCCTAAGGCGATCGGCAACGGAGATCCTCGAGACAGCAAGAAAGCTTGGGAAAGCAAGCGTCGCCCAAACCGAGAGTGTCAGCGCTGTTCAAATCGATCTTGCCGTACGCCAGATGGAAGCGGTCGAAGAGCTTCAAAAGCGGCTACGTACGCCCGGTGCTACTAGTCAGGAAATTGAGGAGCTCAACGTGCTTCGGAGCGAGCTTCGAGAGACGATCAAGGATTTCGATGGTTCCACCCGGGGAAATTCCCCAACGCCCCGTCCGCCTCGCCTATGGACGACTGAAGTCCGAGTAAAGGTCGGAGATGTCGATAACGCGAAAGATTACGAGATTCGATACTGCTCGTCGGGCGCATACCGGGTCTTCAAAGGTAAGAGCTTTGACTCGATCCTTAGCTTAACCCCTAATGCGCGGCAGGACTTGCCCTTCGGTAAGTTCGTCTTTTGGGCCGTCGATCCACGGTTTCCGACGACCCCGGTTGCCCGCCGTGAAGGTGTCGTCATTGGTCCTCCGTCGACTGGACAAACACCGCTCGTGGTGCCGCTCGTTGCTTCGGAACGCGGTAGGAGGTGAGTAGTATCGGCAGCCCTCATCCCGCCGCCCCACCACCCGAGGGCAACCGGTTCCAGGAGTGGCTGAGCATCCTCGTGGCCGTCTCTTCTGCCATCGGGTCGTTCTTTGGTCTGTTCGGAGGGATCCTTTCCGGGATCGCGCCACCGGTCGACATCGCAGGCCAGCCATTCGCGGCCGACGCCGCGAGGATGTACACGTGCATGGCGTTGCTTGTGGTCTACGCCATAGCTTTGGCAACGGGCCGCGCCGCCTCGATACGGGGATGGGCTCTTGCCACGGCGGCGCTCGTGCTATGTGCGGGAACCGGATTTGTCCTCTACAATAAAACGCACAACGATCTTGTCTTCCGATATCCGCCAGACGCCGAGCCAGGGGCCCAATCAGTGTACGTCGCCGGCATCAGGCGTCTGGAAGTCGTGGAGAACGATCCGGTAAGCAGAGCCCTCGGCAACGCCAACGTTCTTAAAGAATGGGGCGGCGACTCTACCAAAGTATGGACCGATGCCTCCCAGAGCGCAGGACGTGCGCGCGTGCTTTACTTCTACTTAGGATTCGTTGTTTTTACCGGAGCAGCCTTTTTTGTCCTGGCGGAACTCGTTAGGCGGCTCGTCCTGGGTCCACTTCAGGCCTCAGGACCACGGCCCCCGGGCACAGAATCCGCTCCCCAGGGCGGTCAGAACTGACCGACTTGCCCGCATCTCCTACCGGATCGTTTTGCATACTCCAGCTTTGGAAGGCTTAAGCCCTCGGACAATGTGATCCAACAGATATACGCTCCCGCGACACGCTTGCCTGTTCGAGGGGATTACTGAACGAGAGCAGAGTCTCGACGACGTCTCCCCTGACTGCAGTTCCAAGAGCCTCCACTTCCCGAGCGTACTCATCGCGCCGGAATCCCCTCTCTGCCCGATCGTGTTCCGCGATCGCTACGGGCGTCGCCTTTGCCTCTATGGCAAGTCTCCAGAAGGAGCGGAGGCCGTGCCAAACGAAGCATGCATGTATGAAGGACGCAACGGGAAGCACCCGGCCAGTCCAAGGTGACCTAGCAGTAACATCATGTTGGCGAGTAGTGTGGATTGAGAACGGCGCGTCCCACTCAATCATGTACAAGAGGTTGTGGATAGATTCGTGGATGAGCCCGCTACAAACCCGCTCAAGAGGAACGTCACCTCCACCAATGCCCATAAGTCCTACTAGGCCGGGAACATGTGGCCAAGACGAAGATCCGAGGCGACTCTGTCCGGGTCCTGCCGAGCGTACGGAGATCGCCCGCACCGAGTCTATGATCCAATCCAACGCGGGTTCGCTAACTGACTCGATAAGGTCGAGCGATCGAAGGATTTTATTGAAGGCGGCAGTCCGGGCTTCAGAGACCAATGGAACGGCATCGGGGGTGTGTCCCCCATGAGTCCACACCGAGTCATAGATATCCCCGAACTCGACGGCGATGGAACCTAGGCTCCGGCCGGTGGACCTGAAGCATCCGTCGGGACCGAGGTTGTAAAGGCCACAAGGCGTGTTTCCGTATACGCACTCTGCGGGAGTAACGATCCCTGCAAGCGCGCCAGCCCTCGCAATGGCACCAGCTAGTTCGTCCGCGAACGTAGCGTCCAAAGCCCCGCCTCGCCGGAGGGTCCTAGCGACGACCCAAGGGGACAAGGCAACGTTCAGTAGATTCGACTTGGGCAGGCCTTCGAGGATATAGAGGAGTGGCACACTGCGCGGCCAAGTGTGATCAATGGCGCGGGCAGTTGCGAAGAGCGCCCGGCGGCAATGCTCGTCGAACCGGACCGTAATCTCGTCTCGATAGGCGTAGGGTCTCCACGAAAGGGCGTCATTCAGCGCGTGGATCTCGCATCGTCCTCGCGCCCGGTCGAACCGACAGCCGTGGTATGCGGCGGTAAGATGCGGAAGCGCCGGCCGGGCCACTCGCTCCAGTTGACCCCACCGTGAGTCATTTAACAGCCACAGGGGTAGCCGTGAAGACTGCTCTACCGAATTTGCAAGTGTGATACCGGCTAGGGCACGCAACTCCTCTTCGGAAACCTTCGTGAAACCAAATGGCTCTCGAAGCTGGAGAACTAATGGCCGCTCGCTACTATTCAGCCCTGACCCATTGTCTGTTACGCGAACAAGCGCCGAGAACTGCCGGGAGTCCTTGACCGCATAGAGGTAAACAAGCCTTTCGGCCTGCGGGCCAATCGCTTCTGCTACCGCACTTCGGAGACTAAGAGGCACCATGGCCGTCGCAAAAGTTCCTGTCCCGTAGATTGCGTGGTATCGTCCGGCCAAGGTTAGTTCTGGCGCTGCCCCCCACGCCTCCAACAGTTCCGCCGTTCGGTTTAGGTGATCGCTTAGATCGCCGTTGCTGTGGTTTACTGAGTTGTACGCAAGAGATTCAAGCCAGGACATGTTGTAGCATTGCCTCCTGGCTAGCCGACCTTAACTCCGCATCCACCCGCTGTCGAATATGGTCGCAGAGCATCATCATGTCTGCGCAGTACACAGTCTCCCGGAAGCCTTCCCCGTCGAACCGGTGTGGCAAATAGCCGCCTCCGCACATCGCTTGGTTGCGACAAGTCCGGCATGGACGAGGTAGGGTAGTGTCCTTATCGAGCCCAAGCCGGATAAGTCTCACCGACTCGAGCGAATCTGGATCGGCCTCGGCAATGTTGAGGCCCGACTTCGTGTACCCGTCGCCACAGGACTTCATGGAGTCCACAGGCTCGACCTCACCGTTCGTCTCCACGGTAAACACCGTGATCGGTCCATTCCCGACGCTGTCGAGTGTCACTGGCATGCCTAGGTACGCTTGGGTCAGAAGTTCGAATTTTCTGATCCGGAACTCCGGATCGTCAATCGCACACCACTCGTCGTAGGCGTCGATCAGCACCTTCGCAAACTCACCCTGGCCAGTTGGCTTTCGGTAGCACGAGGAACCGTGGACGTGATTCTGGTCCGGGAGCAGGAAGTCGACCTTGCGGAGCCCGAGGGAATGGAAGTACCGGACGACCTCCCGGCCGTCCATATCCGCACTGAGCACACAAAGAGTAGCGGCGGTGTAAGTGGGTGCCCTGTCTGGGTTGTCAAGAAGGTATCGGATCTTCTTTTCCACCCTCTCGTGGGTTCCCTCGCCGGCTCGTGTCAGCCGGAATCGATCGTGGTACTTCCGCGGACCGTCCAGGCTGATGCTGAACGGTATGTTCTGCCGAGCCAAGAGGTTCAGCCAGCCATCATCCAAGAGCAAGCCGTTCGTTAGCATCGAAATGGTGATCAGGACTCCGCTGGAGCCATTTGCCCTTTGTGCGATGTACTCAACCAATTCGGGCCCTGCAAGGAGTGGTTCTCCTCCGTGCAGAATGACGTGAAAACGAGAGAGCCCCTTTGCGGCAGAATAATCCTCTACCCAATCAAAGACCGCGTCGACGGTCTCGATCGACATTCGGGTCGGCTGCACCACGTGGCTACGATCAGCCAGGTTGTACATGTAACAGTAACCGCAGTTCATGTTGCAGCGCCCGGCAATCTTGAGAATCACGGCACCCAGGCTAGGTGAATGCTCCTTCATCAGGCCTGGTCGCGATCGAAGTTGTCACGATCGAAGTTTGCGCGGTCAAAGTTGCCGGGATCGCTGTCGTGCGGATCGTTATCGTGAGGATCGTCATCATGAGCACTCCGGTCACTCAAGGTAATCGGGCCCAAGCCGATGGCTCCTCGAAGGTCTGCAAGCGACTGTGGGCCATTTAAGGCAGAAGCCAACTCTGCCTGATTGGCACCAGCTTGAAACCTAGCCGCGCGTGCTACGAGCCGCTGGATGATCTTTGATTCGATCTTCCGAACATCGAGGTGCACCGACGTGTCGTCTTGGAGAGAAGAAGCTTCAGCCATGTTGAACTATCTATTACTATACAACAACATTTACACCGGGCTGTAACTATAGCTTCTGCAGTGGCGAGCAGCTGTTGTTGGTGGAGCGGTGCTTCTTACGTGTCCGAGAACCGAGGAACGTTCGAAACAAAAGAGTCTCCACCATCGGAGAAACCAACCCCTCGAGCAGGGTATCAAGCCGCTCCAGGAGCGGGTAATCGGATGTTCGGATCTTGCCGTTCTTCGTGTACACGAGCCCCATCGGGTACAGGAACGACTGCAACCTCTTCCGGTTCTTCAGCGAGGCTCTCCTCCATTTCTGGCCAAGATCCACTAAGAGAGTCAGCCCGAACTCCAGCAATCCGGCCTCCGAGGGCGCATCCCGTTCCAGACTTGCCTGCTGCCGCTCCAACTCCGCTATCCGCGCTGCTAACTCCTCGATCTGCGCCTTCGCGATCCGGTCGGGCACGATGCCTGAGGCGTTCTTTATAGCGAGCGCCCCCTGAAGCTCCTCTAGGGAACGAATCTCTTCCGCAACCCGCTGGAGGCTCTCGCGCACTTCCTGCCTCGTATCGTTCCAGGTTTCCCTGAGCACCGACATGATGCGTGGGATGGTGCCTGCACGAGGCTGGAGGCGTACCAGGAGCGATTCGAACGCAGCTTCGACCGCCTCCCGACGGTGGTTTACGTTTCGGCATACAAGGCAGCGGTAGTAGTCGTACCTCTTGTGAGCGTTGTGGCTCCAGCCAGCGGTGAGGAACCGGCCGCACTCGCACCGTAACGCACCCCGCAGTGGATAGTCAGGGTTGTCACGCTCGAAAGGCTTCTGCGGCTTTCCATTTACCTTCGGTGCCCCTTGGACGAGGAGAAAGGCGCTCCGCTCGACGATGGGGACGAATGGAGGTGCTGCCGGGAATGACTGCCCAAAGGATTCGATCACGCCTAAATATGCGCGGTTGCGGAGCAACCGGTGCACACTGGCGAGAGTCATAGGCAATCCCTTCACCTCCAGCCACTCCCGTACCTCCTTAACGCTGTGCAAGCCCGAAGCCACCCGCAAAAAAGCTTCCTTCACCAGGGGGGCAGTGCGTGGATCAGGTTCGATGGTGCCACGGCCCTCGTGCCGCACGTTAGGATAGCCGGTGGGAGCACGCCACACCCAGCGACCTTCTCGGGCCGCCTGCACCATTCCTCCTCGGCACCGCTTGGCTCGAATCTTGTTGTCGAACTGGGCAACCGACGCGAGGACGGATTCGGTGAACCGACCGACCGGGGTGTCCTCTATGCGCTCTCCTACCGACTCTAATCGCACTCCAAGGCGGGCGAGCTGCACTTTCATGGTCGCGTAGTCGTGCACGTTGCGGGCGAGGCGGTCGATCTTAGGGACATTCACTACGTCCACGCGCCCCCGTTCCTTACGGAGGTAGACCAGCATGTCCTGGAGAGCCGGACGCTCGTCCGTCTTGGCGCTCTCTCCACGTTCCACGAAAACACGCCGGCACTCGTAGTTCCGGCTCTTCGCGTACTCAGCAGCAATCCGTTCTTGAGTCGCCAGCGAGTTTCCGTCTTCAGCTCGGCGCGGGTCTGAGACCCGCACGTAGGCTACCGCTCGTTCCATTCGAGGTAGAAGCTAATGATAATTGCAGCCAGCTTTCGAAGGGTTTCTTCTTCAGCTTCGGTACCTCGATTGTCGAGGGTACCGACCCTGGTGTCAAGCCCTTCAGCCGGTGCCTCGGCGGATTCCCAATAGTCGCCCCCTTCTCTCAGGCATTGCCGGACGTGCTGGTGGTGTGATGCCATACCGCTACGATTGACAGGTCCTCCATCTAGATTCCAAACTCGTTGCCCTCAGTCAATGCTACAAGGTCTATGGTTGCGATGCCCGGTCAAGGAGGACCTTTGCCGCCTGCCAACGCAGGATGAGCAAGATTTGCCACGTATTGAAGCTCGTTCAGGCAGGGCTGCACAGGAGTAGCACGATTGCCCCTCAGATGCTAGCTCTAGGACGGCCACCGTCCTTAACCTCCGGCTCGGCAGAGGCGACACCTGCATCGAGGTCGAATCTATCCCAGACTGGACGATTAGGTCACGTTGAAGGCAACCGAAGCTGTAAAGACCTGCCTAGTTAACTGAGGAAGGCTTCCATTGACGTTCACCAAGCCGTTTGCTTAACTAAGCCTACAATGAATGCAGTTACGCCCAAGGACATCGCCACCTTAAAGTCTGTTGGAATACCGATCCTTCTTGCTTTGGGCGCGGGTCTCATCGCAACAGGCATCGAAGCAATGTCACAAGCTCAGTGTGATGTTCAGACAACACAGACTGGTGAGGCATTGATGGCAGAGACTATGAGGCGAGCAGAAGTAGGCGACCTGACGGACCTTGAGCGCTTAGTCTGGGAGGGGCAAGAAGCCGGGCCTGAACTAAATATCATCATGAACACCTGGAGGTTCTATCCAGGAACCGCTCAGGTTGAGGTTAAGTATCACACCGAAGCAAGCTACCAGGGAAGCGCTTTTATTACACAGGGTTCAGCGCACTACGTGATGAATTTACGCCTCACGCACAGAGGCTGGCGTCTCAATATTGGGTGCCCGCAGGAAAAGAATTCACTCACAAGCCCACTCTGCGAGCACCCACACTTCTCTGAGAGTTCTCAGTCGAAGAGTTTATAGTACCAGAAACGTGATCTGTACATTTCCGCTTGAACACTGCTTAGTGTTCGCACCTTATTACTAGTGTGCTGCGCGTACAAGATGTCGCGCCCATTGTTCGAGAGCACAATCATGGCGTGGTCTGACCACCCGTCAGCGATTCCGGGTGCGATCGCATCCGGACCCCAGTCAGCGAAGATAACGTCTCCTGGTTGCAGCTGACGCCAGTCGTTAACAAGACGTCCTCGACCTGATCTAGTAATAAAAGACTCTAGGCTCATGGCCTCCGACCATGTGTAGCTGGCAGGGCCAGGCCAGTTGTAGTACCAGAAGTTTGGATCTCTATGCCTGCCATAGACCTGTCTCCAGCCACCTGCTCTAAGGCACTGCGAGACGAAGTTTGTGCAATCGGCGGGATACTGCCGGTAATGGGGGCTTGGACTCCATACGTAGCGCCAAGCGTAATCCACCGCAGCCCATCTGTTATAGGAAAAGGCTGCGCTGGAAAGTAGGGTGAGGCTTGACAGGATAATAATCCGTTTTAGCTTTTGCATTTTAACATCTCTAACCACCACTATACGACGCGTGCCGTTCGCCGGGTTTGTCAACACTGCTGTTCACGTAGCAAAAAAGCGGAACCCTTGGACCCTCTCAGAAGGAGTAGCCCGGTAAGCCAACCTACGCGAGAAGTACGCAGCACCCTAGGCACCGGCACAACTTTATCGACACCTGCATTCTCAAAGGAAATCTAGCTGCTTACACCTACCGATATTTGCCCCTCGGTAGCCCCACACGAGAGTCGGCACTTCCTGCGCCTTGTAGAGATATTTTGGCCGCTCACTTACTCGCCACCGAACGGTCTTCCCCAACGAGTGAGCGATGAGCCGGAGGCGAAGAGTGAGCGAGTCGGGGAAGAACGGTGAGGGTTGAGTCTGAACAGCGGCCTTTTGAACCGAGAACCCCCGACCAGCGTTAGTCGGGGAAGTAGTCGGGGTTAGCGGTCCTCATTTCGGGAATCGGTTCGACTCCAAGCGGGCCAAGTCGTACTCGGCCAAGCGCATGTGGTAGCGATCGCTCTGCGCCGCGCAGAGGTTGCGCACGCCCTTGAGCTGCTCGATCGCCTGTTCCGCTCCCTCTGCTACGCGGAGGATGCGGCCCCGGAGCAGGCCACAGCTCTCGTTGGCCTGGAGGTTTGCTTCGCCTCCCTGATCAAAGGCGAGGTCCACGGCTTCCTGCGCCGCCGTGGTCTCACTGAGGAGGAGGTGGATGCGAGCGAGCTGCTTGTAGGCGTTAAAGCGCTTGACCTTCAGCCCCTTTGCTTGAGTGCGCCGACGCACGAGTACGAGCGCTTCCCGGAGGAACTCCTCGTCAACGGCAAGGACTCCACGCTCCATAAAGGTGATCCGGCTGCTGAGGCGCGTGCCAGCGATCCCCTCTGTGGTAGCGAGGAGGTAGAGAGGAGCGGGACGGGGAATGGGTGGCTGGTGGACGACCAGGCGCTCAGCAATGTCGTAGAGGGGGAACACCTCGTCGGGGCGGCAATCAGGCAGTCCGATGAGGATCTCAGCGCGTAGGAGATGAGCCATAGCCAGACGTCGCAGCTCACCTCTCTTCACTGCGTCCTCCGCCATTTCTCGTACCACCCCCATTGCGAAGCCGGGCATGTCCAGGCGGCGGGTGGTGAAGTAGGCGCGGTCGAAGAGCCGCTGCTTAAGGTCAACGTCGGTCGTCTTTCTGGCCGCTTGGAGGGCGAGGCGAGCGGCCGTGGAGAGGCGCATCTGCCGGATCATCCGGTCCACCCGCGAGACCGTGCGGGCAGTCACCCGCTTGCCCACCAACGGCCCCTGCACTGTGCTTCGAGGATCGACGCTGAAGCGCTCCCGACACCAGGCGCTCACGATGCGGCGGCGGTGCTCGGGGCCCTCGATACGACTGAGGATGAGCTCAATGCTGAGGGCATCGAGCTTTCCCACTCCGTGGAACATCTGGGTTACGCGGCTGCTGTGCACCCCGAGCTCTTCCGCGATGTCTTTGTTGAGAACGCAGTGGTGCTCAAGGAGAAACGCCTCCTTCACCACCTCCACGAACGACTCGGGATCGTCGGGCAGTTGAGTCCAAACTAAATAATCGCGCTCTTCGTCCTCAGTGCCCATCCGCCCCTCGTGCACGCTCCTTGTTGTGAGGACGAACAGGGAGTACCAAGCGGAGCAGCCGTACCAAGCGGTGGCGCACTGGATCGGGGTGCGACAGGACTGGCGCTCCCTAGGCGGGTGCGGGCTGGACCACTTGGTGAGCATTCCCGTGGGGGACCTGAAGACGCACGCCCTCCTCATAGGGGCGACCGGGAGCGGCAAGACGAACTGTATCCACCACCTCATCGCCCAGGACGTCATAGAGGGGCACTCGTTCGCGGTGCTCGACTTACGTGGCGATCTGGTCGCGGGAGCGCTTGAGATTTGTGCTGGGCGGGTCGATCCCCACCTCGTGCGCCTCCTCAACCTCCGCGAGGGAGCGGGAGCGTGCGGATTCGACCCCCTATCGGGAAGTGGCGAGCCGTACTTTCGCGCCCTCGGGGTGCTCGACGCGGTAGCGAACCAATCCGAATCGTGGGGCGTCCAGCTTGCCGAGACCCTTCGCAACGCCCTGATGCTGCTCGCTGAAGGAGAGCGAGCACTGACGGATCTCGACCGGCTCTTCCACGACCGCTCCTTCCGGTCCTCGCTCCTGCGGCACTGCCAGAGCGAATCCGTCGGCGGGTTCTGGACGCGCTTCGACGAGCTGTCCAGCGAGAAGCGGGCGACCCTGGCGATGCCAGTGCTCAACAAGGTGAGCGCTCTCACTGCCACCGAGGGCCTGCGCCGGGTCCTCGGCCACCCGGCACCGATGGATCTTGGAGCGCACCTCGCCACAGAAGGGAGCGTCCTTCTCGTCTCTCTAGCGGCGGACCAGTTGCACGGCGCAGGGCGGATGATGGGGCGACTCGTCCTCTCCAGCGTCTGCCGAGAGATCTTCTCCCGGGTTGGAGACGCGGAAAGTCGCCGCAATCCGGTGAGGCTCTACGTCGACGAGTTCGAGCACTTCGGCACAGAGGAATTCGAGACCGTGCTTGCCGAAGGCCGACGGTTCGGATTCACGCTGGTCCTTGCCCACCAGACCCTCTGCCAACTCTCGCCCCGTCTGCGCTCCCTCGTGTTGGGAAACGTCGGGGTGAAGCTCGTCTTCCGCTCCGGCCGCGACGATGCGGCGACCTTGTCGAAAGACCTGACGGGCGATCCGAAAGCGCTGCCGCTCACCGACCTCAAAACTGGCGAGGCCATCCTCTGGACGCGCCGAGACGGGTGCGTTCCGGTCGAGATCAACACGCCCATTGTCGGAGACGTCGGTGCCCTGAGCAGTCGGGCACAACGGTTCGTCGCTGAGGTGCAGGCACAGTCATCAGACCCGGTGCGCGAGCGTCAGCAAAGCGACACCTTCCCGGAGCACCAACCTTCAGACACGCATTCTGCTTCGGATCATCGGGAGAGCTGCCGAAACGCGAGGCTGGAGGACTGGCTGTGCACCTGACCGAGCGCGACGTTCGGGTCGTGCGAGACCTGGCCCTCAGCCACGTGCTCTCGCGCGACCAGCTCCTGCAGCTTGGCTACTTCGGCTCAGTGACGCGGGCGAACACGCGGCTGAGGGGGTTGTGCGCCCTCGGCCTCGTCCGCGCCCTCGACACACCGTTCTTCACCCAGCGCCTCTACGCCGCCCTTCCCAAGGCCTCTGGGGTCGTGGGAGAGCGCCTCGCGGCGCTCACCGCCGCCCGCACCGGCTCCCCGCGCTTCCTCCAGCACGCCCTGGCGGTCACGAACATCCGGGTGGCCCTCTTGAAGCGAGGGACGGGCGAGTGGCGCTTCGAGCAGCAAGGGCGGTGCACGTTCAGCACTGGCGGGCGCACCTGGGAAGTGCGACCGGACGGGCTGTTCCTCACTCCTTCCAGTCTGGTGGCGGTCGAGGCGGATCTCGGGCACGTGGCTCCTCGCAAGTTCCTCGAGAAGCTGCGCGCCTACGACGCCTTTGCCCGCTCGGAGGCGTGCCCCCAGTCGTGGGGCCGCCCCTCCTTCTCCCTCCTCGTCGTCACGACCGGCCCGAGGCGGGCGGCGCACCTCGCCCGCCTGCTTTCCAACTCGGCCAGCTTTCCCGTGCTCTGCAAGACCGCCGCCGAGCTCGACGTTTCCTATCCCGGCACTTGGAGCTAACCCATGCACGATTCCTCACGAAACAACGGTTCGAACGGCCGCCCCGTAGCGGCCCAGATCGTCTCCTTTCCGCCCTCAGTCCAGCAGCAGCTCGACGAGGCCCAGGCCCTCTTGCGGGCACAAGCCACACCGGTGCCGGCAGCCTTCCTCGGTCAGGCCGGGGTCGAGCTGGCTAAGGCGAATCCCGAACTCTTCCTCGCCGTCGTGGCGGCGCAGCTCGGGGTGCAGAAGGTCGTCGTCGAAGAGCGCGGCGACCGCACCCGTACCTGGCACCACGAGAAACGCGCCCTCGGCATCCGCTACGGGACCGAGTACTCGGTCGAGCGCACCTCGCACTGGAACCAGCGCACGATCTCGGTGCACGGGAGGGTCGAGGAGCCTGCCGAGGAAGAGGACGAGGACGAATCCGTCCTCAAGCGGATGGTCCGGTTGGTGGTGACCACGAAGTCACCAGTCGAATCCTCGATCTACTTCCTGTTCCTGGTCGGGTGGCTCCTCTTCATGGCGGTGAAGTGGCTGTGGCGGGGGTGCTGCGCCCTGTACGCGTGGACGGATGAGATGTTAGACATCTTCGGCATCAAAGAACTGCGGCCCAAGCGCCACTGGAGCGACTGCCGCGAGCGCGTGGTTCGCGATCGAAGGAGCCCCTAGCGGCTGAACTTCTAGAGAGGAGAAATCTGATGGCACGGGTGCGGGAGAGCGGAAAGCTACTGTACACGGTGGAGGAGGCAGGCGAACTGCTCTCGCTCTCCCGCGCCCAAATCTTCCGCCTCATCGACCTTGAGGAGCTGGGGAGCGTGAAGATCGGCAAGGCCCGCCGGATCAGCGCCGCCCAGCTCGACGCCTTCGTCCGGATGCTTGAGCAAACGTCTGGGTTCGTCCGCTTCCCCCGCTAGACACGAAAGGCGGCACCCGTCTCAGGTGAGAGGGGTGCCGCGAGAAGAGGGCTCAGTCGGTCGGGCCGTCGAGTTCGGGGGTCTGGAGTCCCTGAACGTAGTCCGCCGCCTTCTGAGCCTGGGCAGCCGCGACGACCAGCGCTTTCGGGTCGCCCTGGAGCGCCCTGAGCCAGCCGCCGAGGTAGGAGGCCGTGTTGTCCACGAGGGAGTTGTCGAGCCCGAGGAGGCCGCAGCAGAAAGCCGAGGCCAGCTCCGCTACAAGCTCCTCCCGGCTGTACGGCTCGCTCCCGAAGCGGACGTCACCGGAAACCCCCGACCGGTTGAGCCGCCGCTCGTGTCCTGTGGCATGGCCAAGCTCGTGGAAGAGGGTGGCGTAGTACGCGTCGGGGGTGGTGAAGGCGGCGAGCGGGGGCACCTGGACGAGGTCGTCGCGGGGGCGGTACCACGCGGCGGTTCCTCCCTCCTCAATGGTCGGCGGGTCCGGCATCTGCCTGACGAGCGCCTCAGCGGCTTCTAAGCGGCCGTGCGCCCGGGGCTCCGCCACCGAGGGCAGTGCCGGAAGCGCCAGGCCGTCGCACTGCTCGGCGTTGAACACCGAGTAGAGCCGGAGCAGCGGGACCGTCCGCTCCCTGCGGGTGCCGGTCTCCGGGTCCTCCTGCTCGCGGACCCACGGCTTCCACAGCACGGCCGTGGCGGCTCGCTCGCCTTTGCGCACGTGGCCGCCGAGCTGCTCGGCTTGACGGTAGGTCAGCCAGCGGTGGTCGCGGTAGGCGCTCATCCCCAGGAGGACCAGGTTGATCCCCCGGTACGGCCGCTTGCTCACCGCGTTGGTGGGAAGGGCTCCGACCGTGTGCCAGGGCTTGCGCCACGGCACGGTCCCCTTCTCAAGGGACGCGACGATCTTAGCGGTGACGGATTCGTAGAGGGCGGTGCTCACAGACGCCGCTCCGAAGCACGACGATGGGTAGGGTGGATACAAAGGGGCACGGGACTTCCTCCAAAGGTGCGATGTACGGCCGAAGCCGCCTTCGCCACGATCGAGGAGTTGTCCGTTCGCAACAAACGGCGGTGCCGCTAGGCAACCGCCCGTACGCAACTAGAAAATGAGGTAGCCAGCGAGGAGGAGGAAGAGCACGACGAGGAGCCCAGCGATTTCCAACCAGCTCCAGAGTTCGCGCCGCTTTTCCTCGCGCTCTAGGCGCTCGTCGCACTGGTGGCAAACGATGCGGACACCGTAGCGGACGTGGAGTCGCGCTAAGCCCAGCCGAGGCAGGCTGCGCGAAACGGATTCACCAATCTTTAGCTTCCGCCGGAACTGCCACTCAGTGGCCTTCATCGGGCGTCCGCAGAGGTAGCAGGTGCTCATAGACCTGTTGTAGCGACAGGTGCGGCGTCCGCAAGGAGCGGTGCCGCTTGTCAGCCGTGAGGCCGCTCCGGGCAGTACGATAGAGCAGCGAGGAACCCCAATGGCTGGAATCCCCAAGATCTTCATTAGCTCGACGTACTTTGACCTGAGGCAGGTTAGAGAAGACCTCGGACGCACTGTTTCGGACATGGGTTTTGAGCCAATGCGCTCTGAGACCAACTCGTTCCCAATTGATCCAGGCCTGGACACTGTAGAGAACTGTAGAAGAGTAGTCGAGCGGGAAGCAGACATCCTCGTGCTCATAATCGGCGGTCGATACGGCTATGTGCCCGAAGACTCTGGCAAGTCGGTCACGAACATTGAGTACCTTACGGCACGAGCCAAGGGCATCCCGGTCTACGTCTTCATCGAGCGAAGCGTGCTCGACATCCTCCCGGTTTACAAGAGGAACCCCTCAGCAGACTTTTCAGGGGTGGTCGAGAATCCTGCCGTCTTGGACTTTATATCGAAGATCCGAGACCAAGACCGCGTCTGGACGTTCGCCTTTGACTACGCTCACGAAATTGCAGCGGTACTTCGCCTACAGTTCGCACAGCGTTTGGGAGAGGCCCTAAAGGTGATTGCGGTTATGGAGGGCACGGACCGAGCGTGGATGCGGAGCCTGTCTCCAGCCGCGTTTCGGCTTGCTACGGAACAGCCCAAGGCATGGGAATACCTGTTGTTCGGGCAAGCACTTATCGATGCGATTGAACAACATCGCGATCTTCGACTACGTCATCGCTTTCGTATTGCTTACGGCCCAGTTCCTGTGAGTGACGCTCTTGAACTACCGGATTTCCTAGGCCGGGCGGCGGGAGAATCGACTCGACTAGCGGCGGCTGCGATGGTCTTGCTGAATGAAGCCCTTACAGAAGCAGTGGGGGCTCCGGGGGAACCTGGCGACGCACGGATGCTCGCCTTTGTTGCTGCTGAATTGGCGGAGGTGTATCGCCAAGCGCTGCAATGGGCCGGACGGGTCAGGTGCGCTGTTTCAATAGACGGTGCGGAAGAGCTCGTCGAATGCCTGGCAAGCTTTGCGGACTCCTTCGTTGTCCCACTTGAAGAGTTTGGCCCAAGGATTTTGGGGGAGATCCGCCGGGGTCTTCTGGAAGGAACGCCAGAGAATCCGGTGATGCTAAACCTGACGCTCACGCTTGAATCACCGCCATCTGAGGAGTTCGAACGATTACTACAGGCCTTCGGCCAAAAACTGGGACTTGGATAGCGGCAGCACGCCCGTGGGCTGGAGTGGCATCATCCTGCCCGAGTGATTCCGAACACGCTGCGGATCATTGACTGAGTTGCAATAGAAACGAACCCACCCTCGTCTTTTGCTTCAGGTCCCAAAACCTCTGATAAGGGCCTCTGCGAGTAGCCACACAGCCCTCCCCAGATCTCGGGACCAAATTTAATCGTGTGCAGGTATTCCCGTAGTGCGCGTGGGGGTCGTACATCCCAAACGTGAACCCGCAGCCCGTCATTGGTTATGGCTCGGGCGAGAGCCTTGTTTACGTGCTCGTCCACAAAACCGTAACCGATAATCATCAGGCGCTTGTCGCCGCCGGAAATACAGGCCGTGAACAAGTCAAAGTAGTAGCTCAGCAAGGGTGATCGGTTGATCGAATCGGCCTTACCGCCACCCATTACCATCCCGCGTGTACCTCCGGGCGAGACCCAGTCCCAGGACCCGTGCAGCTTCACGTAGTTGTTGGTAGATCGAACGCTCGGCCACTCGGTCCCTGGCATCTTTGCCAAAGCCTCCACTTCAACTCGCAGCCCTGGCTCGGCTGAATTTGGATGGGAGACGCCCCACCCTCCAACTGCTGCGGCGACTTTAGGTTTCTCCACTCCTGGGCGTCGTATTGCAGTCGCGCCGTGCCCAAAAGCAAAGAGTCGTTCCAACAGCATGTCTTGATTGAGGGTGAAGATGAACCCCGTCTCCTCTAATTCCGTTGCCATGTACTGGCGAAGGAACTCGGTTAAATTCACCCGACTTACATGGCCTAGATTCTCGATGAGAAGTTGGTCAATGCCTTCGAAGACTCGCTCCACCGCATCTTGAAGCGTTCTAGCTGCTTGTTCTGGGAGCTCTCCTGCTTGTGCCCTGGCAAGCACGCCCTCGAAGTCAAAACCCTTCTCAGCAAGTAGCTCGTCGCGCAGTTGAGCGGAGTTTTGGACGGCATGGTCTGTAAAGATCTCCGACCACACCTGCTGGGCCACCGGTGCTCCCCAATTGGCAGTGAACCCTGCACCTGTTAGTAGGGACCACTGGGGTGTCGGTCCAAGGTCAAGCATCTGCTCTATCCCTCCTGCGGCGCACAGGCGTTCTTTGTCCTGTCACGCATACCCGTTCGATGCTATCCCGAAGGATTTTCTGGGAAGCGGTGAGGGGCCGGGTGTAGTTGACTTCGGTGACGCCCTCACCTGCGTGGCCAACATGCTCCTTCAGGGTTGTTGCCGATACCTCCGGCATGAGTTTTTCGATAAAGTTGATGTGGCTCAAGCGGCAGTCGTGGGGTGAGGTCTCTGCCGGAAGCCCGGTTTTTCGCACAATTTCGGCCCACGCGTCGTAGGTGCGTTTCTTCATCTTCGGCACATTCTTGCTCACCGCCGACCACACGTACTGCTCAGCCTCCATTCCTTCTGTGGCGGCAAGCAGTAGCTTCTTGAGCGTCGGGCACATGACGGCCAGACGCTTCTTGTCCCCTTTGGGAAGCCCGACTGATTGCCTGCCCTTCTGGTCGAGCCGCACGGCCCGATCCACAAGGATGAGGTCTTGTTCAAAGAGCAGCTGCCCTCGAGTGAGCGCCATCTGCTCGGAAAGGCGCAGTCCTGCCAGGAGGTACACGCTAAGCTTCGCCCGCTCCTTGGTGTCCAGGTTTTCGTTTGCAAGCGCCTTCTTGACCTCTTGGGGTGTGAGCGCCACGGCTTCCCGGGGTGGCGCGGCTTGCAGCGTCAGGCGGAAGGGGTTCGGCTGCGATAGGGGCACGCGGTGGTAGGGGCTCAGCGCCTGGTTGAACACTCGGACCATGTTCGCCTTGAGGGCGAGGAGCGTAGGCTGTCCCACCCCCGCGTCCCGGAGTTCGCGAAACACCGCACGGATCGTGAGCGCGTCGAGCTTCGTGAGGGGTACGCCGCCGAGGCGCTCACGGAGGTGCTTGTTGAAGCGCCCGACCCGCGTCCCAATCGTCTTCTCATCGAGCTCTTCCGGCCAATCGTGCTTGGCGAGCCAATCGACCCAGCCCCCGAGCGTTAGTTCCTTCTTCTGTCTTGCCGCCTCTACCTTTGTTCCATGCCGGAGGCTCTGGAGGAAGGTCTTGCCTTCGGTTTTGGTGGGGAAGAGCCGGGAGAGGCGTTGCTTCCGCCCAGCGTCGTCCACCTGGGTGTACTGCACTCGCCACTTTCCCGCGTGCCGTCCGCTCAAGACTTCTCGGCACGAGCCATCGTTGTTGTCCGCACGCGTAGCCATGAATCCATGGTACAGCGGCAATTGAGAGACGATTTGAGAGACCAGAGGGGCTATAAAAGCAAAAAAGCCGCTTAAAGCGGCTCTTCTAGGTTCAAACTTTGGTGGAGAATAGGGGATTCGAACCCCTGACCTCTTCCATGCCATGGAAGCGCTCTCCCAACTGAGCTAATTCCCCACGCGGAGAGCAGTATTTAACCCCAAGGGCTCCGCGACTTGCAAGAGTCGATTGAACGAAACGCCGACGCCGTGTCACCCATCTGACATGCGAGGCTTTGCTGGTGCATTCATGATGATTTTAGCGGCTCTGGTCGGTGCGTCCCTTCTCCTCTCGCCCAAGGCGCAGGCCGCGCCGGATGGACCGGCGGCGGGACAGATGTGCGTGATGGACCCCGACGGCTCGCCCGGGATGCTGATGCCGCTCAAGGGGACGGCGGTCGAGGCGGAGGTGGCGGGGTTTGGCGCGCGGGTGACCGTGCGGCAGAGGTTCACCAACCCCAGCCGCGTCCCGATCGAGGCGGTCTACACGTTCCCCCTGCCCAACGACGCGGCGGTGGACCGGATGACCATGAAGATCGGCGACCGCGTCATCGAGGGCCAGATCAAGACTCGCGAAATGGCCCGCCGCATCTACAACGCCGCCAAGGCCGCCGGCCAGTCCGCCGCCCTGCTGGACCAGGAGCGGCCGAACGTCTTCACCCAGAGCGTCGCCAACGTCATGCCCGGCCGCCAGATCGACGTGGAGATCAGCTACGTCCAGGTCCTCAAGTACGAGGCGGGCCAGTTCGAGTTCAGCTTCCCCATGGTCGTCGGTCCCCGCTTCACCGACGGCAAGACGCCCGATCCGGACAAGATCAGCCCGCCCATCGTCCCCAAGGGCACCCGCAGCGGTCAGACCATTTCACTTAACCTCCGCATCGACGCCGGTGCCCCCATCCAGGAGATTAATTCGGTGCTGCACAAGGTGAACGTGCAGCGCCCAGGGCAGGGAAGGGCGGTCGTCTCCCTTCAAAAGCAGGACGAGATCCCCAACCGCGACTTCATCCTCCGCTACCGCACCGCGACCGACAGCGTCCAAAGCGCGCTGCTGACCCACTACGAGCCTGAGAAGGGCGGCTTCTTCAGCCTGGTCCTCCTCC
>Ga0216301_1000015_pt1 | contig 39893 bp, 33 predicted proteins | sample 4hB_Boncat_minus_FD_156203 | JGI IMG/M metagenome (GOLD analysis project Ga0216301, IMG submission 156203) | Terrestrial sediment cell enrichment communities for BONCAT metagenomics from Utah, United States - 4hB_Boncat_minus | ecosystem: Environmental > Terrestrial > Deep subsurface > Rock...
GGGGAAGGCGCTTTCGACCACCCTGCCTGCGGACGAAAGGTCGGGCGAGGCGCGCCTCGCCCCTACTTCAGCTCTACCGTACTCACGCTTAGAGCAGGAAGAACCAGGTTCGGCACTCCCTTCCCAGTGGTCCGCAACTTCACCGCCGGGCCGCTCTCGTCGAGGACGAACTGGCGCCAGGACTTTGGATTGAACCCAGTCAGGGCCAACCGACGGTTCTGGGGACGCTTGGTGCGGTTGATCAGCACCAGCACCACCCCGCGCTCTCTCTGCACGAACGTGCTGGCGTAAACCGGGACGTCGGCGAATGCGGGAGTCGACGTGCGGAGGGCGAGGTCGCCGAAGGCAGCGCCCTTCCCGTCGTAGTTGCGGTACGCGTCGAAGGCGGCGAAGACGTACTTGGGGTCTTGGCCCAGGTGCCACCAGGCGGCGGCGAAGAGGCCTTCGCGACCGAAGGCGCCGACGGCGTCCGCCTGCGCGATCGCACTAGAGATGTCCGAGCCGCCGTAGTTGTACTCGGTGATGGCTAGCTTGGTGCCGGGGTAGCCGTTAGCGATCTTCAGCTTGAGGCGAGGGAGGAGCCGGATTGGCTCCTTGATGACGTCGGTGATCCAGCTCCGCTCGACGTAATAGGGATCGTACAGGGAGCGAGGAGCGTGCATGCGGGCCTCACGAATAGCTTCGTTGTCCACGTTCTCCGTTACGCGATTGCCGCCGCCCCGCGCTTCGGGATACCAGTGGACGTCCAGGACGTCGAGGAGCCGGCGGCCCTTCGTCCGCTCCGCGTTGAGCATCGACTCCAGGTAGAAGTCCAGGAAGTCGCGTCCATTTGCGTCGGGCGCGTCCTGAAGGCTCGTGTAGCCGTTCCATCCGTAGCTGACGGGGCCGAAGACCAGGCCCTTGGGAGCCTGCTCCTTGATGGCGCTGGCGAAGTCGACAGTGCGCTCGACCAGTTCTGCGTAGGTGAGCTTCTGGGGGCGAATCCGGTCGTGGGTGCCCGTCCAAAGGTCCGGCTCGTTGTCCAGCGAGTAGAAGATGGGGGCGCGGCGAGGTTGGAACGTGCCCTCCAGCCAGTGGACGAATTCGTTCTGGTACACGAACCGGTCGGTAAGGCTGGGCGGGTAACTCAGCGTGCCCGACTTTCGGGGCGCGTTCTTGCGGAACCGGACTTCCAGGTGGTTTGGCGTTTTGTTCACGTCCCCGTCACCGTTTTTGTCGGCGGCCACGTACCCGGCCATGGGAACCGTGACCACGAACGCCTTGGCCGCCGCTTGGGCGGATGCCACTGCCGCTCGCGGCACTTCGCCCGGCTTGTCTCCTCCCCCCAGAAAAGCGTCGTTCTGGTGTTGCCAGTCGGACCCGGCGTTGCTGGCGTTGTTTTCCCAGTTGTAGGCGGTCATCCGGTTGCCGCCCTGGCGGCCGAGCGTCAGGTACTTGGAGGGGCCGGACCAGTCGTTAGTGTTGGTCCCGTACACGTACGGGGAGATGGGCCCGATCGGCTTGGTGCAGTCGATCCGGACCACGTCCGTCTGGAGCGTCAGCAAGGCGAGCAGCGTCATTGCGGTCACGGAAATAGTTTATCGTAGTGGGTAAGCGGCACATCGGTGGCTGCGGATAAGGGGAGCGATGAGGATGAAGTGGCGCTTTGCAAACTGCCGGGTCTCGGCCTTGTTCTTGGTGGCGGCCTGCGCTGTCTTCGTCGTTGGGCATGGCCAGCCGCAGCAAGTCAAGGCCCAGGACAGCTATCACCTCGGGCTGCAGCGCGAGCTGGCCCAAAAGCGAAAGCTGCCGGCGGGAGAGTCGATCTTCGGCGCGACGGAGGAGGAGGTGCTCAGCCGCTTCCACCTCCACGGTCCGGCGGCCGACGCGGGGACGATGCGAGTGATCGACGTTCAGGGTCAGCCGTTCCGAAAGGCGTTGCGGATCGATGTGAACCGACTGCAGGGCGAGTTTTGGCACACGATGCTGCAGGCGCTGTCCCCGGTGCCACTGAAGAAAGGCGAGGTTTTGCTAGTGACGCTGTACGCCCGGGGCGGAGTGCCTAACGTCGCTGGAAGCCCGGCGCTCACCGGCGTTAGCATCAAGCCCATTCCGGGCGACCCTCACGGCTTCGCGACCCGCGAACTCGTCCTGACCGACCAGTGGGAGCGCATTCAGATGCCGGTCGTGGTCACGGAGGATCGCGAGGTGGGGAAGCTCGAGTGGATCAGCGCTCTGAGCTCCAAGATCCAGTGGGTGGAGTTCGGCGGGATCAGCGTGATCAAGTACGGACTGGACGTTAAGCCGTCCGACCTGCCCGATTCAGCCGCCGTTCGGGCCGACTACGCTGGCCGGTCGGCCAATGCTCCGTGGCGGAAGGAGGCCCTGGCACGGATTGAGAAGATTCGGAAAGGTGACCTCAAGGTTCGGGTGGTGGACGCACAAGGGAAGCCGGTGCCGCAGGCGCAGGTGAAAGTGGAGATGACCCGTCACGCTTTTCGCTGGGGAACCGCGATCGTGCCCTCCATCGAAATTGAGCCGATTCCGGATTGGAACCGAACTGCACACGAGGCACAGTTCAAGCACCTGTTCAGCCTGTTCAACCACATTGCGGTGGACATTGACCTCAAATTCGACCGCTGGTACGGATCGAGCGCCGCCAACAAGGCACGGGTGTTGGAGGGCCTCCAGATGTTCAAGGATCGGGGGATGTCGATCCACGGCCACACGATGATCTGGCCGAGCTTCGGCAACATGCCGCAGGCGGCGCAGTTTCGGGACGATCCGGGGAAGATGCGGGAGGAGCTGCGCAACCACATTCGGGAAATCGCGGCGAAGACGGCTCCGTACACGCAGACCTGGGACGTGGTCAACGAGCCTTATGGAAACCAGGAAATCACGCGGATCTTGGGGGACGGAGCGATCGGCGAATGGTTCCGCGTGGCCCGGGCGGCGTTGCCAAAGACCCGGTTGTACATCAACGAGGGCATCACCCCGGGCGGGGGTGGGGCGACCGAGGCGTACTACTACGACGTGTGCCGGAAGCTGGTCGCCGAGGGGGCTCCGGTGGACGGGATTGGGCTGCAGTCGCACATTGGGGGAAGCCCTACTGATATGCCCAAGGTGTGGGCGTCGCTGCAAAAGTTCGCGGGGCTAAAGCCGGGGATGGAGCTTTCGATCAGCGAGTTCGACATCAACTTCCGGGGCGACAAGCAGCTCGAGCACGACTACACGCGGGACTTCACGATCCTCGCGTTCAGCCACCCGGCAGTGAAGATGTTCACCATGTGGGGCTTCCACGACCCGTACCATTGGTTGAAGTACGCGCCGCTGTTCAATCCGGACGGCTCCCTAAAGCCTTCGGGCAAGGCGTGGATGGACTTGGTCCACGGGGCGTGGAAGACGAAGGCGCAAGGTCGGACGGGAGCCAAAGGCGAGTACGCGACGCGCGGCTTCCTGGGCGATTACGAGGTCACGGTCAGTCGGAGTGGCAAGTCGCAGACGGTTAAGACCTCAGTCCCCAAAGGGGGGCGGGCGTTGGTCGTCCGGCTCGGCGGCTAGCCACAGGGCCGGTGGCCGCAGGATGTTCGTGCCTGCGCGGGCGCTGGTAGTCATTGCCAGCACCACGTCGGCACGAACATCTGCCGGCTACAGCCGCTGCGCGGCTACTTCACTCGGACTGATCGTGAAGTGCTCGAGGTCGAGGCCGTAGTAGCGGTCGGTGCGGCCTTGGGCGACCATCCCCAGGCGCTGGGTCACCGCGATCGAGCGGTCGTTGCCGGGCATGACGACGGCGTGGAGGCGGTCGAGCTTCAGTTTTTCGAACGCGTACGTCATGACTTCCCGAGCGGCTTCAGTGGCGTAGCCGTTGCCCCAGGCGAAGCGGCCGAAGTGCCAGCCGATCTCAATGTCCGCGTTCTCGGGAGGCAGGGGCTTGAGGAGGATTGCACCGACTAATCGGTCGGTGGATTGCTCGAAGACGGGCCAGAACCCGAACCCCGCCATTTCCGGTTGACGATACCGCTCGATCACCTTGGCCAGAGACTCTCGCTGGGTTTCCACGCTTTCCTGCGGCTGACCTCCGCCGAGCCACCTGGTGACTTCCGGGTCGCGGTAGATCTCGAAAGCTTGCGGGGCGTCCTCTACCGTCCACTCACGGAGGTAGAGGCGGGGTGTCTCGAACAGGATACGGTCGTCAATCAAGTCCGTAGGGCGGGCAAGGCACGCCTTGCCCCTACTTGCTGAGTCGGAGTCCTAGCTCGGCCCACTGCTGGGCGTCGATGGTGCTGGGGGCGTCCATCATTGGGTCGCGACCGCCGCCTGTCTTGGGGAAGGCGATGACCTCGCGGATGTTGTCCGTGTCCGTTAGCTGCATCACGAGGCGGTCGATGCCAGGGGCGATGCCGCCGTGGGGCGGGGCACCGTAGCTGAAGGCCTCAAGGAGGTGGCCGAAGCGCTCTTGCTGGGTCTGCTCATCGATGCCGAGCAGGGCGAAGATCCGCTGCTGGATGTCGCTCCGGTGGATTCGGATGGATCCGCTGGCGCACTCCATGCCGTTCACGACCATGTCGTAGCAGTCCGCGCGAATCCGGCCGGGGTCGGTGTCGAGGTAGACGAGGTCCTCTTCCTTCGGCATGGTGAACGGGTGGTGCGACGGGCTCCAGCGGCCCGCGTCGGCGTCCCACTCGACCAAGGGGAAGTCGAGCACCCAGGCGTACTTGAGGACGCGCGGGTCGCGCAACCCGCAACGGTCGCCGATCTCCAGCCGGAGTCTGTACAGCACATTGTTGGCGGTGGCGAAGGTGTCGGCGACCATGCAGAGCAGGTCACCGGCCTCGGCGCAGCTTGCCTCGAGAATCGCTTCGAGCTCCTCCGGCTTAAAGAACTTGACGATGTTGCTGCGGACGGTGAGGCCGTTCTTGCTGACGAACGCAGCGTCAGGCACCGACTCGGCCTTCTCGATGGCGATGGATGCCATACCCTTCGCCCCGAACTCGCGGGCGAACTCTTCCAGCTTGCCCACCTCGCTGCGCGAAAGCTTCGCGCCGCCTGGATAGCGGACGCCCCGGATCATGCCACCGGACTCGATGGTGTTGCGGAAGACGCCGAAGCCGGTATCGTGGAGGACGGGGGTCAGGTCGAACAGCTTGAGGTCGAAGCGCAGGTCCGGCTTGTCGGAGCCGTAGAAGTACATCGCCTCGTCGTAGGTGAGGCGCTCGAACTGGCCGACTGGCTCCTTGTCGAGCCCGAACTCCTCGATCACGCCGTTGACGACGCTCCGCATCATTCCCTCCGCGACCTGGAGGATGTCTTCTTGGGTTACGAACGACATCTCGAGGTCGAGCTGGGTGAACTCCGGCTGCCGGTCCGCGCGGGAGGACTCATCGCGGAAGCACCGGGCAACCTGGTAGTACCGCTCAACGCCGGCCACCATGAGGAGCTGCTTGTACTGCTGGGGGCTCTGGGGCAGGGCGTACCACTGGCCCGGCTCTAGCCGGTAGGGCACGAGGTAGTCGCGGGCACCTTCGGGGGTCGACTTCGTGATGATCGGCGTCTCGATCTCTAGGAAGCCTTCATTGTCCAGGTACTGCCGCATGCGGCGGATCGCCGCCGCGCGGATCGCGAGGCGGTGGTACATGGAGGGGCGGCGAAGGTCGAGGTAGCGGTGCTTCACCCGAAGCTCCTCGTTCACCGTCGCCATCTGGTCCTCGTCGCTGATGGGGAACGGGAGCGGCTTGCTCGTACCGAGGACGGTGTAGCCGGTGACCATCACTTCGATGTCGCCGGTGGGCATCTTGGGGTTCTTCGTCTCTTCGGCCCGCTCGCGGACCTCGCCGGTGATGCTGAGGCACGTCTCCGTGCGGATCTCGTTCCGGTTGGGGAAGCGGGAAGGATCGAGCAGGAGCTGGACCATTCCGTTGCGGTCCCGAAGATCGACGAAGAGCACTCCGCCCAGATCCCGGACCTTGTGGGCCCAACCATTGAGACTAACCTGCTCGCCGGCGTGCGCGACGCGAAGCTCGCCACACGACCTTGTACGCTGAACGAAACCCATGGGAGAGACAAGGATACCCATGGGGGCTCTGGGGGGATTTCGGCACTGCTTGATTGCCGATTGCTTGATTGCTCGATTAGGAGACGCTGGGGGTCGAGCCTCTTGTCTTGAGCTATGACTCGTGAGGTGGAGGCAGTCCTTATCCGAGGACACTGCAACCTGGTATTCGCTACCGGTAGCCTCATGGGACATGGATCCGTTAGCGCGGCTGGGGCGGAAGGACAAGTGGTTTCTTGGAGGAGGAAAGGGTGCTCTGTACGCTCCGCCGTTTCCGAAGCACCTGCTCGCTCCCGGTTTCTGGGACGAGTGCTACCTGGCGGACATTCGGCTGCCGCGGTTGTTCACCGCTCTATTCGTGGGTGCGGACGGTCAGCCGATCCGGTTTGAGAGCTATCACAAAGGGTGGCGGCCGGATCGGCTGACGATCATGCACTACAGCGGGGACGTCGTGATTCGGGAGCGGCGGTGCGTTACCGAGGGGAACGCGTGGGTGACGGAGCTGGAGTTGGTCACGGCGGTGAGGCCGGTCCACGTCTTCCAGTGGTCGCTGCAAGACATCCGACCTCGGGCGTACGGCACCCCTTGGTCGGCGGCGACCGACCTAGCGGTCACCGATGATTCCATGCGGGTGAGGTTCGAGACGGCATGGCCGGGCGAACTGGAACCGGACCGGACGGCGGTGGAGCAGGAGGCGATCGGTGCATCGGGGGCACGGATGCTCGAGCCGTTGCCGGTGTTTCTGGAGTTCGGGGCGAGCCATCCGAGGCAGTCGTGGACGGTGAACCTGGCTCAGCGGCACGACGAGTCGCCGCTTTACGAGCTGAGCGTGTTACCGGAGAAGTTCCGGGACGGGCGGCTGCCGGAGGAGTTCAAGCTTTGGGTTGGTCCGCAGCCGTCGGAGGGCCTGGCGCACGTGGTCCAGCACTACGTGCTGGACGACCGCCGTCCGCTGACGCTGGCGTGCGGGGCGGGGCTGTCGCCAGAAACAGCCCGGCGGGCGCTGGAGGATGCGCAGGAGGATGGGGCGATCGACCGGAGCGGGGCTTCCTGGCGGACCTTCTTCGATGAGGTTCCTGCCTTCGAGAGCAGCGACCCTTGGCTTACTAGCGCCTACTGGTATCGTTGGTACGGCCTCCGGCTGAACACGGTGGACATGCCCGATCTTCCGGTCAACCGAGGCGGTGGGGAGGGTGCCCAGTTTTCGCCCTTCGTCACGGAAGGGATCGGGTTCTTCCGAAACTTCGTGACTTACAGCGCGCAGGCCCACCTGCGCGAGGTGAGCTGGATGCACGACCCATCGCTGGCGATGGGCATCTTGGACAATCTGGGAAAGGTGCAGCGGGAGGACGGAAGCTTCCCCGGCCATAACTACAGCGCCCGGCCGCCGCGCGATTTTTACCACGCCGACTTCGCCACAGGGCTGTGGCAGCTGCACGCCCTTCACCCCGGCACTGTCGGACGCGAGCATCTGCAAACGATGCGACACTACGCCGACTACTTCCTGCGCCACCGGACGCTCAGCAAGGACCCGGCGGGGCCGACGATGTACGACGTGTTCGACCAGAACGAAACGGGGCAGGAGTACATGAGCCGCTACCAGTTCGCTAACGAGCGCGCGGACGAATGGGAGAGCTTCCGGGTGAGCGGGGTGGATGCGACTGTGTACGCCCAAATGCTGTTCGAGACGCTGGCGCGGTTTCGTGCAGGCGGAAGCCCGTACGCAGCCTTCGCCGAAGGTGCCCTGATGGGCTTAGCTGGACTCGGCTTCGCCGAGCAAGACGAGTTCTTTTGCGACCGCTCCCCGGACGGCAAGCGGTCGCCAGCTCGTCCGGCTACGGGGCTTTATCCGCTTATGTTGCCAAGCTTAGAAAGGCTAATGGGACAGACCGAGTGTGAGCTCAGAGCCGTCGTCGAAGCTTGGTTGTTGGCTGAAACTGAGTTCTGGCTATCGAAAGGCTTTCCCGCGACCGCCAAGTCGGATCCTACGTTCCGGGCCGAGGGGGAGTGGAAGGATCGGCGGCTGAACTGTCCCTGGAACGGTCGGTCATGGCCGATGGCGAACAGCCACCTTGTCGATGCGATTGCCAATGTGGCTCGAATAGATCAATGGTCATCAAGGTCCGAGGCGGTTGAGCCATTTTGGGTCCAAGACGAGGAGTCAAAATCGCCGGTGGCTTGGGCAGGCGAGGCGTTGATGAAGGCAATCCGCCTCATGTTCCACGACGGCGATCCGATGAAGCCGAACAGCTACGAGCACTACAACCCAGAGACCGGCGTACCCGCCCTGTACCGGGGCTACGACGACTACATGCACTCCTGGATCGTCGACCTGATCCTGCGCCAAGCCGTGGGCGTTCGACCAGGGGAGGACACGGTGGACCCGTTGCCGCTCGACGTTGACTGGATCGAGTGCCGCGACATCCCCCACCCGAGAGGGCGTATGCACGTGCGGATCGAGCGAGGAGCGGAGGCTGTTGTGGAGATTGAATTGATCTAAATGATCTGGATGAACTGAATGATCCGGATCAATTCGATCATCCAGATCATTTAGATCATCCATATCAACCTAATCGCTGACGCTCTCTTGCGTGACCTCGACTCGGATGCCGATGGAGGCGATGATGGCGGCGGCGTCGTCGCACTCTCCTTTGTTGCCGTAGTGGACGACCGACTTGCCTAGGTTGTCGATCTCCCAGGTCTCCATGTCGGCCTCGCTCTCGCTGCAGCCGGTGGCGACCATCAGGATGTAGACCACCTCGTCCCAGGTGTTGTACTCGTTGTTGAAAACGGTAACAATCCAGTCGCCGGCCCCGCCAGTGTTGGAGTCGGTGACTTCGGGCCTTTCAATGGTTCCGGGGGCTGCCATCAATCCTCCCACTCGCGGGCGACCTCCGTCTTGACGCCGATCGAGGAGATGATCGCGGCGGCGGTGTCGCATTCGGTCCGGTCGCCGGAGAAGTGGACGGGGGCCTTGCCGTAGGTGTGGGCCTCCCACATCTCGATCATGGCTTCTTCCACCCCGCATCCAGTCGCGCGGATCAGAATCTCCACGACCTCGTCCATCGAGTTCGTGTCGTTGTTGAAGATCACCACCATCCAGCGACCGCTTCCGGTGCCGCCGTCGGTTGTCGCCGGTTCTAAGACGGTATGACTCATAGGTCGGCAGTTACTTAGACTCTATTTTGGCCGATGAGGTCCGGCGTCGTGTGGCGATGGCGGCCATAGCGAGCAAGAACCAACCGGTGAAGCCGATCAGCCATCCGGTGGAGAGGCCCGGGGGGTAGTAATCCATTTCAACTTGATGAGATCCTTCGGACAGTTCCACCTCGCGCCAGAGTGTGCCGACCAAGGGGACGGGCTTGCCGTCCACCCTAGCCGTCCAACCCGGCATCATACGGTCGCGCAGGACGAGGCGGCCGGGACCCGTGGCTTGTAGCTTGATGCCGGAAAGAGTCTCGGAAGTGATCTGAGCCGGTCCCGCAGGGGTCGATGCCCGTCCCGGGCCATCGAGGCGGTAGCGGAAGTAGCCGGAACCAGCTGTAGGCACTCCAAGGGCGGGGATCTCCGCTTGCGACCAAACTTCGGTGACTCCTGCCGCCGCGAGCTTAGCCGAGTCGGCCGTCGGTTTGACGAACATCATGTTGCCGTTCGCCATAGGCGCGGAGTCTTTGCCGTTGATGTCGTTGAGCAGGGCGACCGTGTCGCGGTGGAGCAGGGAGTCGTAGCCCGACAGTTCGTGCACGCGGCCAAGGCTAGCGGTGTTGGGCGGTAGCAGTGCCATGGCCGCTCGCGAGAGGCCCCAGGGCTCGTTGACGACGGCTACCCGCTCGGTGGCGGACGGAGGGGCGACGGGGGCAAGCGGCTGGCCCGTCGGAACCAGTTCGTGGGCTGCGGCGGCCAAGGCGATCAGAATTGGCGCGGCCAGCAGGGCGGCCCGGGCGGCGGGACGATCTTGCCGGAACGCAAAGGAAAGGGCCGTGGCGGCGACGATGACGGCGATGAGCATTCCTGGGGCGGCTTGGATAAGGGCAGCCGCCGCTAAACCGGAGACCGCCTTCGGGTCGAACTCGGCCTGAGGAGCCGGAACGTTCATCGCGAGGTACACGAAGGGCAGGCTTGCGAGGATCGGCACCAGGAGAGGTAGGAGGCCCTTTAGCCCGTCTTTGGGAAGTCGTGGTGGGTTCGAGATGGCCAGACCGGCAATAACGCTCGCGGCCAAGACGAAGAGGACGATGACCCGGCCGGGAGAGCCCGTCGAAGACCAGCCGGGGACCCGGAAGTAGAGCAGGGCGTTGAGGGCGGTGCCAAGGGCGAGCAGCAGGGCAAAGCCCCCCACGACGGCCAGCGGGATCATCTCGCGCCGTCTCCACGGGGCAAGCAGCAGAAGGCTAAGGACCAAGGGGCCGAGAGCGACGGCCGATTCGGCAAAGTTGGCTCCCTGCTTGACGTAGAGCGGCCAGTAGGAGGGGACCTGCTCGTTCTCCCGCAGCGACCATGCCCGAGGGTTGCCCTCCAAGGTGGCGTGAGGAACCGTCGCCAATTCGAACGGTCGGATGGCGCTCGAAACGTACGCCTGATATCCCTCGGGAGTCGGGGTGTTCCGGCGGTGGGAGAACTGGCTGTAACTCAGTACCGGGAGGAGTTGAGGCAGGGCCAGCAGGGCACCAAAGGCGAGTGCGAGGAAGCACTGCAGAGCCGACTTGAGGGGGGCTTGCCGAGTGGTGAGGACAAGGGCTACCGCCATGAGCCCCGCCGCCATAAAGCCGTATGCGGTGAACTGGAGGTGGCCGGCCAGGATCATCATTCCGACGCTGGCGGCGAGGGCGATCAAGGTGCGGGTGCGACGGCCTTGGGTATGGGGTGTCTTTCCATCCTCCGCCTCGCTTGGCAAGACCGCATCCTCTCGAAAGAGGGCGGCGATGCAGGCCAGGATCCACGGAATCCAAGCGACGGTGCTGATCACGCTCGGGAGGGCGGTCCAAGACAGCATGAACGCGCTGAGGGCGAAGCTCGTACCCGCTACCGCGGCCCCGGTTTGGTTGGCCCCTAAACGCCGAGCAAGGAAGAAGGTGCCGAGTCCGCTCCAGAAGAGGTGGAACCACGCAAGCAGCACCATGGCGAGGCCGGTGGGAACGTGCAAGACGCCGAGCACGATGTGGGGCGGGTAGAAGGCTGCCGACTGCGAATTCGCGAGGAGGGGCGTTCCGCCAAGCTGATAGGGGTTCCAGAGGGGGAGCTTTCCTTCGCCCCAAGATCGAAGCACGAGGTCGCGCCACGGGTAGAACTGCAGCACTCCGTCCACCGGTAGAACGTCCCAAGGCTGGTCTGGCCTGGGAGCGTACCAAGGGGCCATCTGCCGGACTTGGTCGAACGGACCAATCGCCTCACCCCGGAAGACGGCCCGCCAAAGCGGGACGAGGGGAATCAGCGCGAAGAACAGGACGGGCCACAGGCGACGCACGGCTCACTATATCCGCCACACCCCATGTAGAGTGCGGTGCCCTGGCCCCGCTTTTGACACCGAGCCCGTGAGCGTGTCCCTCGGAAGCGTTTGGAATGTCGGGGATGTCTGGGAGGTTGGGAATGTCCCGGACCAGCCTTACAACCCGCACTCCCTTGACGCTTGCGGGCTCGCTAGGTAAAGCGGTCGCAGGCGACCGCACTCGAAAAGGAGTTAGCCCTTAGCAGTAGGCGGCTTGCTGGAGTGCCTTCTCGTGAAGGGGGTTGACAGCGAGGATCTGGTTGAGGAGGGCGCAAGCCTCTTCGTACATTCCCAGCATCATCTGGGTCATCGCGAGGTCGTACTTGATGTCCAGGTTCGTGGGGTTCTGGGCCGCCAACTGAGTGAGGGTGGCTAGGGAGCCGTCAAAATCGCCTTCGAAGCCTTGGATCAGCCCCATCTGGTGCCGGGCGTTCAGGTGGGTGGGGTCTAGCGCAAGAACTTTTTGCAGCTCTACTCGGGACTCCGCGTACCGGCCATCGCACCGGAACTGGAAACCGCGCTGGTAAATCTCGTCGATGTGCATCGTCGTCGCCATCAGAGGGTGTCTGAGTATAACACAGCGGGTTTGCCACGTAAAGGAGCCATAGCCAGGCACCTGTGGTGCTTATGCACGACTAGCCCGTGCCTTGTCCTGGCCTGCCGGTGGGGCAGGCCAGGAAAGTACCCCCACTCTCTACGCTGGACCGGGCTCCAAGCGCGGAGGAGGCATCTGCGGCTTGGCCTGCTTCTCTTCGCGCGATTCTTGCGAAGGAGCGTTCGGCGTGCCGTCGGTGGGCTTCTGAACCGGTGCGAGCTGCTGGCCAGCCATGACGGCAAGGAACTCCTCGCGGTCCAGGGTCTCGCGCTCCAGGAGAGCGGCGACAACGGCGTCGAGCTTTTCTCGATGTGCGGTCAGGATGTCCGTCGAACGCTGGTGGCAGCGGTCCACGATCGCCCGAACCTCCTCATCGATCTGGCGCGCTATGTCTTCGGAGTAGTTCCGCTCGTCGTTGTAGTCGCGGCCAAGGAACGGGTTGTGGCTCCTTCGTCCAAGGGCGAGGGTGCCGAGCTTCTCGCTCATGCCGTACTCGCAAACCATGGCTCGAGAGATTCGGGTGACACGCTCTAGGTCGTTGCTCGCACCGGTCGTGGTCTGGCCATAGACCAGTTCTTCGGCGACGCGTCCACCCAAGAGGGCGGTGATGTCGTCGAGAAGCTCGTCGTTGGTGACCAGGTAGCGGTCCGCCTCCGGCAATTGCCAGGTCGACCCCAGTGACATACCGCGGGGCAGGATTGTGACCTTGTGGACCGGGTCGGCGTGCTCGAGGAGCTCGCCCACAACGGCGTGTCCCGCCTCGTGGTAGGCGATTACCTCTCGCTCCTTCGCGTCCATCACGCGGCTGCGCCGCTGCGGACCCGCGATGGTGCGATCGAGCGCTTCTTCCAAGTCGCCCTGATTGATCTTGGTGTGACCACGGCGAGCGGCTAGGAGCGCACCTTCGTTGAGCATGTTCGCCAGGTCGGCACCGGTAAAGCCCGGCGTTCGCTTCGCGAGCACTTCCATGTCGATGTCGCCCTCTAGCGGCTTGCCCTTCGCGTGGACCTTCAGGATCTGAAGGCGGCCCACCGCATCGGGAGCATCCACCACGATCTGGCGGTCGAAGCGGCCCGGGCGGAGAAGCGCCGGGTCGAGAACGTCAGGACGGTTCGTCGCGGCGATGAGGATGACGCCCGAATTCGGGTCGAAGCCGTCCATCTCGACGAGGAGCTGGTTTAGCGTCTGCTCGCGCTCGTCGTGGCCACCACCAAGACCGGCGCCGCGCTGGCGGCCGACCGCGTCGATTTCATCCACAAAGATGAGCGAGGGCCGGTGCGCCTTTGCCGTTTCGAAGAGATCGCGGACACGGGCCGCACCGACGCCGACGAACATCTCGACGAAGTCTGAACCGCTGATGTGGAAGAACGGAACGCCCGCCTCGCCGGCGATGGCACGCGCCAGGTAGGTCTTACCGACTCCAGGAGGGCCCGTCAGCAAGATTCCCTTGGGGATCTTCGCTCCGAGCGCTGCGTACTTCTTCGTGTTCTTGAGAAAATCGACGATCTCGAAGAGCTCCTGCTTGGCCTCTTCGATGCCCGCGACGTCGTCGAACGTGATCTTCGGGCCGGTCTCGCCCACGCGCTTGGCCTTGCTGCGGCCAAAGTTCAGCGCCTGGTTGCCGCCCATCTGCGCTGGGCGAAGGACCAGGAAGTAGATCAGGGCGATGATCATCAGCGGGAAGCCGATCACCGAGAGGATGCCGATGATGCTGTTGCTGATGGGGGGAGGCTCAAACTCCCACTTGGCGCCGCTCTCGTTGAGGGCGGTGATCAGGGGTTGAGACGCCGGTGATTCGCGGTCAGTCACGGTCGCGGTGAACTCGGGCGACTTGCCCGGCTCCGCGGTCTTTAGGCGACCGGTCAGCGTTTGTTGCTGCCACCGCGCCTCCTCCACGTTCTTTTGCTGAAGCGCGGTGAAAAGCTGGTCGCTTCGCAGTTTCTGCCGGCTCTGGCCGACGCCCATCGTGCCCGTTCCGTTGAGCCCGCTCATGAGGGCGATGCCAACGACAACGAGAAGCACCAGGAGGAAAAGTGTCTTCGCGGGTTTGTTCGTCAATGCGTCTCCGAAGGATAGTGGTCCTTCCTCTAGGCTACGTTCTGCCTTTGGACCACGTTTCCTCTTTAAGGCTAGCTCATTCCTTCACGCGCTCGAACCTTAAAACGAGCACGTTCGGGGTGGTTTCATTTTTTCGTACGCGCTCGTCGAGACACACTCCCGGCGCCCATACAGGGCCAGTAAGGTCGCAGACGATCGGTAACCGACTTTTCGCCGCTGCCGTCAGCTTGGCGTCAGACAGGATGTCGGTTAGTTTACGACGGCCTTCAAAGCCAAGGGGTTGCATCGTATCCCCGCTCTTAGCGGTTCGGAAGTAGAGGCTTCCCCGGACCTTTTGAGGGTCTAGATGGACCTCAAGGGCTGCCCGCCTCGCGGGTGTCGCGTCGTTGGCCGCTTCGTAAGCGGTGAACTGCCACCCGAACTCGTCGCTGATCGTTTCTCCCGGGACCGTGAGGCTGTACCGGAAGGGCACCGTCGGCTGAATGAGTCTTGTGGAGATGGACGAAGAGTTCCACTCGAGTACGACCTTGCCGCCAACGGCGGTGATCGAACCCTTTGTTTGTCCGGCCAGACCATCGACCACTGACTGCGTCTGGTCGTAGTCGAGGTTGGCTCCCAGCGCTTCGATGGCCAGCCGAACGGCCCGCTTCAGCAAGACGGGCGGCAGATGGGTCAGCTTTGCCCGGTCGAACGATGCCTCGACGCTCTCGGTTAGAAACTTCAGGTCTCCGTTGATGGGTAATTCGCTCTGCTCGAGAGCGGCGGCGGCCATGCCGTTTAGGAACCGGTCTTCCTGGCTGGCCGTTTCACCGAGGCGAACGATGGCAAGGTCGGCAGAAGGGTTGATAGCGGCCAACTCCGGCAGTATCCGGTGGCGAACCCGGGCGCGGGAAAAGTTCAGGTCGGAGTTCGACGGATCGTCGTGGGTCCAGAACCCATGGTCGTCACAATACTTTCGGGTTTCCGCCCGCGTGAAGGGAAGGAGGGGGCGCACCACGTTGTCGCGTTGCTCGGGAATCCCGGCCAGTCCACTGAGTCCCGAGCCCCGCGCGATGTTCAAGATCACGGTCTCAACCTGGTCGCTGCGGGTGTGGGCGGTCGCGATCAGTTCGCACTCCAACCGGTACCCGGCTTGACTAAGGAATGCGTAGCGGGCGTGTCGTCCTGCCTCTTCCAGGCCGACCCGAAGGTCTCGGGCCATGAGGGGCACATCGGCACGGCCGCTCACGAACGGCACCCCGATCTCTTCAGCGAAAGCCTGGCAGAGCGCCATCTCTTTCTCCGCCTCCTCGCGCTGGCCGTGGTGGAGATGGGCGGCGATCACATCGACGCCGAGCGAGCTCAATAGGTGGAGAAGGCAGGTACTGTCCGCCCCTCCGCTGTAGCCGACCAACACCCGAGACCCGGACGGGATCAACCCGGACGATTGGAGGTGAGCGCGGAAGCGGTCGAGCACGCCCAGAGGGTACCGCCGACTCTTTTGGATGATCTCAATGATCCGGAATCAACCTGATCAATTAGATCATCCAGATCCTTGAGATCTCCCCTCGGGGCGCACCCTTTCCGAGGACTCGACCGTCCTAACTGGGTAACCTAGACCGGTCCCGCACGACAACGACGTTTCCCGTTTTGCTGCCCAATGGGCGGCGGAGGGCGCTGCGGAGGCCAACCAAACCCATGGAACCCCACGAACGCTAACGCGCCTGCCCTGATGTGGCGGGCCTAACCCTGATTAGGAGAACACCGCCATGAGGACAGACGAGAAGGCATTAGAGGAGCGCCTACGTTCGCTTTCGCGCGTCGACGACCCGGCAGCTGTCCGCGAAGACCTGGAAGGGGTACGCCCGGAGGACCTGGCCGAGGCGCTTCAGCGCCTGGACACCGAGGAAGCGGTCCACATCCTCCAGCAAATCGACCCGGATCTTGCCGCGTACGTCCTGATCGAGCTCCCGACGGAGACGGCCAAAGCGGTCATCAACGAGCTACCCGACACCACCGTCGCCCATTATCTCGACATCCTGCCGATGGACGACGCGGTGGAGCTTCGCGAGGAGCTCGATCCGGAGCGGTTCGAGGCCCTGCTCCACGTCATTCCGCAGGAGGACGCCCAAGAGATCCGGCGTCTGTTGAGCTACCCCGAGGAATCGGCGGGGCAGCTAATGACGGAGGACTTCGCGGAGGTCGGGCCGGACGCGACGATGACCGACGTCCTGGACGTGATTCGGGAGACCGCGGAAGAAGATTACGAGACCGTCAACTACATCTACGTTCTGAGCGAGGATCGCCACTTGCTGGGCGTCCTGACCCTGCGCCGAGTGATCCGCGCCCAACCGAGCTTCACTGCGCGGCAGGTCATGAACTCGGACCCGCTATCGGTCCCGGTGGACATGCCGGAGGAAGAAGTCGCGCGGACCATCGCCCGATACGGCCTTTCGGCGATTCCGGTCCTGGATCAGCGCGGCCGAATGGTCGGCATCGTCACCGCCGACGATGCGCAGGAGATCCTGGAAGAAGCGCAAACGGAGGACGTGCTCAAGCTGGGCGGCGTCTCGGGTGACGCCGAGGCGTACCTGTCCCTCAGCGTTTGGCAACTCGCCAAGCGACGCCTCCCTTGGCTACTCATCCTGTTCGTCGCCGAGTTCTTTACCGGCTCCGTCCTACGGCACTACATCGCCGGAGAGGCGGACGCGACCACGGACCAGAAGCTCGCGATCCTTGCCAAGCTTCAGCTCTTTGTCCCGTTGTTGATCGGTGCGGGCGGAAACTCGGGTTCGCAGGTGACGACCACCATTACAAGGGCGCTAGCCCTTGGCGAAGTCCGTCCTGAGGACTGGTGGATCGTGCTCCGTCGAGAGTTCGTTCTGGCCCTGATCGTCGGCGGCACGCTTGGCATTTTAGGATTCTTGCGCGCCAACGTCCCCGGCATCGGATGGGGTCAGCCGCTGAGTCTCAGCCTTGTCGTCGGCCTTGCGCTGCCTGCCATCGTCATGTGGGCGGCGATCGTGGGAAGCCTTCTGCCCATTGCCGCAAAGCGCCTGGGGCTGGACCCTGCGGTGATGAGCGCCCCGTTCATTACGACTTTCGTCGACGCGACCGGCCTGATCATCTACTTCGAGATCGCCCAGCGCGTCATGGCCCAGTTCGGAATTCGGATTTTCTAGCCACGTCGGCATGGGTATTGCAGGAAAGCTCGAGATCTCCTGTTAAATTTGCCATTTCCACATAGTGTAGCCAGGAACAAACTCTGACTCCCTTCCGACAATTGGCTTATGCCTCTTCGAGGATCTTTAGCTTTAGTCTGTCTGTTACTGTTACTGGTAAATATACGGGTTGCGTGGGCAGGGAACCGAGAGTCGTTCCCGCTGCCCACGGGCAATGATCTGTCTGGCTTGGGGATCAACGTGAACAAGCCGAGCCTCACCGCGAGCGATGTTGACTCGATCGTTGGGGCAGGCTACAAGTGGGTTCGAATCGACATCGACTGGGCCTCTGTCGAGCGCAGGCCGGGCCAGTACGACTTCGCTCACGTCGACGCCCGATTGAACGCCCTGAGTGGTCGCGGAGTTCGGATCATCGGCATCTTGATGTCGAGCTACACTCCGTTCGGAAACGGAGGCTCCGTGGACCTTCCGGAGGAGATCGACGCCTATGCCCGGTTTGCGGCAGCGGCGGTTGCCCGATATCGAAACCGGGGAGTTTTGTGGGAGATCTGGAACGAGCCAGACGTGCCCATGTTTTGGAAGGGCCGGCCCAATCCCGACGACTACGTGAGGATGGCGAGTGCGGCGGCCGAGGCGATTAAGGCCAACCACCCAGATGAGTGGCTGGTCGGGCCCGCCTGTTCTCGGATCGACATTGAGTTCCTGCGGGCCTGTTTTAATCGGGGGCTGCTCCGCCATCTGGACGCGGTTACCGTCCATCCGCCGTACGCATCGGTTGCGCCAGAGGCGTTCCGGGAGCTCTACACGAAGCTGAACGTCCTGGTGGCCCAGATGGCTCCGGCGGGCAAATCGATCCCGGTATTTTGCGGCGAGGGTGGCTACACCGATCAAGCCGCGCTGGCCATGACGCCCGACCTCCAAGCGCAGTACGCCCAGCGTCAGATGCTCGCGAACCTGGCAAACAACGTGCCGCTTTCGATTTGGTACAACTTCAGCAATAGCACGGACTGGCAGTCGAATCCCCACTCCAACTACGGGGTGACGTCGGCGAGCGTAGCCCCGAAGGCTTCATACCGGGCAGTGCGGCAATTGACCGAGTCGCTCGCTGGCTACGCGTACGTTTCGAGGTTGTGGCTTGGGAACGCCGACGACTACTGCCTCGTGTTCCGACGCGGCCAGCAGATCAAGCTGGTCCTTTGGACGGCGACCGGACAAAGCCGGTCGGCAAGGCTGTCGCCTTTGACGGGACGTTACGTGGGCAAGAGCTTCGTCAGAGAAGTCAGCCTGGTTGCCACCTCCACCGGCCTCAGTGTTCCCCTTGGCGGCCATCCGCTGGTGGTTACGCCTCAATCGGACGAGGCGAGTTCGATACTGCTCGGGTACTGGTCCAGGCTTCCCGCGACAATTGTGATCGCTACCCGGCAGGACGCCGTCGACGGGCTGTTGGGGGCGATCACCAGTCAAGCGTGGGCAGCCGCCCCCGAAGGGACCAGACTTGTCGTCGACGACATGCCCACAACGGTCGATGGCTACGTCCGCCCGGCCAAGCGTTGGACGCTGACGAACCTTGCTTCGTTGACCGCCGCAAGCCCCGAGGTCCAACAGATCTTTAACGAACTGCCAAGCCTCCGGGACCGGGTCCAAGGCAAGCGCCGGCTTCGGTTGACCCTGGTGTTTCCCAACGGATCTTCTTTTGTCCAAGAAGCGAACGTCTTCCATCGAAACCCCGTGCGGCTGACGGTGCTTCCCGCCGTAGCCGGTCGAATGAACGTGCTGGTCCAAAGCCTAACGGGTGCGCCGATCAACGGTCGTCTTGTATCCCGGAATGCGGCAGCGACTCTCTCGCAAACCGTAACCGTGACCACGTTGGCGGGACAGCAGGAGCGCCTCCTTTCGTTCTCCAGCTTCTCCCCCTCAATCATGGAGCAGGGCGTGTACCTGACCCTGACTGAGGTCGTCGAGGGCAGCACCTCGGCGCAAACCACGGCGCGAACCCTGGTTGTAAAGCCCGTCCACTTTCCGAACGTGGCAACCGGCGGATACACCACGATTCTCCAAGGAGACTCGAACATCGCCGGGAGGCTGGTGGCAAGTTCCGTAAGCGGTCTTGCGGGTGCCCCTCCAGCAGGGCTTCCCGCACTTCAGCTGGACTACGAGATGGGAACGCTTTCATCCTCTGGTTTCAAGTACATCAATTTGATCGCGCCCGAAGCGGCAGCGAACACCTGGCTGTCGAGTCCCTTAGTCTCCGTCGGTGCGTGGGTCTACGGGGATGGGTCCGGCGTGCAGCTCTCTTCGGTAGCCCAGGACGAGACGGGGCAGCGCCATAAATTCTTCGGGCCTCGAATCGACTGGAAGGGCTGGCGATGGGTCTCCATCGCCGCGGACCTCAGCACGTCGGAGCATTGGATGGGTGCGAACGACGGCATCGTCCACGGGCGGCTCCGGGTTACGACTCCCTTGGTGATCGACTCCTGCGGCAAGTACGTTGCGGGCCGCCTGCAGATCAGCGGGGTGATGGTGACGACGGTGGGTCAGTAAAGCGCACGGTGGCTGCTTCGTAGCCACCGTGTCCAATCCTGTCGAATTGGCCGCTAGTAAAACTAACATGGACTGACCGGCATCTCCCGAGGATTTTGGGGTGTCTGTTCGTTTGAACGTTCTTGCCTTGTCGTTTTTCGCGTTCCTGGGACTCGCATCTTCAAGCCTTGCGGGAAACCGAGAAAGCTTCCCTTTGCCGACGGGAGACTCCTTCGGCGGCAGCCTTTCCCTCAACGTCAACAAGCCCGCCCTAACCGCCGCCGAACTGGACAAGATCGCGGCGGGTGGCTACCGCTGGGCGAGAATCGACTTTGACTGGGCTTCGATCGAGCGGGTGCGCGGAACCTACTCTTGGGCCCACATCGACGCGATGGTCAACGGCCTATCCTCGCGAGGCATTCGGCTGATCGGAATCCTGCATTCGAACTTTAGCCCGTACGGCGATGGAGGTGAGATCAACCTCCCCGAAGAGCTAGACGCGTACGGACGCTTCGCCGCGGCGGCCGCCGCTCGATACCAGAACCGAGGCATCCTCTGGGAGTTGTGGAACGAACCCAACCTGCCCCACTTCTGGCGGGGCACGCCGAGCGCGGAAAAGTACATGCTTCTGGTGCAAAGTGCCGCAACGGCGATCCGTGCGCAGACTCCCGACGAGTGGATCGTGGGTCCCGCCACTTCGGGCATCGACATGCCGTTCCTTGAGGGATGCTTCGACCGCGGCTTGCTCAACCACGTCGACGCGGTGACCGTCCACCCGTACGCCGCCGACGCTCCGGAGGCCAATCGAAACGGGTACTTCAACCTTCGCCTGAGGATCGCCCAGAAGGCTCCCTCGGGCAAGCGGCTGCCGATCTTGGCCGGCGAGGTCGGTTACACCGACGTGGCCGCCCGGGGCATGAGCGCGGACCTCCAGACGCAGTACGCGCAGCGACAACCGCTGGCGAACTTGGTGAACGGAGTGCCGCTTTCGAACTGGTACAACTTTGCGAACGGCGCCGATTGGGCGACCAACCCAGAAGGCAACTACGGAATCCTCGACGCTTCGCTAAATCCGAAGCCGTCTTACCACGCGGTCAAGCTGGTGGCAGACCAACTGGTTGGGTATCGCCTTGCGGCTCGAATCGGCCTCTCGCAGAGCGCCGATCACTGCCTCGTCTTTACGAACGGCACCACCTCAAAGATCGTGGCATGGACGGCAAGCGGCTTGCCCCACTCGACCACCATCACTCCGGTCAAGAGCGGCACCTTCGACGGAGTCCGCTACACGGACCGTCCCGTGCTCACTGCTACGACCCGAGGACTTAGCGTACTGCTGACAGGGCATCCGCTCGTCCTGACCCCCCGCACGGCTGATTCGGCTCTGACCCTCTGCGCAGCCTGGAGCCCGATTCCTGCCATGACGGTGGTGTCCAGCCGGCAGCAGGCAGTCGATGCCTTTTTGGCGAGCGTGGCTAGTCCTGGTTTGAATCAGGCCCCCACCGGCACAACGCTCACCGTCGAGGACATTCCAGAGGCGATGCCGGGATGGAGCCGGAGCCGGAAGAAGTGGATACTCACCGACCTAACCACCCTCAATCCGGCCCGTCAGGACGTCCAGGACATCTTTAACAACCTTGCTTGCGCCCAAGAGCGCTTGAGTCGACCTCGCACTTTCCGACTCACTCTGACCATGCCGGACGGGAGCCGCTTCGTCCAGTCGTCCCTCGTTCACACCGCGAACCCGCTGTCGATGGCCGTCCAAGGCGCGGTTAATGGGCAGATGTCGGTTCAGGTCGAGAATCCGACGGGGCGGCCTGTGAATGCCCGAATCACGGCGACCAACGTCGCCCGGACGATCCGGCAAACGCTATCGGTGTCGCTGGCGGCGGGCCAGACCAGCGCACGGGTCTCGTTCTCCCAATTCTCTCGTTCCACTATGGACGAGGGGGTGTGGCTGCGGTTAGTGGACCTAGCTGGAGAGTCGACCTATCCATCGAACACCACGATCGCTAGCAGCATCATCACACCCATTTCTTATCCCAGCACCAGTAGCGGGGTCTACAGCTGGGAACTGCTCGGCGACGCTAACGTGCCGGGCACCATTGCTGGCTACCCGGCGACTGGAGCCGCCGGAAACAGCCCCGCTGCCGGGCTGCCGACTCTCCAGATCGACTATACGATGGGGAGCGCGACCGTCTCCGGCTGGAAGTACTTCAACTTCTATCCGCCGAGTTCTGTGGTCACGACTTACATCGCCAGACCCGTTGCGTCCGTCGGAGCGTGGATCTACGGCGACAACTCCGGAGTACAGCTCTCGGCCCTGTTCAACGACGAGAGCGGGCAACGGTTCAAGTGCTACGGACCGATTATGAACTGGACAGGCTGGCGCTGGGTCAGCATCGCCGTGGACCCCCTGACCGCGGACCACTGGGGCGGCGCCAACGATGGGATTATCCATGGCCGGTTGGCGATGCGCTGTCCCTTCGTCTTTGACTCGCGGGCGCGGCGGGTGCAAGGAAGCGTTCAGATTTCAGGTCTGATCGTGAACACTTACGGACCGTAGAAGGCCCTGCCAATCCGGGACCGGGCCGACAAGGCAGGCCCGGTCCCGGATTGGCGCTACCTGCATGAAATACGGGTGCCAAAGTGGTCTGGAACTGACGAAATCACCGCTGGAATCGCCGTGGCCTAGTAATCTCGCGGGGCCCAGAATTTCTACGTGCTTGGCCGAATGCTCACTGCGATCGTCCTGATCGCTCACCTTCTGTTCCTGACGGCGACGAGCGCTGCGGGCAACCGGGAAAGCTTCCCACTTCCCAGCGGCGACAGCCTGAACGGCGGATTGTCGATCAACGTCAGCAAGTCCTCGCTTACGGCTGCGGAGTTCGACAAGATCGTGGCGGGAGGCTACCGCTGGGTACGCCTCGACCTCGACTGGGCGTCGGTCGAGCAGAGGCCGGGGATCTACACCTGGACTCACGTGGACGCGCTGATCAACGGCATGACCGCCCGGGGCATCCGGTCCCTCGTGGTCATTCACACCGCTTCGTGCCCGATCGGGGACGGCGGTGAAGTGAACCTGCCGGACGAGATCGACGGATACGCCCGGTTCGCGGCCGCCGCCACTTACCGGTACCAGAACAAGGGGATCCTGTGGGAGATCTGGAACGAGCCGAACCTGCCACACCACTGGCGAGGAACGCCGAGTCCGGAAAAGTACATGCTGCTGGTTAAGGCCGCGGTCACCGCGATCCGGGCTCAGACGCCGGACGAGTGGATTGCCGGTCCGGCCGTCTCGGGTTGGGACTGGGCCTTTTACGAGGCCTGCTTCGACCGTGGCCTGCTGAGCTACGTTGACGTGATGACCACCCACCCGTACCGGGCGAAGGAGTCTCCCGAGGCCAACCAGGCGAGCTTTGCTCAGCTCAAGCTGCGAATCGCCCAGCGGGGACCCATGGGTAAGTCGATCCCCGTTTTCGCCGGTGAGACGGGCTACACCGACCTCGCCTCCCGCAGCATGAGCCCGGACCTCCAAGCCCAGTACGCTCAGCGACAACCCCTCGCGAACCTCGCCTTCGGCGTGCCGTTCTCCAATTGGTACAACCTGTACAACCAGGCGAACTTCGCGACCAACGAGAACAGCAACTACGGGATCCTCGATGCGGCGATGAACCCCAAGCCGTCTTACTTGGCGGTCAAGATGATGGCGGATGCCCTGAAGGGCTACCGATTCGCCGCTCGGCTCGACGTGGGCAGCCCGACCGACTACTGCCTCGTCTTCTCCAATGGCCTTACCACGAAGATCGTGGCTTGGACGGCGGCCGGAACTGCGCGCACCGCGCTTCTCGCCCCGATCAAGACGGGCATCTTCGACGGGCTGCGGTATAGCGGCAACACCACCGTCACCGCGACCCTGACCGGCCTTTCGATCCCGCTCACCGGCCACCCGATTATCCTGACCCCTCGAATCGCGAACCCGGCGCTGACCCTCTGCGGGGCTTGGGCACCGATTCCTTCGACCGCCGTCGTCGCGAGTCGCCAGAACGCGGTCGACGCCTTCTTGCCGAGTCTGGCAAGCGGTGTCTCTTCGTTGGCTCCGCTGGGGGCTCTTATCTCGGTGGAGGACGTTCCCGGGGTTATGCCTGGTTGGAACCGCGCTACCCGTCGATGGTCCCTCACCGGACTGACGGGCATCACCGCCGCGAGCCCGGCGGTCCAACAGATCTTCAACGAGATGCCTAGCGCCCAAGAGCGGCTACAGAAGAATCGGACCGTCCGGGTGTCGCTCCAGATGCCGGACGGAACCAAGTTCACCCAGGTGTGCAGCGTCTCCACCAAGAACCCCTTGTCCCTAACCGCCCTCGCGTCGTTGGACGGCAAGATGCTCATGCAGCTGGACAACCCCACGGGCCGTGCTCTGAACGGCAAGGTCGTGGTGACCAACGCGACGGGAACGCTTAGCCAGACGGTGGCGATCTCCATGCCCGCCGGCCAGCCGGGCAACCGGTTTGCCGTCCCCGGGTTCACCAAAGACATGATGGAGGCGGGGTTCTCGGCCAGCGTGTTCGACTTCGCGGGTGAGTCGACGGACACCTCCAAGCCGGTGGCCCAGACGAACCTGCAGAAGACAGTCCACTTTCCGACTATGGGCACGGGCGCCTACGGCTGGGAGATGCTGGGCGATGTGAACGTGCCGGGGTCCCTCAACGGCTACGTGGCCGTCGGTCTTCCCTGGGGGACCGCTCCGGCTGCCGGCCATCCCGCGCTCCAACTCAGCTACTCGATGGGAACGGACACGGCGAAGGGCTGGAAGTACTTCAACGTCTACCCCCCGAGCAACCTGATCACCACCTACATCGCGAACCCGGTGGCGACGGTCGGGGCTTGGATCTACGGCGATGGTTCGGGAATGCAGATCAGCACCCTCGTCAACGATGAGAGCGGCCAGCGGTTCAAGTGCTACGGTCCTTCGGTGACCTGGACGGGCTGGAGGTGGACGACCGTCGCCATCGACCCCGCCAACGCCGAGCGCTGGGGCGGAGCGAACGATGGGATCATCCACGGTCGCATCGCCGTCCGGACTCCCTTCGTTTTCGACTCTGGGTCAAGAAAGGTCAGCGGCACCATCCAGATCTCTGGCGTGATGGTGACGAGCTACGTTCCGTAGGGGCGGATGACGCGTGATGGGTGATTGGTGACGCGTGAAGCAACGAATCCTGTTCACGCGTCACCAATCACCCATCACGCGTCAGAGTTGCCCGACGATCTCTTTGACCCGCTGCGCCATCTCTTTGGGTACGACGAGCACTCCGTCTGGGGTCGCGACGACCACGAGGCCGCTCACTCCGAGCACCCCTACTTTGCACGTGAGACCGTCGTTGACCACGATGCAGTCTTTGGCGTCGATCAGCACCGTGTCGCCGCGAATCACGTTTCCGGCTTCGTCACCAGGGAAAGAGCGGTCCAGCGAGTCCCAGCTCCCTACGTCGTCCCACTCGAATTCGGCGGGAACGACGTACACGTCTTTGGCCTTCTCGATGAGTGCGTAGTCGACTGAGATGCTTGGCAGGTCCTCGAACCGCCGCTTGGCCTCCGCGTGGTCTCCCTTTCGAAGGCTGCCCGCGATGTCGTCCAAGATCGCTGCCGCTTCCGGCATGGCTTGGCCTAGTTCGCGGCGGAAAGTGTCCAGGGTGTAGAAGAACATGCCCCCGTTCCACAGGAACTCGCCGCTGGCCACGTACTGCTCGGCCGTCGCGCGGTCCGGTTTTTCCCGGAAGCTGGCCGAGCGGAAGGCTTGGCCGCTGGGAACGGTCAATGCGGGTGCCTGGGAGTCGACGTGGATGTAGCCGTACCCCGTCTCCGGCCGCGTTGGGCGCATTCCGATTGTCACGATGCCGCCGGCTTGCTCCGCCGTCTCCAGTGCGACCTCGACAGTGTGGCGGAAGGCGTCCGGATTGCCGATTCGGTGATCGGCGGTGACTACTCCAACGGTCGCGTCTTCAAGACCTCGTGACACGAGGGTGGCGGCTACCCACACCAGCGCGCCGAGCGTGTTCCGGCGGCTGGGCTCTGCGACTACCGCTTGGACGTCCACTAGACCCGTCACCTGGACCTGCTCCGCAAGGCGGGGAGAGGTGGAAAGGAGGACTGTGCGCTCCCATGCCAACGGAGCGGCCCGTTCGATTGCTTCCTCAAGCATCGTCTGCGTCTCCGAGGTCAGCCGCAGGAGCTGCTTGGGCCGTTCGGGCGTTGACAGCGGCCAGAAACGCTCCCCCGATCCCCCTGCCATAACGACCATGATTCGGCGTCCCGACGCAACCTGTCTTCCGCTTTCGTTGACTCTGCTCATCCTCTTTCCCCAGAATGCACTCTATGCGTTGCCTTGTGACTGGCGGGTCCGGCTTCCTCGGATCCCATCTTGTCGATCGTCTTGTCGCCGAGGGTCACACGGTTGTGGCTATGGACAACTTTGTCACCGGCTCGCGTGAGAACCTCGGGCATTATGAAGGAGACACCCGGGTGCAGGTCGTCGAGAAGGACGCTTCCGAACCGTTCGACGTCGAGGGCGACGTCGACTTCGTGTTCCACTTTGCCAGTCCGGCCAGCCCCAAGGACTTTGTCCGCATCCCCCTTGCTGTCATCAAGGCAGGGTCCTATGCCACCCACAACGCGTTGGAGCTCGCTGAGCGGAAGGGAGCCAAGTTCATGGTCGCCTCGACCAGTGAGGTTTACGGAGACCCCCTGGTGCATCCGCAGCCGGAATCCTACTGGGGCAACGTCAACCCCAACGGACCGCGGAGCTGCTACGACGAAGCCAAACGCTACGCCGAGGCGGTGACCGCCGTGTACCGCGACCACTACGGCGTCGACACTCGGATCGTCCGCTTCTTCAACACCTACGGACCCCGCATGCGTTTGGACGACGGCCGCGTCGTGCCGAACTTCGTCAGCCAGGCCCTTCGCGGCGAGCCGCTCACCGTTTACGGTGATGGCAGCCAGACTCGTTCGTTCGGCTACTACGAGGACATCATCGACGGTGTCTACCGGTTGGCGATGTCGGACGTCCAAGATCCGGTCAACTTGGGAACCCACGAGGAGCGTACGATCCTGGAGTTCGCGAAGGCCGTCATCGAGGCTACGGGAAGCACCAGCGAGATCATCCACGTGGATGCCGCCATCGATGACCCCCAGCAGCGACATCCGGACATCACTCGGGCCACGACCCTTCTTGGCTGGGAACCCTCGACTCCGCTTGCCGAAGGTCTGGCGAAGACGATCGCCTACTTCCGGGCAAGCATGGGGAAGTAGCTCTCCTCGCCGGTACTCCGGCGTCCATAAGTGGAGCAGGTGAAATCGCACATGGTCTACGTTGCCTTATTGGGAGCGCTCCTCGGTTGTAGCCGGCCGGCTGTTACGGAGGTGCCCGTGCGAGGGCCGGTGTCGGCAGAGGGGCGGCGAGTGTTGGTCGTCGTTAACCGTGCAAGCGAGACGAGCCGTGCCCTGGGCGGCTACTACGCGAACAAGCGCGGGGTGCCGAAAGAGAACGTCCTCCTGCTCGACCTTCCAGAGCAGGAGGAGATTCGTGCCGACGTCTATTGGACACGGATCGACAAGCCGCTATACGCGGCCCTGAAGGCCAGCAAGAACCCGATCGACTTCATCGTCACTACGAAGGGGGTGCCGATCCGGATCTATGAAGGCGGCGTGTCGGTCGACGCCTTTATCGCCTGCACGGGCAACGGGGCGATCAAACAAATCTCTCGGCCGGACGACGAGAACATCCGACGGGCAGCTAATCCCTACTTCGGGAAAGACGAGCCGTTCAGCCATCGCAAGTTCAACATCTACCTGACCACCCGGCTTGACGGGTACACGCTGGCCCAAGCGAAGGCGCTCGTGGACAACTCCTTGGCGGCAAAGCGGAGCCCCGGACGGTTCTACTTCGACAACCGGCCATCCCTGCCGCCGACCGGCGGGTACGGAGAGATGGAGCGCGCGATGAAGTCGGCGGTGGACAAGCTGAAGTCGAAGGGTTACGTCGCGTTGTTGGACGGGACCAACGATTTCACCGCCCCTCCCGAGCCTGTGATGGGCTACGCGAGTTGGGGTAGCAACGACGCCTCGTTCAAGCTCGACACCTACCGGAAGTTGAAGTTCAAGCCGGGGGCGCTTGCGGAGACGTTCGTTTCTACTAGCGGACGGACGTTTCTGCCGACGACGGGCGGACAGAGTTTGGTCGCGGATCTCATCCAGCAAGGGGTGACCGGGGTCAAGGGATACGTCCACGAACCGTACACGTTTGCCCTGGCTCGGGCTGATATCCTGTTCGACCGCTACACCAGCGGTTACAACCTTGCCGAGAGTTTCTACATGGCCTCTCCGGTCATGAGGTGGAAGGACGTCGTGATCGGCGACCCGCTGTGCGCGCCGTACGCGAAGTAACGCTGTGATCAAGGCCGCCTTTCTAGACCGGGACGGAGTGATCAACGTGGACCACGGCTACGTGGGGTCCATGGATCGCGTCGAGTGGACATCGGGAGCGCCGGAGGCGATCCGTTGGCTGCGCGAGCAGGGATACCTCGTGATCGTAGTGACGAACCAATCCGGAATCGCGCGAGGCTACTTCTCCGAAAGCGAGTTCCAGCGCTTCAACGAGGGATATCTGGCGGCCCTGGCTGGGATGGGAGCAAAGGTCGATGCCCTTTACTACTGCCCACACCACCCGACGGCTGGGCAAGGCGACTATCTGGTCGATTGCGACTGCCGAAAACCGAAGAACGGGATGATTGAGCAGGGCGTCCGAGAATGGTCTATTGACCGCGAGTCGAGCTTTCTCGTGGGGGACTCGGAGACGGACTTGGAGGCGGCCAAAAAGAGCCAGATTCGCGCGTATCGCTTCCGAGGCGGGGACTTGCTGGATTTCGTCAGGGCGCGGATTGCAGGCAGCCCTTAGGCGCCCTTCTCCACCGAGAACACCGAGCACACCGAGCCGGAGCGGGCCCACGCAAAGACGGATCCTAGTCCCTGTGTCCCCGGTGCTCTCTGTGGTGAAAGGCGAAAGCAGTGAGGCCGTGCAGAAGCGGTACGCTCTGGACAAGGCGAAGCAATGGGGCCCCGCAGCCCGCTGGAATTCAAGATGCCCAACCTATCCAACCGAGCCGTTGCCATGCCCAGTTCTCCTATCCGGAAACTGGTCGAGTACGCCGTCGCCGCTGAGTCACGGGGCATCCAGATCCACTATCTGAACATCGGCCAGCCGGACATCCACTCGCCGGAGGCGTTCTGGGAGGCGGTGAACCAGAGCGGGATCAAGACACTGGAGTACAGCCACAGCGCGGGCATCAGCCCGCTCCGCTCCGCGGTCGCCCTAGACTACGGGGAGAAGGACATACCGGTCCAGCCGAGCGACGTTATCGTCACCAACGGCGGCTCAGAGGCCACCCTGTTCGCGTTCCTGACCCTCTTCGACCCCGGCGACGAGGTCGTAGTCGTCGAGCCGTTTTATGCGAACTACGCGGGCTTTGCCGCCTCCGCCGGCATCCGCCTAATCCCGCTTACGAGCCGCATCGAAGACGACTTCACCCTCCCTAAGACGAACGACTTCGCGGCGGTCCTCACCCCGCGCACCCGGGGAATTCTGCTCTGCAACCCGAGCAACCCGACCGGCACCGTTTACAGCGCAGACCAGCTTCGCGAGATTGCCCGGCTCGCTAAGGATCGGGACCTGTTCCTGATCGTGGACGAGGTCTACCGCGACTTCTACTACGGGACGGAGCAACTGCTGTCCGTGCTTCAGATCGAGGGGATGGAGCAGAACGCGGTGATGATCGACTCCGCATCGAAGAAGTTTTCCGTTTGCGGTGCGCGGGTGGGTTTCCTGGTTTCGAAGAATCCCGAGATCATCGAAGGGGCGCTCAAGTTCGGCCAGGCCCGGCTGTCGGCCCCTACCCTGGATCAGATGGGCGTCGCCGCGTGCTTGATGAACACGCCCGAGAGCTATTTCGAGGCGGTTCGCGAGGAGTACATTGGGCGCCGGAACCTCTTGGTCAGCCTGCTTTCGGAAATCCCCGGGGTCGTTTGCCCCCGCATCGACGGCGCGTTCTACGCCATGGTCCGGCTACCCGTGCGGGACACTGACGAATTCGCCAAGTGGCTCCTCACGGACTTTAACGACCAGGGCGAGACGGTCCTGCTCGCCCCCGCCAGTGGCTTTTACGTGACGCCGGGGCTAGGTAAGGACGAGGTCCGCATCGCTTACGTGCTGTCGCAGGACAAGCTGCGGGCCGCCATGCGGTGCCTGAAGCGGGCGCTCGAGGTGTATCCGGGACGACTGCAACCGACCGCGGGCGCGACGGCCCTCTGAGTTGAGCATGCTGGAGACCTTTCTCGAGGAACTGGACGAGCACGCAGCCGTGGTGGCGGCGTCGCGAGCCCTCATCTCCGACGCCCAGCGGGCGGCGGAGATGATGGTTGCGGCGATCCAAGCGGGCGGGACGATCCTGTTCTGCGGGAATGGGGGATCGGCGGCCGACGGCGGCCATATCGTGGGCGAACTGGTTGGTCGCTTTCTTGCCGAGCGAAGGCCCCTGCGCGCGATCGCGCTCAGCGATTCGGTGGCCGCGATGACCGCCATTGCGAACGACTACAGTTACGAGGAAGTTTTCGCTCGGCAAGTGAGGGCGTTTGGGGACGAAAGCTCTGTGCTGTTCGCCCTGAGCACGAGCGGCAACAGCGTCAGCATCCTAAACGCCGCCGAGGCGGCCCGTGAGGTCGGAACTAAGGTGGTGGGGATGACAGGCCAAAGCGGCGGCAAGCTGGCCTCCCTCTGCGATCTGTGCGTTCGCGTCCCGACCGACGTCACCCGCCGAATCCAGGAAGTGCACATGCTGCTGGGACACTCCATTTGCCGGGTCGTGGAGGAGCGCCTTTTCCCGGCGACGGAGAATTCCCCCTAAGCTTGCTAGGGTCCCCAGTTCGGGGCTATTCTGAAAACCGGGAGGAGCTAAGGAATGGCAAACCAGGAGATCGATCGTCCGATGGAAGGAGAAGGGGTAGTAGAGACGCAGGATCTCCAACAGCGAGTGGCGGAGCTTGAGCAGCAGCTCAAGGACCGGAACGCGGATCTGGCGGCGCTCCAGCGAGAGTTCGACCATTTCACCGGCTCCGTCGCCCACGACATTCGCTCGCCCCTCCGCGCCGTGATGTCTACGAGCAAGATGCTCATCGAGGACTACGGGCCCATGCTGGACGAGGATGGCCGTGAAATGCTGCAGCGTCAGATCGACTCAGGCAAGCGGATGAACGCGCTGGTCGAGGACATCCTCGAGTACACCCGGCTTGGCAGCGGGGAACTGGTGCGAAGCGATCTCGACGTCTCGCAGATCGCCCAAGAAGTCGCGGAAGAGCTGAAGGGCCGCGAGTGGAAGTCGCCCGTGGAGATCACGGTCGAGCCAGGCATGCGCGCCTTCGCCGATCCCCGCTTGACGCGCGCGGTGGTGAAGAACCTGATAGAGAACGGCGTAAAGTTTTCCAGCCGCACCCCCTCGACGCCGGCGAAGGTGGAAGTCAACTCGCTAAGCCAAGACGGCGAGACGGTGTTCGTGGTCAAGGACAACGGGCGTGGCTTCGACATGGTGCACGCAGGCAAGCTGTTCCACCCCTTCGAGCGCCTGCATGGCAAGGAGCTGCCAGGATCGGGCATCGGCCTCGCCAACACCAAAAAGATCATCGACCGGCACGGCGGACGCATCTGGGCCGAGGCCGAAGTCGACAAGGGCGCGACCTTCTACTTCACCCTCATTTGAGAGTTAGAAGGGATGCTGCCCAGGTTTGCTTCCTGGGAGTACCCTGTAAGTAGCTATGCAGCTCACGCGGTTCACTGATCTGTCTCTGCGCGTGCTGATGCACCTGGCATGGCAGCCTGACGGCATTACGTCGAACATCGCGACGATGGCAAAGCTGTACTCGGTGCCAGAGAACCACCTGGTCAAGGTGGTGCACCACCTGGGAAAGATTGGGCTGATCCAGACGACGCGTGGAAGGGGCGGGGGAATCCGCTTGGCCAGGCCGCGCACCGAGATCCGGATCGGGCAAGTGGTGCGCCTGACGGAGTCCACGCTGGAACTGGTCGATTGCGACGGTCCGCAGCCTTGTCCGCTGAGGGGCGGTTGCGGCCTGAAAGGCGTTCTGGACGGAGCGCGGGACGCCTTTCTGGCGAAGCTGGACGAGACGTCGCTGGCCGACGTGACCCGGGGCGACTCGGCTCCCCGGGTCCTCCAGTCGTTGCCCGTTCTCAACCCGGTGTAGTCGCCTCGGCCGCGCTTCGGGCCAGTAAACTACGGGCATGAACGCTCACTTCCAGTCGTGGCTTGGCGGCCAGATCCAGACGCTGAAGGATCAGAACTTGCACAAGGTTCCGAAGATCCTGGAGGGTCCGGCGGGGGGACGGGTTCAGATGAACGGCAAGGAGGTGGTGAACCTTGCCAGCAACAACTACCTCGGCCTTGCCAACCACCCGAAAGTGGTGGAGGCGGCCCACCGTGCGATCGACGAGTGGGGCGTGGGCGCGGGCGCCGTCCGCTGGATCGGCGGGAACATGAGCGTCCATGAAGAGCTTGAGAATCGGCTCGCCTCGTTCAAGCACACGGAGGCGGTCCTGGTCTTCACGGGTGGGTTCACGGCCAATGCGGGGACCATTCCGGCCGTGGTCACCGCCAACGACGTGATCATCAGCGACGAGCTGAACCACGCCAGCATCATCGACGGTGTGCGGCTCAGCGCGGCCAAGTACAAGAAGTCCGAGGGGTACGTCTATCCGCACAAGGACATGGAGGCCCTGGAGCGGATCCTCAAGGACACCCAGTCGTTCGAGAAGCGAATGATCATCACGGACGGCGTGTTCAGCATGGACGGGGACATCGCGCCGTTGCCGGACATCGTGGAGCTGGCCGAGCGGTACGACGCGTTCGTGATGGTGGACGACGCCCACGCCAGCGGCGTGCTGGGCAAGAACGGCGCAGGCACCACGTCGCACTTCAACCTGTACGGGCGGGTGGAAATTCAGTTAGGAACCCTAAGTAAAGCCTTGGGCGTGGTCGGCGGGTACATCGCGGGCTCGGCCCTCCTGAAGGACTGGCTGATCAACCGGGGCCGACCCTACCTCTTCAGCACCGCCCACCCGCCCATGGTCGCCGCCGCCCTAATCGCGGCGCTCGACGTGATGGAGAACGACCCGGAGCCGATGCGCCGCCTATGGGACAACACCCGCTGGTGGAAGGACGCGCTGAACGAGGCTGGCTTCGACACCATGGGCAGCGAGACGCCGATCACGCCGGTGTACGTGGGCGACGAAGGGGCGGCCCAGTCCATGGAGCGGGCGTTATGGGACGAGGGGGTCTACGCCCTCAGCATCGCCTACCCAACGGTTGCCCGGGGCAAGGCGCGCATCCGCACCATGCCCAGCGCGGCCCACACTAAGGAAGACCTCCAGTTCGCCCTCCAAGCGTTCAAACGGGTGCGGGACCGGCAGATGGCGGTTAGGTAGCGGAGGAGCTTTCGGAGCGGAGCAGAGGGGGATAGGGGGAGACTGGAGACAAGGAGACAGGAGACAGGAGACAGGAAACAAGGAAGCGGCCAAACCCTTAGCTCTGCTTACGGAAGATTTCGCTCTCTATCTACTCGTATTTCCTTGTCTCTTGTCTCTTGTCTCTTGTCTCTTGTCTCTTGTCTCTTGTCTCTTGTCTCTTGTCTCGCTCGCTATTCCCAAATCGACGGCGTAGCGAGTTCGATGCAGTGGCCGTCGGGGTCGCGGAAGTAGAGGCTGTGACCGCCTTGGCCTGCCCGCACGTGGCTCTCAAGTGGGATGCCCTGCTCGGCTAGCCGCGTTTGCCAGGTCTCGACCTCTTCGGCCGTGATGGCGAACGCCATGTGGATTTGCCCGCGGCCGTCGTGGGGCGGGATGGTGCCGCCGGGGGCTTCGGTCGGCCGGGTCGAGCCGCCCAGTCGGAAAAGGAGGAGGACCTGATTTCCCGGCACGCGCAGGGCGTGGATCCGGTCGTCCTCGATGAGGGTCTCGAAGCCGAAGAGCCGCTTGTAAAACTGGGCGGAGCGGGGAAGGTCGGTGACGTACAGCGCGGTCTCGAGGATGCCTTGGACGTTGGGCACAGTGGTCCGACGATACCGCCCGCAGTCTAGGGAACCGCGACGGGCAGCGTTTCGAGTAGGGCTCTCGCCCCAAGGTCGATCGGTTCCACCCCGCTTACGACCACGGTGGCCTGCGCGCGGCGGGGAAGGACGTGCTGGCGGTACATCGGCGCCACGTGGCCGTGGAAGCGGCCGATCACCTCACCGGGGGTTCGCCCCCGTTCGTGGACGTCGCGGTACACCCTCCGGTCGAGGCAGACCTGCTCCGGCGCGTCCACGAACGCTCGTACGTCGCACACGTCGGTCAGCTCGGGATAGCACAGCGCAAAGAGCCCCTCCACAATGACCACCGACCTTGGCTCGACCCGCTCGGAGGTGGGGAATCGGGCGTGGCGGGTGAAGTCGTAGCGGGGCGCGTCGACGGGCTGGCCCGCGAGCAGGGCGCGGACGTGCTCGATCAGGAGTGGCGAGTCGATGGAGTCGGGGTGGTCGAAGTTGACCTCGCACCGCTCCTCGTACGTCATGTGGTCGAACGGCCGGTAGTAGTCGTCGATGCGGACGAGCGTCGCGTCGAGTCTTTCGGAGAGACGTTGCGCGAGAGTGGTCTTCCCTGAGCAACTCGCTCCCGCTACCGCAATCGCAATTCGGCTCACGGCCCTTTATGGTACCCGCGACCTGGTAGCCGTAACGGGGTGCCACCCGACTGCTCCGTCACGTTAAAATGCGAGGCATGGCGGTTACCGACGACGCGAGCGCGATGCGGGCATTGCGGCGAATGCCGAACGTGGGACCCGCGGTGGCCGGCGACCTCTTGCTCCTGGACATTCGCTCACCTGACGAGCTCAAGGGGCAGGACCCAAAGGCGCTCTACGATCGGTTGTGCGAGGTTACGGGTCAGCGTCACGATCCGTGCATGCTCGACACGATGATGGCGGTGGTCGACTTTGCCGAGAGCGGGGTGCCCCGGAAGTGGTGGGAGTTCACGGCGGAGCGGAAGCGCCGCTATCCCGGCGTTTAGTTAAAGCCGAACCGGGTGGACACCCGGTTCGGCTCAGCGAGGATGTCCTTAACCCTTCTCGACGAGGCGGGATTTGACGGCCTTCATGGCGGCTTCGGTGCGCGAGTTGACCTGGAGCGCCTTGAGGATATTGCTCACGTGGTTCTTGACCGTCTTTTCCGCGATGGAGAGCTTGGTCGCGATCTCCTTGTTGCGGAGGCCCTGGGCCACGAGGTCGAGGATCTCTTGCTCGCGGTCGCTGAGCACGTAGAGCTCGCTGTCGTCGACCTCTTCCTCTTCCTTCACGCGCCGGAAGTCTTCCAGAACCTTGGTCGCGATGCGGGGGGTGATCTTCGCTTCGCCGCGCTCGGCGAGGCGGATCGACTCGACCACGTCCTGCGGGGTCGAGGTCTTGAGCAGGTAGCCAAGGGCTCCGGCGCGGAAGGCTTCGTAGACGGTGTCGTCGTCTTCCTTAATGGTCAGGATCACAACCGCCACGCCCTTCTCCTGCTTTAGCAGGCGGCGCGTCAGCTCGATACCGCTGAGGCGAGGCATGTTGATGTCCGTCAGGAGGACGTCGGGCGGATCGGCGAGACAGGCGTCTAGCGCCTCCTGGCCGTCCTTGCACACGGCGATCACTTCGCACTCGGTCATCAGGCCAAGCGTCTTCTCCAGCGCCTTTCGGTAAGAAGGTTCGTCGTCGGCCACTACCACTCGGATCACTTGAGACATCGCGGCGATTATACAGCGAGAGGCCTGGACTCTTGGGACTATGGGCACCTTTGCGGTGGGTTGAGCAGGGAAGACCGGGCTTCGGGCCTTCCAAATTGGCCATCATTTATGCCGTGGAATCCAGGAAGAGGAGCCGGGCGTTTACGCTGGTCGAAATCCTCACCACGCTGGCGATCATCATGGTCCTGGCGGGGATTCTTCTTGGCGTCCTCAACTCCGGCCGCGCCCGCGCCCGCGTGACCAGCTGCGCCTCTAATCTCAGCCAAATCGGGGCTGCGCTCCTGCTGTACGTGGGAGACCACGACGAGCAGCTTCCGCCCTTCCTCAGCGGCTTCGACCAGAAGGGGATGCTGGCGACGCCTTCCGAGTTCTCCCCGTGGAAGATGGCGCTCAAGCCGTACGGAGCGGCGAGCGAACTGTTCTACTGTCCGTCCGACATGTTCGCCCGCCGGTCGGTTGGTGACCCCTTTGCAAGCCGGGCCGACCACTTCCAGACCAGCTACGCCACCCCGCGCTACTTCGGCCAGTTCGCGAAGGGGGGCTTCTTCGACGCGTCGATGTCCGACTTTCCGAAGCCCTCGGAGACGCTTTACATCTTCGACGACGGCATCCGGGTGGAAGAGCGGCGGGACGAAGAGTCCGTGCTGCTGACGCCGCACGGACTGGGGGCCAACGGCGTCTACCTCGACGGGCACACGAAGTTCAGTCGCCGGATCGACGACGAAAAGCTGCCCGGCGCCCCTGAACCTGGCCGCCGGTAACCCGGTCGAACCAGGTGCGATGAGTCGGGTTCAGGTCCGGGGCTGTTGTTGCGGTATTCCCTTTGGGTGCGGGGTCCTTGGGCTGGTCGCGGGGGCGTTCATGCTGCTCGGGGTCACCATGCCCAACTGGCTGGGACTGTTCGCGGTGGCGGTCACGACGGTCGTTGTTTGCAGCCTCCTCCTTGGAGCCGCACGCGAGTTTCGCCACCAAAGGCTAGCCACGGCCTCCAAGGCCGGTTAGACAGCGGTGGCAACCTCCGCTTCACACGATAGGGTGCAGCACGTTGTGGTCTCGTTGTGCCCCTCCGGTTGAAAGACCCGCCGCCTATATTTTCTAGCTATCAAGCTTGATTTTTTTGACGCGTCAAAATATACTTCCCAGTCAAGTATGAATCGCCGCGCCTTCACCCTTATCGAGCTCTTGGTGGTCATCGCGATCATCGCGATCTTGGCTGCCATCTTGTTCCCGGTTTTTGCTCAGGCGAAGGAGGCGGCGAAGAAGACGCAGTGCCTGAGCAACCTCAAGCAGATCGGCCTGTCGTTGAACATGTACATCAACGACTACGAAGATACGTTCCCCAACCGCCGGTTCGAGCCGTTCGGCACCGTGGCGGATGCGAACTACGACCAGTACTCTTGGCGCAGCGTGATCCAGCCGTACGCCAAAAACACTCAGATCGTGGAGTGCCCATCGAACCCCGACCGGGACACGAAGAGCTGGGATCCTGAGTTCAAGGTGTCGTACGCAGGCAACTTTACGGCCGTGGCCGGACTCACCCCCTACGACAAGGGGAGCGGCCTCTTCGGCCAGGAGCGCTCGCCGGGCGTCAATGGGAGCGAGATTGCGCAGCCGGCGGGGCTGATCGCGGTGACGGAAATCGAGAAGGTGCCGTGGGTCACCTTCGTGGTGGACCGGAACAACCTCTCGCACACCTGGAACTACGGCAAGTACAACGGCCAGACCATCACCAACGTGTACAGCGCAGTGATGTTCTTGGGCCACAGCGGGCAGACGAACTACGTGTTCACCGACTCCCATGCGAAGTCGATGAAGCCGACCCAGACCTACAAGCTGGGCAGCCACAACTATTGGTATCGCGACGGGTCGGACCTGTCGACCCAGGGACAGGCGACGCTGGCGGCGGCGCAGGCGCGGATCAAGTAACGGTGGGGGCGGCCCTTCGGCGGGTGGCGTTCCTCGTCCACCTGTACCTGGGCCTCACGCTCGGCTTTCTGGCAGCGATCCTGGGGCTCACGGGATCGCTGCTGGTGTTTCGGCCGGAGCTGGACGCCTGGGTTTCTCAAGATCTGCGTCGGGTGCCGGTGGGGGAGCGGACGGTACCGCTGAGCACGGTGGTCCAGGCGATCCAGGCGCGGTATCCCGAGCAGACGGTCCGGACGATCTCGCTGCCTCGCAACCCTGGGGACTCGATCGAGGTCTGGACGAAGCAGGAGGGTTTCCAGGTCTTCGTCGACCCGTACACGGGGCGCGTCCTCGGCGACCGGCACGAGGAGGCGAACCTTTTCGGGTGGCTGTTCTCCCTGCACACCAAGCTCCTGATTGGAGAGAGCGGGGAAGTCGTGGCGGGAGTCACGGGGGGCGGGCTGCTGATGCTCTCGCTGAGCGGCCTCGTGGTGTGGTGGCCGCGTAAGAACCAGCGGGTGCCGGACCTCCTCACCGTGAAGCGGGGGGCGGGGGCGAAGCGATTCACCTACGACCTGCACCGGGCGATGGGCTTCTACGCGTGTGGCTTGCTGGCGGTGGTTTCGGTGACGGGGATGGGGCTGATTTGGGACGAGCCGTACCGGGCGGTGGCGCAGCGGGTGGTCGGTGGGGGCGAGGCTCCGCCGAAGCCGAAGGCGGCGAAGGGGTTGGCGCCGTTGCCGCTGGACACGCTGGTAGCGGTGGCGGACCAAGCAATGCCGGGGGGACGGCTTTCGCGGGTGACCTTGCCAACGAAGGCGGGAGAGGTCCTGAACGTCCGCAAGCAGTTCCCCCACGAGACGCACCCGAACGGGATGAGCGCGGTGATGGTCGATCCCGGAACGGGGAAGGTGCTGCGAGCGGACCCGGATATTTCGGCATCGGCCGCGCAGCGGGCGATGAACGTGCGCTATCCGCTGCACATTGGGCGCTGGGGCGGGTTGCCGAGTCGCGTGCTGCACGCGGCCCTTGGGTTGGTGCCGGGGGTGCTTTTGGTGACGGGGCTGTTGATGTGGCGGCGGCGGCTGGCGCGGCGGTCGGTGCGTAAGGGTTAGCGATTCTCATTGAGTCCCGAGTCCCGAGTCCCGAGTCCCGTGTGTATAGCGGGATGGGGTTTTGGGACTGGCGGGTGGGTCTTGGGCGGCCTCTGTCGTTGACCGTTTTTGCCGCCCTTGGCGGCTACCCCCTCCCCTTCGGTTCCCCCTTCCGCTTCGTTCCAAGGGGCACCATTCCTGTCTGTGCGGCGTCGAGTCCCATAACAGAACAGTCGTACAATGAGCCGTGTCTTGGCTGGTCCGGCTGTACGTAGGGTTGCTGCGCCTTTTGGGCTTTGCGATCGGGGCGTTCCTCCTGTTTCTCTGGTCACGGGGGGTGCCGGCTGAAGAGATTTGGAAGGCGTTTCTGCTTCTGGGTTGTTGCTGGGCCGTTCTCTGGTCACCGATGCAGATCGGGGAGGTGGTTCAGACGTACCGACAGCATTGGCGGGTCTTGGTGCCGCTCGGGGCGGTAGGCATCCTCGGCACGACCGGCCTCTCGTGGTGGATGAAGGACCAGGGGCTGCCTAAGCCCGAGCGGATTGAGCTTGCCTCGACAGCGTCTACGGTGCTCACGGTGCTGACGGCGGTAACCATCGTCGTTTATCATTTCCGCCGCAGCCGGGCGGAACGGGTTGGAAAAGGCAAGGCGAAGTCCCGTTAGAACCATGCGTGTCCTTTTCCGGCCTCTCCGATGGTCTCTGCTTCTCCTCGGCTGCATGCTGCCGCTCGGGTTGGTTTTCCTGCTGTTCAGGGCCTCGCCTCTGGCTGGCGCCGTGGGGGTGGTCGGGGTTCTGGCGGGCGGACTCTACTTCTTCGTACCCTCGGCAAGGGGGCAGGGGAGCCGGATGGCGAGGGTGGTGCGCGACGTGGAGGCGAGCGAGGGGCGGTACGGGTGGGCGGTGGGACCGGCTCTGTTCTTTATGGCGACGAGTACGCTGGGCTTCCAGGGGTGGGCGGTTGCTCAAGGACTGTCGAAGGCTGACCGGCTGGAGATGGGCTCCCGGTGGAACCTGGTCTGCACGGCGGCCTTCGGGGCATGGTTCGTCGGCTGCACCCTTTGGCGCTGGCGGCGCGAGCCGTCCGGAGACGTGGGGACGGCGGATTGACCGTGGAGGGTTGGGATCGGCTGGTGTCGCGGGTGGTCTCGGCGGGGCTGGTGGGTCTTGGGGT
>Ga0216301_1000016_pt1 | contig 39837 bp, 40 predicted proteins | sample 4hB_Boncat_minus_FD_156203 | JGI IMG/M metagenome (GOLD analysis project Ga0216301, IMG submission 156203) | Terrestrial sediment cell enrichment communities for BONCAT metagenomics from Utah, United States - 4hB_Boncat_minus | ecosystem: Environmental > Terrestrial > Deep subsurface > Rock...
CGATGCAACTGCCCGCCCACCGTGCAAATTAGGTGAAGCACTCATGAATGACATCAGTCGGAGAGAAGTGCTGCGGACCGGCGTAGTCGCCGGGGCAGCGTTGGCGACGGGAGGAGCGATGGCGATGGAAGGCGAGGTTCAGAAGAAAGGGAAGTTCCGGATGAAGTACGGGCCCCACTTCGGGATGTTCAAAAACCACGCGGGAGAAGACCCGGTGGACCAGCTCAAGTTTGCGGCGGACGAAGGCTTCCACGCCTGGGAAGACAACGGCATGATGGGCCGTTCCCCGGCGGAGCAGGAGCGGATCGGCAAAGCGATGCGCGACCTCGGCATCACGATGGGCGTGTTCGTCGCCCACGCCGAGTGGAGCAACCCGACCTACGCCCGCGGCGGCGCGGACACCCGTAAGGCCCTTCAAGACCAAATGCGCAAGGCGATCGAGACCGCCAAGCGGGTGGACGCCAAGTGGTGCACCATCGTCCCCGGCCCCTACGACCGGGGCCTCGAGTGGGACTACCAAACCGCGAACGTAGTGGACTGTCTCAAGGCGATGGCCGAAGTCTGCGAGCCCGCCGGCCTCGTTATGGTCCTCGAGCCGCTCAACCCCTGGCGCGACCACCCCGGCATGTTCCTCAGCAAGGTGCCTCAGGCCTACCTGATCTGCAAGGCGGTGGGCTCGCCGAGCTGCAAGATCCTCGACGACCTGTACCACCAACAGATCACCGAGGGGAACCTGATCCCGAACATGGACCGCGCCTGGAGCGAGATCGCCTACCTTCAGGTCGGCGACAACCCCGGCCGCAACGAGCCAACGACGGGCGAGATCAACTACCGGAACGTTTTCCGGCACGTCCACAGCAAGGGCTTCACCGGCGTGATCGGCATGGAGCACGGCAACAGCAAGCCCGGCAAAGAGGGCGAGCGCGCCCTCATCGATGCTTACCGCTGGTGCGACGCCTTCTAGGGTCTGTCTTCAAACGGTAGTGCTAGGCCCGGCAGGGCCTGTAGCCGACGGATGTTCGTGCCGGCGTGGACGTGTAACCACTACCACCGCCCGCGCAGGCACCCTTCGTGCCTCAGGGCAGGCTATCCTGCGGCTAACCATCCATGGGTTTGAAGCCAGACCCTAGAACCTGTCCAAGCGGGGTTACAAACCTAATCCGCCAGAACCCTATTCCGCGTCTCGATCACCCACGGCATGAGGGCGAGCCCAAGCAGGGGGACGATGCCAACCCAGAACAGAACGCCCATCGCGGCCGAGAGGGAAGCGGAGCCCCGGGCGGCAATGCTGCCCACAATGAACGGCCCGGCGGCCGCCACAATCCGGCCCGCGTTGTAGCAGAACCCGGCGCCCGTCCCCCGCAGGCGGGTGGGGAAGAGCTCCGGCAGGTAATAGGTGAAGCTGCCGAAAACGCCAAACACAGTCAGCCCGATGGGGAAGTACATGTAGAGGCGGGTATGGCCGTCGAGGTCGAGGCCGAAGGCGGCCATGATGGCAACCGCCGACAGCAGGAAGTAGAGGGTGAACATCGGCTTCCGGCCCAGGTACTTCGCCGCCGGGACGGTGAGGAGGGTGCCGATGAGGCCGCCGAGGTTGAAGCAGTTCGTAGCGAGCGCCTTCCACCCCTCCACGAGCTTTTGGGTTGCTTCCTTCGCCAGCCCGGTCAGCGCCGCGTGCTCTTGGGCGAGGCCGCTTGCGACGGTGGGGATGAAGGCGTTACAGCTCCACCACATGATCAGGGCGACCAGCGCCATGCCCAGGCCGCTGAGGGTAGTGCGGCGGTACTCCGGCGAGAACAGCTCCGCGATGCGCGGCGCCGCCGCCCGCTCGGCCACGCTCTTCCACCGCTCGGGCTCGCGAACGAACATGCGGACCAGGAACGCCACCGCCGCCGGCACCAGCCCGAACAGGAACACGTACCGCCAAGCGACCTCTGGGGAGCCCTTAAAGAACACCCCTTGCACCTGGTAAGTAACGAACGTGGCGAGGAACAGCCCCAGCGGGGCCGACGTGTACAGCAGCGCTCCCGCCTCGACCCGTCGCTTCTCCGGTACTACCTCCGCCACCATCGAGGCTCCCGCCGCCCACTCGCCGCCGATGCCAAGGCTGGCGATCATGCGGAACACGATCAGGGTCCAGATGTTGGGGGCGATGGCGCACAGGGCGGTGCCCACCGAGTACAGCGCCATCGTCAGCAGCAGGGTCTTGGTGCGCCCGATCCGATCCGCGACCTTGCCGAACACGATGCCGCCGATGGCCCAGCCGATGAGGAGGATGGACGTAAGAATCCCCGTCCACTCCATCGTCGCCCGCTTCGCCTCGGGTGACCCGATGGGGATCCCCAGCAGGGTCGGCACGCAGTTTGGGGCCACGTAGTTGAACAGGAGCCCGTCGAACACGTCGAACCCCCAACCCAGCCAAGCAGCGAACAGCACCGTCCACTGGTAGCCGTCCATGTCGAGCAGGCGTCGCCGCGCCTGCGGCACTGGGTTACTGGCGTCAATCTCCATTGATTCGCCATACATTACAACGACGGGCCTACTTTGTCCACCGGGCCGCCGTCCAGGATTTAGCCGCGAAGCGGCTGTAGTCGCAGGATGGCTCGTGCCTGCGCGGGCGCTGGAAGTGATCCCGAGTTAATGGAGGCGAGGTCTCTCAAGGCTCAACCCTCAAAGCTCCTCGCTCCGCGAACGTGAAATGAAAACAATTCGTGAAGAAAGCCCGTCCCGCCCCCGTTTAACCCTTCGCAAGGCATGGTAACGCACGAAGAAAGCGACGATAGGCTGATGGCACGGGCCGCCGGGGGAGACACCCAGGCGTTCGACGCCATCGTCCGGCGACACCAGCACCGGCTGCAACGCTTCGCCACCCGAATGCTGAGCGGGGACTCGGCCCGGGGCGCGGACGTTGCGGTGGGGGCTTTCCTTCGGCTGTGGGAGAAGCGACGCGAGTACCGGACCGGGGGCAACCTCCTGAGCTGGCTGCTCACGACCGTCTACCGGCTCTGCTTGGACGCCCTGGCCCAAGAGCGGTGCCGCCCCGTTGGCCTCGACGACTTCGAGGTCGTGGACGCCACGGCGGCGGTCGCGGATCGGGTCGAGCGGACCGCGCTCGCCCAAGCCGTGCGCGACGCCGTAATGGAGTTGCCCCCCGAGCCCCGGGCGGTCGTCGTGCTCTCCGTCTATGAGGGCCTGAGTTACGAGGCGATCGCGGAAGCCCTGGAGATTCCCGTGGGCACCGTCGCCAGCCGGAAAAACCACGCCATTGCTACGCTGCGGCGGCGACTCGCTGCCTGGGAAGAACGATGATGAACGACAACGACCACCGCGCCGTCGAGGCGCTCGCCTCCGCCTGGGACGTCGAGACCAAGGACATCGCCGCCCGCGTCGCCTCCGCGATCGGGGCGACCACCAACCCGCCGTCGGAGATGGCGGAGCTGCTGGCCGAGCTAAGGGCGATGCGCCAGGAGATGCACGACCTGCGGCGGGCGGTAGCGGTGCTCCAAGACGAGGTGTTCCGCCTCCGCATGGACCAGTCCCAGCGCTCCGCCCCCCGCATCGCCCCCTACTCCCCTACCGAAGGCCTCGTGCGCCTCTCCTAGACCAACGCAGAAAGAAGGAAGGAAACCCGATGAACCTGACCACCCTGTTCGAAGAAGCCATCGATCGCAACGCGTCCGACATCCACCTCGCAACGGGCGAGACCCCGTGCATTCGGATCGCTGGCGACCTCGTCCGGCTGTCCCACCCCGCGCTCGACCGCGCATCCATCAACTCGCTTCTGGAGACCGCCCTCCCCACCGACGCCCGAATCCGGGTCGAATCCGGCCTACCCGTCGAGCGCACCGTTCTCTTCGGCGATTCCGCGTTCACCGGCATTGTGTTCCGGTTCGGCGACGACGGCCTCGCCGCGACCTTCCGCCGCTTGGCCGGGGCGATCCCCTCGCTGGAGCAAGTGGGCGGCGCAGCCCTCCCCCTCTTTCGGCAGATCGCGAAAACCCCGCGTGGCCTCGTCCTGATCGTCGGACCGACGGGCAGCGGAAAGTGGACTACCGCCTGCTCCATCGTGGACCAGGTGAACCAGACGAAGGCCGCCCGAATCTTCGTGGTCGAGTCGCACCCCAACTACCGGTTCGAGAGCAAGCAGAGCATGGTGACCCAACTCCACATCGGCCAGGACTGCGACAGCTACGGCCGGGCGCTCGACATCGCCCACCAGGCAGACCTAGACCTGGTCGCTCTGGACGACATCCCCACCGCCGAGGTGCTAAGACAGGCGCTGATCTTGGCCGAGACGGGACACTTGGTCATCGCCAACCTCCACGCCGAGGGTGCCGTCGACGCAATCCAACGCCTCGTGGAAGCCGCCGGTCCCGACGCGGAAGCCCTGCGCCGTTCGCTCACCCTGAACCTCGTGGCGGTGACCGGCCAGCGACTGTTGCCCGGAACCGGGGGCCGGGGCCGAGTGCCCGCCTACGAATGGATTAGGAACACCCCCGGCTTTTGGGAGGCCCTGCTGACGGGCGATCCAGAAAAGCTCCGTGGGCTACAGAGCACCGACCCCGAGTGCCGGACGCTGAACGCGGCGCTAGACGAGCTCGTGGAGACGGGGCAAGTCGAACCCGACACCGCCGCCCCCTACCGCATTCACGCCTCAGCGTAACAGCGTTAAGGGTTGAGCCGCCATTCCAGAGCGCACGCAACCCATGAGGCTCGTTCGTTTGCCGCAAATGATTCGCGCTGTGACACTGGAAAGGGGCCGCTTTAACCCATGTCATCCTGACCCTGAGGCACGAAGGGGAAGGACCTCTCCCATCAGGATGTGCTAGCAGGTCCTTTGTTGTGCTCAGATCCTATGGTTCTTTGTCAAGCGGTGAGGCTCCATTTGGCGGGGTCGAAGTCGGTCTTGCGGGTGTGGAGGGCCCAGACGAGCCTTGCGGTCTTGCGCGCCAGGTGCACGAGCGAGGCCACGCGCGCCACGCCCCGGTCGAGCCTGGACTGGTGGGCGGCCCTGCCCTTGGCGGTGCGGGAGAGCGCGGCCGCCGCCAGGTACAGCAGCTTCCTGAGCAGCGGGTCCCCGCGCTTGCTGAGCCGGCGCTTGCCCTTGAGCGCTCCAGAGTCCTCCACCCGCAGGTCCAGGCCCACGAAGGCCACGAACGCGTCCGCCGAGGCGAAGGGGCGCGAGGAGACGGCCGCGCACAGACCCGCCGCCCCCAGAGGGCCCACGCCGGGCACCCTCAGCAGCCGCCGGTAGGTGGGGTCCTCCCGCAGCAGGGACGCCAGGAGGAGCTCGCACCGGCCCACCGCCGCCTCCAGCGCTCCGAGCGCCTCCCGGACCGCCTCGCGCACCAGACGCCCGGCCAGCGCGGGCAACTCCCGGGAGGACTGCTGGAGCGACAGGCGCGAGCGGCAGAGCAGGTCCCGCTGGCGCAGCAGCGCCCCCGCCAGCCCGTGCCGTCGGCCTGGCGGGACGTAAGGGAACAGCCGGTCCCGCTCCCGCTCGAGGAAGCGGGCGACGTACTCGCAGTCCAGCCGGTCCGTCTTGGCCCGGTGGCTCAAGGAGTCCTTGTAGCTCCTCACCTCGCGCGGGTTCAGGACGTACGCCGTCAGGCCCGCCTCCAGCGCCTCCTCGACGAGCAGCTCGTGGTAGCGGTTCGTCGCCTCCACTCCCAGCGCCGTCCCCGGCGGCAACGAGCGCACCCACCGCCGGACCTCTTTCCTGCGGTTGGGCACCTCTCGGTGCGCGCCCTCCCGCCACACGCTCAGCGAGGCCTTGCTCGCGTCCACTCCCACGACGACCGTTCCCACAGCGCTGCCTTCCACGGTAATCTCCGACCTCCTTCTAGCCAAAGGACCGGGTGCGTCCTCCCCGAAGGCGCCGCCTTGCAGGCAATCGGCCGTCGGAAGCGGCTAGATCCCGAATGGGCGCTCGATGAGGGGAGAGGGGCCGTCTGAGCGAGGCCGTCCAAAGGCGGCTAGGATGGCATGGCCCTTGCACCCGGCACACCCCTGAGCCTTACCCGAAAAGGGCTCGGAAGGGGAGCCGGTCTAACCATACAAGGATGACATGGCCTTAGTAGATTGCTGGACCGCTCCCCGCTCAACCCTCAAAGCTCCACCCTCTCAATCCCCATGCCGCCCAAGCTCGCCGCCTTTCCCAAGTGCTTCATGGACGCCCTCTGCGTCCAGCGAACGATGTCCGTGTTCGAGTGGATCGACCTCGCGGCGACCTTGGGCGTCGACGGGCTCGAGTTCTACTCGGGTTTCGTCGAAGACGACCCAATCTTCGTCCGCCAAGTCCGCCGCCGCCTGGAAGCCGACGGGTTGGCGATGCCGATGATGTGCTGCTCGCCCGACTTCACCCAGTCCGATCCCGACCTTTGGCAGCAGGAGATCGAACAGGAGATCCGGATGGTGGAGCTGACCGCCGAACTGGGCGGCAAGTACTGCCGGGTGCTCAGCGGTCAGCGACGGCCGGGACTGGCACGGCAGGCGGGGATCGACCGGGTGGTAGCGGCGATCGAGGCGGTCCTTCCCACGGCGGAGCGGAACGGGGTCACCCTCGTGATGGAGAACCACTACAAGGACAACTACTGGACCTACCCTGAGTTCGCCCAACACGCCGACCTGTTCGTCGAGATCGTGGACCGCGTCGACTCCCCCTGGTTCGGCGTGAACTTCGACCCGTCGAACGCCATCCTCGCCGGAGAAGACCCCATTAAGCTCTTGGAAAGGGTCAAGCACCGCGTGAAGACAATGCACGCCAGCGACCGCTACCTCACCTCCGGCACCCTCGACGACCTACGCCGAGAGGAGAACTCGGAAGGCTACGCCGCCCGCCTTGCCCACGGAACGATCGGCCAAGGCCTGAACGACTACGACCGCATCTTCGGAATCCTGGCCAGCGCCGGCTTCGATTCCTGGGTGTCCATCGAAGACGGTCTCGACGGAATGGACGGGCTCCGCGAGTCGGTTCACTTCCTCCGGGAGAAGATCGCCCGGCACTTCCTTACTTAGGCTCCTTAAACGGGTCCTTAGCCAACGCGTCCTGAACTTCTTGGAACTCCTGGCTCACCCTGGCGCTTCCGTCCGCATAGCCCGCAATGCCTTCCCCGCGAGGCCAAGGCTTGCTGTCGTACACGGCCACGGTCTTGTCCGGCTCGAGAACGTCGAACACCTTCTTGCCCGAGAGCTTATGGTTGAACAGGTACTCGCCTCCGTCAGGATTGACGGTCTTGAACGCAAGCGGCGACTTGACGTAGGGCTTCAAGATCGGCTCGAGAGCCGAAGCGGACGTCATCGACCTCGGGTACGTGTCGTCGGTGTCGTTCGTGTACATGATCAACCCCAGACTCAGTTCCTTCGCCCGACTGAGCCCGGATGTCCGCTTCGCCGCGTACCCGGCCTGGGAGAACACCGGAAACAGGATGGCCGCCAGGATCGCGCCTCCACAGGCGAAAAGTCCAATACAGCCCGCCAAAATCCAGGGCCAAACCGGTTTCTTCGGCGGGGCCGACGCCCGGGGAAAGGAGGATCCGTGCACGGGTGGTGGCCCGCCTACTTGGGGCGGAGGCTCGGGCGAGGCGGCGTCGAACAGGCCGGGCAACCGCCCCGCCCGGGTCCGGTAGTCGGTGACGGAATGGATCAGCACCGTTTCCGGGCGAAGCCGGTCTTCCGCCACCCACGCCTTCAGCGTCTCCAGATCCGCCGGCCCGTACCGGCTCCCATCCTCCGCCTCGACGTAATAGCTATCCCCAGTTCCGCCCGCGCTCGCCATCTCACCATTGTGGCTGTAACAACCCTAACCCCCTATAGAGTGCGGTGGCCCGCCACCGCTTTACCCAGCGAGCCCGCGAGCGTGAAGACAGGAAAAAGGTCAACGAAGCACTTGCGCCAGGTAGTTTGAGAGACAGGCCGTCATGATGCTCCTCCCCCTACTGCTCGCCCTCGCCAACACCCCGTTCGCCGAAGAGGTGGACTTCTACATCGGCACCTACACCTCCAAAGAAGGCAGCCGGGGGATCTACCGCTCGCGCCTGAACACCCGCACCGGCGCCCTCTCCGAGCCGATCCTCGCCGCCGAGGCGGCCAGCCCCAGCTTCCTCGCCCTGCACCCCAACGGCCGCTTCCTTTACGCCGTCCACGAGACCACCGGGGGCGACGTGAGCGCCTACGCGATCGGGGACGACAAAAATCTCCGGCTCCTGAACACTGAATCCTCCAAAGGCGGCGGCCCCTGCCACCTGACCGTCGATCCGACGGGCAAGAACGTCCTGACCGCGGCCTACGGCGGAGGCAGCTTCGCCTGCCTCCCCATCCGTCCCGACGGCTCCCTCGCCCCCGTCAGCTCGTTCTTCCAGAACACGGGCAGCGGCCCCGACAAAGGCCGCCAAGAAGGCCCGCACGGGCACGCGATCTACGCCGACGCCAAGAGCCGCTTCGTGTACGCCTGCGACCTCGGCACCGACGAAGTCCTCACGTTCCGCTTCGATCCATCGAAGGGCGAGCTGACGCTTGCCGAGCCCCGCTCTACCAAGACCCCCGCGGGCGGCGGTCCGCGCCACCTCGCCCTGCACCCCAAGCGGAAGTTCGCCTACGTCAACAACGAGATGGGCAACAGCGTCACCGCCTACGCGGTGGACGAGAAGACGGGATCCATGCGCGAGCTCCAAACGATCCCCACCCTTCCCGAAGGCGAAAAGAAGCCCGGCCGCTCGACCGCCGAGATCATCCTCCACCCGAACGGCCGGTGGCTCTACGTTTCGAACCGCGGCCACGACAGCATCGCCGCCTACGCGATCGGGAGGGACGGCAAGCTGACGCTCCTCGAGATCGAGTCGGCCGGCGTCAAAGAGCCGCGCGGCTTCGACGTCGACCCCAGCGGCAAGTGGCTGGTCGTCGGCGGCCAGAACAGCAACGACCTCACCGCCCTCGCCATCGACCCCGCCACCGGCAAGCTCCAGCCCGGCACTGCCCGGGTCGCCGTAGGCAAGCCGGTATGCGTCGTCTTCGCCAAACCTTGACCCTCGAGCAAGGGATTTGGGCTACAGAAGTCGCAAAGGAAGATCCGGATCTGGGTCTTCCTTTGATTGAAAAGGTGCCTTGTACCCGTACTCGTTCTGCTGTGCGGCGACACCGCAGTTGCGCCTCGCGCCCCCGTTGGTCCGCCCAAGCTGGAGCCGTCCGTCACCGGCATCTGCTTACTAGAGCATCAAGCTTCATTGGTCATGCCCACACCTCGATGTGGGAACGCCCCTTTTTGTCATCCTGAGCCTGCGAAGGATCCGAGGTCGGGGCGGTTGTAGGTTCAACTACAACCCTCTGCCCCTCGGATCCTTCGTCGCAGGCTTCACAGGATCAAAAGGGGAACCCTGCCTCTAAAGTGATATATGAAGGTTGACACTCTACGTAGCAGGCCAATTCAGTGCCTCCTAGTCTGAGTGTGCCCCTCACGGCGCGTTCACCATTAGTGGCGCACTTCTATCAACTCTAACCCGTTGATGCTGAGGACGGAGGCGTGCTTCCTCAGCCACTCCGGCGGACCCTTTCTCGGCTCGTGGTACTCGAACAAGGCGACGTCGTCGGAAAGCGGGGAGCCCAGCAACTCCGGCTTCGAGAAGCTGGCGAACTCCAGACTCCAAGATGCCTCGTCCCCCTTTCCGAGCACGACCCACTCGTGACCTTCCGGACCCCGCACGTTGATCGCCGGGTCGGGGAACACCAGGTACTCGCCGTGCTGGCGAATCTTCACGTTGTAGTGGTACTTGAACTTATCGACCAAAACCGGCTCGTCCCGGTTCGACTTTATGGAGAGCCGCCCTCGTCCTACTTCGGGACCCAAGGTGACGCGGTACTCGACACCTTGCTGCGCCTGAGCGAACGTGACGGCACGGGTGGGCCCGCTCCGGCAAGAGCCCAGAGGAAGCAATGCCGCGAAGACCAGCAGTAGAATCCACGGCCCTCGACAAACCAATCGCCCGGGAACCCTGCGCGTCGAACTCGTCAAGCGTAGATTGTTGATCGGTAGCCTCTGGTCCAATAGCAGCGTAGGCTTGGTCAGCCTGCGCTGCTTAGTGGATACCTGACCTTATTCCTGAAATAGCGGTCTCAGGGCGGGGGAGACTGAGGTTACTCCTCCCATACCCTCGGCACTGTGACCTCCAACGTCCGTACGGCTTGAATGCTGATTGGCAGTCTTGTGCGTAAGCACAACGCTTAAGGAACTGATCGTTCCTCCGCCGGAGCCCTTCGATCGCACACCTCGACGGTCGTCCAACCGCTCTCCGGCTTGAGGCGGGTATGTCCAGGAAATCCAGGGTCCGGCACTACCCGTAAGCCCTCGCTGAGGGCGACCGCCGATTCACGGCCCTCCCAGCTGAGGAAGGTAAAACGGCGGCCGCTCAGGGTGATCGTGTTGCGAGAGGGTCTTCCCAAGGTCCGATCCGGAACGGCCAGGGCCAGCATCCTCGCCGCGCCCAACCTCCCCGAGTAGACCTCGACCGAGGTGCAGTGGTCCAAGATGCTGAAGAGCCCGGATTCTTCCTTCGGCCGAAAGTGCTCGACCGTGCTTTCCCCATGAGTCGGAGAGGCCAGGAGCCCAAAAAGGAGCAGGAAGAGGAGAACCGCACAAATCGTCCCCACTGCGCGCACGGCCCCGGTCCAAGGGCGTCTCTTCGCAAGGTTCCTTTCAACGCGCTGGTTGTCAGTCATCTTCTCTCCGTCACCCGGTCCTCGCGAAGTAGTGCCTGGCCCCGACGTAGTGGGTGCTTCGGGCCCTTCTTCCCGTTCTCCCCGCACCCTACCGAGGCACCAACGGCGACTACTGGGATCGGCTTAACCAAGACGATCACAATCCACTTTTCGACCGGAAGGACAATTCCGCAGCGGCCCCGATGCGCTCGCGGGCGGCCCCTTCTCCAGTCCGATCTCGTGGAATGGTGTCCAACTCCTGCACCGCTCAGGGCAGGGGCTCCGCCGAGGGGCGGACTCATCGGATGATCTCGACCGGCGTAAGATCGGGTGTCGGGTGCTCGAGCCAACGGAGGCGGCGGCTAAGGTTGCGCAGGTTTTCGGCTACCCGCCTGGCAGGTCCGCTTTGGAAGGCGCGGATCTTGCTCAGCGCCGCACGACGCTCCGCAGGCACCTCGCTTCCGGCAAGGTGGTACGCCACCGCGAGCCCAACGATCCTCTGCTCTTCGGGCCACCCGGCGGTAGAACACCCGGAGATGGCCCTCCGCCACCTTTTTCGCTCTAGGTCCGACACCACGAGCACCGGCTCGTACTTGCGGTCCCGGAGCGTCCGACTGGCCAGAAACCGCAGTGCCTGCGCCATCTTGCCCTTCTTAGAATCACTGGCGGCGTTCAAAAGGTCACTCACCGCCCGCTCCACCTTGGGCCCCGCCGGATCGTCGTAGAAAAAGCGAGTCAAGACGCCGTCAGGGAGCCCCTGCACGAGGACCGAGGCACGTGCGAGCGCGGACGAGCCGACCTTGATTCCGGAATAGTCGGCACCCCAGCGGTGCTGTCCGTTCGCTGACGACGCGAGGCAGAGCGTGAGCATCAAAGCCATCACTTGAGCGCGCATATATTCTTCCCCTTGCTTCGACAAATAGCGAATTGAAGGTGCAGTACCTTACTGACGGCTTGGCCGCCGCAAGAACACCGTCCGTAAGCTTTTGCTTCGCCCACTCTGTTGTAGTCCGTCACCGGCCCCTGGCTAGCTCCTCGCCAGCTAGCACTCCGGACCACGAATTGCTTACTTAACTTGGAAGAACCGCGACCAGTCATGGGGTTGGGACAACTCTTGGCTTCTCCGAACGCGGCGGACCACCCGCCCGTCCCTCGACACCGTTTCCTCGACCTCTTCGGCTAGGGGTCGACTCTCGTATTCGACCGCCACGAGGGTCCGGTGAACCACGAACCCACGCGCACTCCGCACCACGCGCGCGGCCGGGAAGGGAGGCGGAGCCGAACCTCGAGGAAGGACGCCACGATTGCCTACCGATGTGGATTTCAGTTTCGAGGCAAGCTCCCGATCTCCGAAGACGAAATTTAGGTCCACGTCCTCCGCCCTAAGCACTTCACCCCTTAAGGGGCTGCCGAACATCCAGTAGGTCCTGGGAGAGGTCCACAGACGGACGTAGTCGAGGGCGGCAGCCGGAGTGTCGATCCTGACCTTTCCCACCAACGGCCGGTGGTCCAAGATCTTGGTCCGCCTGCGGCCGTCGATGTAGTAGAGACGTTCGAACGCATCGGTTGGCAGGCCACCAGGTTCGTTGAAGTCCCGGGCCACCACGAGCTCGCCTTTCAGGACCTGAAACTGCGTCGATAACCGCAACCGGATCACAAACGGCGGGACCCAGTCCTCTAGAGACTTGTCCTGGGCAAGAGGGATGGTGGAAAGAAGGAGTGCGGTCAGCATCGGTCAGAAGTGTCGAACTAGTTTGCTGGTCACGGCGAACGGACCGGATGTTGTGGGTCCTTGCCTAGTCCTCATCCCAAGAGAACGACGATGAGATCGGCAGCCACGACTGTCTGGGACTCGACGTCGAGCAAGTACGTCTTCGGCTCTTGGGGTTCATCCGGCACGCACGAACGCGGCTTACCTTAGGTCCGCCCCCGCTTCCCGTCCAACGCGCAACGACGAGGCGATCCGGAGCAAGTCCTGCTCCGTCAACGCCGGCTGCCCGCGCACGTAGTACCTGAAGTTCAGCATGGACTGGCGTCCCCAGAGGAAGAGCTCCACCACTCGCTCGCCCGGCTCCCAGCTGTCGCCTGTTGAAACCAAACCCTGACGCGGCCCGACCCGCACGACGCGCCGACGGAGCCCCGTCCGGTTGGAGGAGAACCGCCGCCTCGACGCCACTTCCCTGCGTACGGAAGGCTCAAAGCGGTCCGGCCAGTAATCGAAGAAGAACCTCTCGCCTTTCTCCGTCGTGAGGTAGCCAATCATGATCCAAGTCTCGTCCCTTGTGCGCCTTTGGGCACGCACCTTTCGCTGGAGCCGTTCGGGCACGGTGAGCGAACAGGCGGATCCGATCACCGGATAGTAGTGCGCACGCTGGTGGGGCACGTAGTGAACGCGCCCGGTCCTTCCGGCGGTTCCTTGGCCCATCATCAAGAGCAAAGCGGCTATCGTGGTCATTGGTGCCTGTAGTTAGGGGAACTCGTCCGGGGGAGACTTTGAGACCGTTGTGTCACGGCACGGCCCGACGTCGCAGCCCTTTGACGGGCAAGGGTTCGTCGAGACGCCTTTGTCTCCTAGACAGCGACGGCAGCACCCCCACCTCAGATTGATCGAGGCCACCCTGGACTGATTCTTGAATGCGGGGTAGCCCACGCTGTGGTAGTCCGTCACCGGCATCTCTTTAGCTCCTTGCCTGCAGGTAGTCCTGCCCATCCCGCACCAGGGTCGTCAGGGCCCCGTCCACTTGCTCCACCCGCTTGGGGCCGTCGCTACCTTTGGAGGAGGTAGCCCATTTCGATCGGTTCGCTCGACCGTTCCCCGCCAATATCTGGACCTCGTAGTCGCGTCCTGCCGCGTCCTGCCGCGTCCTGCCGCGTCCCGCCTAAGCACCTCTAGTGCTGTTACACGGTCTTTCGGGCGTACAAGGATTCCCGTACTTCTTGAGGTATGAGCGCGATAGTCAACGCCCGCCTTCTCAAGAGCCCTACAAGCAAGGCCTCCACGAAATCGATGGACACTCGCGACAAACTCGAATTCTTCGAGGTCCGGACGAGGAGGTGCGTCCGGCTCCGGCTTCGACTGCGCCTTGATCGAATGCCCGGCGCGGTCCTCCCTCGGTTCGCAACCGAACAAGACGACGATCAGTGCGACCACCACAAAGATGCTTGCTCTCACCTCGCGCAATATGCCTCCAGCCGTCGAGATTTATCAGGAGGGACGAGTGCGACTAACCTCCCGTTCCGCACCTCAATGTATTGGTTGAACCTAAGAACCTTTTTCGATCCCGTGCATCCGTCCGTTATGACGACCTTGATGCACAGCATACGCGCAAAGTTTCGAGCGCGCACCGCGACACTTGGATAATCAAAGTCAGTCCAGGTGACCTCTTCCGTCGGACAGCCCTTAGGCGCTTTTTGACGAAACTCGTTGGTGGGGCAGTCGAGGAGTGAAAGTCGACGCGCTCGCCCCAACCTTACCGAATCTCGCCGAGTTGCCACGATGACGGGAGGACTCGCGTCACGGTCTTCACTGTGCCCTTCTGGAGGTCGAGCAACACGAGCGACTTCGACCCCTTTTTGCGGGCGCTAGGGGATGTGACTAGCGCCACCTCGTGCGCGCCTACGCTGGCGAGTCCAACGATTTCTTTGCCTCGCAAGAGGAACCGCCGACGCTCGCCGGTAGCCGGATTGTACACACCCACCGTCGCGTTCCTTTGTTTTCCCGTCGAGGCGCAAACGATCCTATCCGGCCCGGGGATCCACGACATGAACCAGCCGTCTTCGAAGTGCTGGGGGATCTTGAGGGTAGAAGACCGAAGATCGAAGACCTGCCACCGCCCTTTATCGAAGAAAGATAAATACCTCTGGCTCGGAGACGACAGCAAGTACGTCGGGTCTCGCAGCAACTCTGGCCTCATAAGCTCTCGGTCCTTACCACCGGTCCACTGCCAGAAGCGAGCACGTCCCGACCTCCCCGTCTTTGTGAGTACGTACAACTCCAGAGGGCCTGGTCGCTTAGACACGATCACCTCATGCGTACCACGTGGTAGCTTCACCCTCCAAGGGGCCCCACCATGCGCATTAGGGAACACAGACCAAACAGATTGCTCTTTTGCGGCGAGCACCCGTTCCTGCGGGTCCCAGCCGATGATCCATACGTCCGCCCGAAAGGGGAACTCTGCGAGCGTTCTGCCACCGCTCACAACCTGCAGGGAACCTGTCACAATCCTTGAACTGAACCATTCCACCGCGAAAGACTTTCCCGAGGGGCTCCTTAGAATACTCATGACAAACGTTCGGGGACTTCCCGGAGTAGACGGCGGGGGGCTCCATGGAACGAGCGCCCCGCCATCGCGCAGCAAGTAAATCTCGGCCCTTCCTTTGCGTTCAATTTGCAAGAACGCCCGATCGTTTAGACCGACCCCGTCGCCTTCTCGGTGCGACAGGGCGAGAGTCGCGAGGACGTTAATCAGCATTTAATATCGACATTACCGGGTTCAGGGCCACCACGTTCGGGTGCGAGGTGAAGGCAATCTCGAACGACTTTGCTTTTAGTTCCACACCTTTGGCTCCCACGCCTCCGAGTACTGCTTTTTTCGTCCTACACACGTGCTCAGTGAACTCACTGCAGCAGGCATTTTTTGGAATTCACGATCCTAGAACCAGGGGAACTGCCTTTGACAATAGGGGCGTCAGGGCCCCGTCCACTTGCTCCACCCGCTTGAGCCCGTCCCCATCGTAGGGGGGATTATTGATCTCGATCAGTTGGCCCGGCCGTCCCCGTCCAACAGTTGGATCTCATAACCATTGACGGGCGCGTCCCGCCTAAGCACCTCCTGGGCTCTCCTGCGATCCTTTGGGCCCAAAATGATTCCCGTACTTCTTGCCGTGCGAGCGAGACTGTCGATACCCTCCTTCTCGGGCGGAAAATTATCCGAGTGGCCCACCCCGCCCGGACACCGGGCGAGCGAGATCACGGAACTTGAGCCGGGTGAGAGCAAGCGCGACGGTAATCACATTTCTAAGTCCCCACTGTCCGGCGGGCCGTTGAACGCCCTTCGCGTCCGGGGGGGGCCTATTTCGGCCAGATAGAATCGGAGCAAGGAGGGTGGCCGCGGCACCTGGACGAACTCCACAACGTATTCGAGGGCTGGGGAGATCAGTCTGCCGTTGCCAAGCTGGATGTGAGGCTCCCATACGCCGGGTGACCCTTCCGCCCTCGTCACTTTCCAGACGCCGTCGAGCGCCCGCCTCACCGACTCGCTCAAATAAACGGTGGCACACCGCATCAAGGCAAAGTCGAACTCCTCCTTCGTCTTGGGAAGGTGGGCCTGGACTTTACTCATCTCCGACCTCGTGTACTTGCCGATCGAGTCCAGCTTCAGCACCCGCGAAAGTTCCCGTTCGAGTTCGTCGATACGGTCCGGAACGATGTGCGGGCTATCGAAGATGCCGGCAAGAACATGCTTAGGTTGCAGAGCCTCCGGAGCAAACAGGGAGTCACGCCACTCGCGATAGCTCGAGAAGGAAGGCCACATGTGACCGGAGGTCCAAACGAGCTTCGGAGAATGCGGCCCCGATCGCCGGAACACCAGGACCTCTCCTCCGGGCAACGGGAAAAAGGCGTTCTGGGTGAAGCCGGTCTCGAGTTCCGCTCCCGCAGATCTCATAAGTTCGCGCGCCTCCTCCCTCAGCAGCCGCCGGCCGACGTGCAGCTTTGACTCTTTCCAAGGTTCCAGCATAGTAGATTATCCCCCCTGCAATTCCTTTGGGTCGACATCCAGTAAGGAATCCTGTTCAGGGAGGATGGTTTGCTATTTGCCAGGGGGCGAATAGAGCGAATCTTATCACGTAGTACGTGTGGCTACCCGACGTACATCTTGTCTCATATTCGGCTTTGGTTTAAGTCAAGTACACACGCACTCGAGGAACGGTTCTTGCCGGGTCGTCGTTGTAAACCGAGTGAAGATCGAATTCAAGACGAGATTGTGCCCAATCCTCGTGTCAGCCGTTGTAACATACTTAGTGTCCTCAATCTTATAAACTTCAGGTGTCCTGGATTGGCGTAGGGAGACCCACCGTTCCTCGCCCACGCAAGATTGACGCTAATCCAGCGACCGCTTCTAGGGTCAGTTTTAGAACTCCATGGGGGTAGGCCCGAAGGGCCTGTAGCCGCAGGATGTTCGTGCCTGCGTGGACTCCCAAGCACTACCACCGACCGCGTCGGCACGAACATCCGCCGGCTACAGCCGCTACGCGGCTACCGGACGGAGTTCTAAGACAGACCCTAGGATCTTGCCCGAAAACCCAGGGTCCAGCACGAACCGGAGCTTAATTTGGCGCAAGCCCGGCGGGCCTAGCTGGCAAGCCGAAGTTTGCACCACGGCTACCACAGCCACAAGTCCCGCTATGGACCTCGCAAACTGAAAAACTCTTTCTCCACCGAGTCCCCCACGTAGAACCGTGTTCACCAGCCCATTGTGCTCCTTAACATGGCCCAGCGCTTTGCGAACAAGAGACGGTTGCCCCGGCCCTCAAGTCGCGGCTCGGTCTTGGGCCCCGGATTAGACCCCGAACATAATGGGGTATGGCCCGCCTCCGTGCCGGAATAGCTTGCTTGGCTGGGGTGCTCGCCGCGTCGATGAGCGGCTGCGGGCCTGCCGGGACGGACGGGTCTGATCCCTTCACCGCCAAGCACCCGGAGTACCCGAAATTGCTCAAGGCGATCAGGGCCGCGAACAGTGAACGGTTGGGGTTCACCCCCTTCTCGTTAACGGACAGCGCCAAGCTCGAAGGAAAGGGCGAAGGCTACGACGCCATGCTCCACGTCTACGGCGACACGGATAGGACCATCGGTTTCCGCAAGACGCCTTCTGGATACCGGTGGGTCTTGGAGCAGGAAACCTACTACGGGCCTAGGATGTACACGAACGAGGACGGCAGCTATCGGGAGTTCATTACCCTCGACTTTCGAACCGAGGCGGTCAACGGCGTGCCGATCAACGAGTTGTGGGTCCACTACATGGGAGAGGATCCGCGGCTGGCGCACCCTCGCAACCTCACGCTCAACGACGTGAGGCCGTTCCTGAAAGCGTGGAAGAAGGCCGCTGTCCGATAGAGCCCGCCCAGTGTCCTAGGTCCACCTTCCGGTCCTGGTGTCGTAGTGCCTCGCCCTGACATACTCGCCGCTCCACTGCAGGCCCGTGGTGCGGTAGCCCAGGCTCCCTACCCAGCGGAACCTAGGGTCAGGGCCGGTGCCTCCTTTCCTCGCCTCCACCCCGTACGGCTTGTACCGATACTGGTTCTCCAAGGCGTCACCCGCCTTCCGTACGCTCCCCGGGGATCGTCCCGCCGACTTAGTAGGAGTCCGTCACCAGCATCCCATTAACCTCTTAGGTTGTCCTTGAGCTCGCCATAGGCGTGGCTGCCCCACTACAGACCCTTGCGCCGGGGCTGTCCTTTGAAGCGCTTGGACAGGGTGATCAGATCGGAGTCCCACCCTCCTCCGAGGAGGATGCGGCACACCGGCATGAGTCGCCAACGGCCGCCAGAATCCTTGTACCAGGGCCAGTCTGGTGGACGCTTCTCCGTTGTGAGGCTAAGTTGGGCGTGCGTGGGCTCCTGGCCGAGATCCTTACCTCGGGGTGGCTGGTGGACTAGGATCAGGAAGAGCTGTCCCGAAGTATAAATCGCCGTGGGATACCCGCGTACGCCTCGGTCCGCCGCCTTGAGCATGTCGCGGTCCAGATCCACCAAGGCAGCCCGGATCGCCTCGTCGCTCGCGTAGCGCACGCTGGCGATCTCTTTCGCCGCCGCGTCGTAGTCGCGGCTGTCCTGCTCGGACGAGCACCCCTCCGGAAGGAGTTTGGCCGCCCGAAGGAGCGCACCGTGCACATCGGACGCCGAGGGCCCCAGTCCGCGGCCACCTTGTCGGTTGCACGCGAAGGCGCCAAAAACGACCGCCCCGGCCGCGAGCCAAGGCAGGGGAGGGCACCTCAGCACTGCCCCCCAAAGCGGAGGACCGAACAGCCGACGTCCCCCACCTTGGTGAAGGTCACAGAGCCCAAGGCGTCCCGGCCGTAGTTCCTCCAGGTGCCCCCGTCCGTCCTCGCCCCGAGGATCACGCTCCCGAAGCGGTAGTAGTCCGTCACCGGCATCTCTGTTCTCCTTTCCTGCTAACTACCGCTGCTTTCGCGTAAAGGATTAGTGGGAAACGGTGTCCCATCGCTTCTTCCGCGCCCTGAAGCCATAAGAGTGCCAGCCGATCGCGTCAGGGGCCGTAAAACGTGGTGTCGATTGGCTGGCCTGACGGCATTTCTCCGAGCAGAGGGACGAGGGCTTGGACGTCTTCGCGGCTCAATCCTGAACCCCTGACGTAGTCCCATGGGATCCGTCCCGCCCGGTCCTTGACATTGGCTCGTGCTCCCAATTGGAGGAGTACTTTTACGAATTTGGGCCCGAGGGAAGCCGCAGAGTGGAGTGGGTAAGTCCCGTTGTCGTTCGGGACGTTGACGTCGAGGCCGTACTTCGCGAGTTGGCGGAGCACGTCTGGAACTTTAGCCCTCGGCACCGGCGAACCTCCAAAAAGGAAGTGGGCAAGGGTGCCTCCAGGCCAAACGATGAACCCCCCTTTTGTGTTGACGGGCAAAGAATTTGAGTCTGCCCTTGCCCCCAGGCAGAGGAGCAAACTTCGTGTGCTTGGGTCTCCAAGCCCGAACCACAGGGCGGTTCTCCCCGTGTGGTCGACGGCGTTCGGGTCCGCGCCGTAGGCGACGAGCAGGCGAACGCATCGCTCGCTACCTGAGAACGCGGCCGCATGGAGAGGCTCCTGGCCATTGAGGTCGCGTGATCTCGGGTTCGAACCTTGAAGGAGGAGCCTCTCGACCCGTTTCTCCTCCCCACACGCGGCAGCGATATGAAGGTCTGTCCGACCCGAGCGGTCGACTACTTCCGCACGGCCCGTCCTCTTAGCGAAATTGCCTGCGCCACGACCCAAAGTCTGGTGTTCACAGGGGACGGGGTGAGGGGCTCCGAGGCGGTGGCCCGCCGGCAGACCTCCCCCGAGCGTCTCGGAAGCCCCGAACAACAGCAGGAAAGGAATCATCTACCCTCACTTCTTACCGCAACATCTTTCCGCGCCAGCCGGAGAATAGTCGGACGCAGCCCAGGGCACATCGGAGATTTGCGCTTCCCAAAGAATGGGGGAATTCCTTTGTGCTTTCGTGGGATGCTTACAGCAATCCCACAAAGAGCTAAAGCTCCCAGCGCCAAAGCTTCCTCTCAATCGGCTGTTCCAAGTTCCGTTGCGGGTGTCGCAATGCTTCTCTTTCCCATATTTTCGCTCTGCGGGTTCTCCTCTCTGCAAGGTGAGCTGCCTACCTGTCGATCCGTATTCTTTCTGAGCCCTTGAGCTCCATCGACGGCTTAAGGGTGACCGAGCTTCTGGAGTTTGAACCGTGATAGCACCTCATCGTCCACTCCACGGTAATGAAGTCGTCGCTTGCTCCGGTCAGGGTCGATCCAACCTTGGACCAAGAGTCTGTCGAGGAACCAAAGGGAGCGATTTCAGGCCAGTAGGCCCAGTCCGGCTCCGACGAGACGTTGCCGCTATCGCCCGAACCTTTGATCTGGCTCCACACAAAGCAACTGAGCTCCCAATCGGAAGGGTTCTGGACCTTGGACGAGACCATGAGCCGATCGCCCCGCTGGCTGGCGGCGAAAGAAGGGGCAAGAGATGCGATCACACTCTCCAGATCGCGCCTTTGCGCATCGGTGGCGATGGGTGCCTTCCCCGATCCAGAGCGCTCGAAACTGCAGCCGGCAAGTGCGACAGAGCTGGCCAGGATAACACTCAAAGCTAATTGGGGTGGCGTCAGCACTTTTCTCTGCCCAGTATCCATTGATTCTATCTGGAAGCCGCCGCGCCGGCGTCATCCGTCCAGGCCTTACGCCAAGCGGCAAGGGCCGCCGCGGGCGTCGGTAGTGTCCACGGTTCCACGCAGGCACGAAACATCCTGCGACGACAGCCGCTTCATGGCTCGCTTAGAAGGTAGTCCTGCCCGTCCCGCACCCGCGTGGTGATCGTTCCATCCATTGAGCCTCAACGCACCGATCCCCGAACCCCGAACGGCGTGGCCAGGATGTAGAAGGCGTTCGAATCGACAGCGCTGACCTTGGGTCCCGGCTTCCAGCCGTTCTTCCGGCCCCATCGGTCCGCCTCGTCTTTGACGATCAGGTCCGAGTAGCGGAGGCGACACCGCACCTTCTTCCACCTCAATCCAGCTCCGCCGATGAACAAGCCTAAGGAGACGTCGGAGGTCACGCTCTGGCCCGGTGCTAGGGTCACCCACTCATCACTGATATTAGGGTAGGGATTGACGTCTTGTCGCAAGGGGTCGGACGGGGGCTGCACGAGCCACACGGTGACCAGGGACCTTGGCGGGTAGACGCGCAGGGTTCGTCCGCTCGTGTTCGAAAGGCGCACCGCAACCGAGGAACGATCCCACTTCCCTGGGCCCAACACCTCCAGCGCGAGCTCACGGCTCTTTACTGCAGGGGGGCAGGCCGTTCTCCACTGGCGCCGGGGCCGCTAGCCAAACGATGATCGCCGTCACTACGATCCCGAAAAGAACCCTCTGCCTACCTTTTGTCAAGGCAACGCCTCATGCAGGTGCCGAACGCATGTTTGTATCCTGGCCCGCTTAATCCTCATGTATGCTGCAATCCTAACCGCGGCCATGCGCCAGTCTCCGACTGTTTCGCAACCCAAAAGCATATCGCTTACTCAGTTCGAGTGGGGCCTAATGGTTTGGAGGCACTTAGTAGACCGACAAGCTTGATCTGTCGCTCTCGGATCCACGCACCGATGTAGCCGCGTGCTTCAGCTCGCGCGGTCGCTGGTAACTCCTACGACATCGTAGGCGACGGGAGCAGGGGCGCGAGCTGAAGCACGCGGCTACATCCCGGACCCGCCTCGTACGACAGATGAAGCTAGTCGGTCTACTGAGTGCCCATCACCCACCGGACAGTCCCCGAGCCGTAGTCATATACTGGCCCCACAACCCAATGCTCGTAGGCGTATTGCTCACTGTCACCCTCTCCACGGGAACCGTAAGGCTCCAGTTTGTAGACGAGCGCGGCAAGCCTCTTGTGAATCATCCGGTTTGGCTTGCGCCAACGAACTCGACTAAACCTGTGGGGCCTTTCGGGGATTTCTGGTACGTACCCAAGACCCGCTTCCAGGGCCGAAGTGACCGATCCGGCTGGGTTTCGATCCGAGGCGTTCCCCAGAAGAAGCCAATGATGGTCGTCACCCGCTTCGGCCCGCGGTTCGAGCCCTTGGGTCAGAGGAAGCGGGCGAGTGGGATCCGCATGGACACGATGAAGCTCGACGGCGCGGTCTACGCTGGCAAGCCAACCCGTGTGATCGTAGCCAGGAACCGTGAAATCGTGGGCCAAGTGGTCGATTACAAGGGCTCGCCGCTCGCGGGTATTCCGATCACCTTGTCGGACACGATGTACGGCCACATGAGTGGCTACCCGTTGACGGAACTAGACGCGACCCGAACGGATGCCTCAGGCAACTACCGGTTCGCCCGGCTGCCGAACTGCCGCTTCACGATCAGCGCCCTGCCCAAGGTTCCCGCTCATGTTGAGACGCTTAGCGCGAAAGGTCGCTGGGAATTTTTGAGCGTCGACCGCGGCCAGGGGCTTTCCGGTTACATCGGTGTCATCGTCCAGGCCGACGGCGCGATCTCCCGCTGTGACTTCCGAGTGTCTAAGCCGACGGAGGGCACGGTCCTGATAGAGCAAGTGAGCGGAGCCTCGTTCAAGGGCTAGACCTCTCAAAGCCTAACGTAAACCGACCGCTCCCCGAGAATCGCCCCTCTAGCGCTGTAGAAGTCGGTCATCGGCATCTGTCTCTAGGTCCTGTTCCCGATTGGGCATCGCCAGAATCCGGCTAGAAGTAAAGGAGGGACGACTGCACCAACCACTTGTCTGCCGGAGCCGGACTGGCCTCGGCTTTGTACGATCCGTCCCGTCCGACCGTCTCCGTCAGCGTGAGCACGTCACCCTCGCCCATCGCCCGGCCGTAGCGCACGACCTGCCGGCGCACCCGGTAGCCCTCGGCGACTTTCCGCACGGAGGGCGGGAATTGACGGTCGAGGTAGAAGCTCTCCACGATCGGCTCCTTCCTGAAAAAGAAGTGGCTGAAGGGGCTTGTCCGCAACCGCGCGTAGCTCAGGGCCTGACCGGCACCTTCGATACGCACCGCCCCCCGCAGATCCCCCAATTCCCGGATGGGGCGAGGAGGGCCAGAGCCCGCCAACACCAGGCGGGCCCGCCACGGCTCTCCGAGCCCCTCCTCCACCAGCCGCCAACCCTTCCGCAACGAGACCGGCGGGAGCGGGAGGCTCTCGGCCAGCCGCACCCGTACGCCGCCCCCGGCGCTGCCGATCTCGTACCAAGGGCTCGCTACCGTACCGGGCCAGAAAGGACGTGGCCAGTTCAGCTCCTCACTTGTCTTCGCCGCCAGCCATCCCGAGTACAGGACGCGGACGTACGTGCGCTTCCGATGGTTTTGCCCGAACATGTCCTGGAGTTCGCCTGCCGTGGAGAAGCCGACCTCCATCCCGGACAAGATGTTGAGGATCTCTCCCGACGATAAGCCATGGAGCCCGACGACGATAGTGTCGCCACGGCCGTTTAACCTGAAGCGATTCCCCCTCTCGTCGTAGTACTGCGCCTCGACCGTCGCGTACTCCCGAGGAACGTAGAGGGTCAGGGAATAGCTGGTACGGTTCACGAGCCGGCACCGCAGCTGCCTGATCGCAAGTCCCTTTCCGCGCGGGTACTCGGCCGTGCACGTCAAGCCTAGCTCAGAGCGAAGCCGTAAACCGTCCGATCTGCCCCATTGGGCCGATGGCCCAAGCAGTGCGCTGAGAAGGCATAGAGCCGGCAGGATCATGACCCTAGCCATGGTACGCGACCTCCAGTTGCCCGAGAAACCAAGATCGCTACTCCTGCTTCCTGATCCCGGTATCGACGCGGTAGCAGTCCGTCACCGGCACCTGTCTAGCTCCTCGCCCGCTGTCATCCTCGGTAGGGGACCGGCACCCGGACGCTTCTCTCCCAAAGGTGATCGAGGACATCCGGCGTCAGCACATTGTTCAAGCCGGACCAGAAGCGCTCGCGGCTCAGGTCCACCTCCAACTCCACTGTCGTCCGGCCGGGGTCCCTCCCCCGCATGGCCCGCGCCACGCCCAGCGGGAGGGTCCAGGTAGACCTCGGGGGCAGGGACACGAGCCCGTCGGACCCAGGCATGGCCGGCTTGACGACGATATTGGAGTCGTGCGCGACGCCGTCGAGGCTGAAAAACTCGGACCTCTTGGATCCCCGATCCGTGAGCACGATCCCCCTGACCGCCCACTCGTGAAAGAACGACCTTTCGTCGGAGGCGTTCCTGACCGTCAGTCGAAACTCGGCTCCCACGCCGGTAGAGCGATGGACGGTGAGTTCCAACCTCTCCTCGCTCACTCGCGGTCCTGAAGCGGAGGGGTGGCACCCGAACCAGTAGGCGAGGACGAGGCACGCGCCAAGGAGCCAGGCGAAAACAGCCTTTGGGCGGCCAAGAGAGTCTTTCGCCATGAATTCGCTATATCTTCCCCTTGGGCTGAAGGCGAGGACGAAGGAGTTCGGCAAGCATAGAGGTCACGGCAAGTGGCCCCTCTGCATGACGGCCGCCCAATCTTCCGGCGGCTCCAGTCGTCGCATCGCCTTCACCGATCGCCGAACGGACCCATCTGGGGAGACTTCTTCCTCGACGTCGAGCGCTACTGGGCGGGCACCGTACTCCTCCACCCGCAGGAGGCTCCTCTTGACAATGTAGTTATGGCCGACCTTGCTCAACGCGACCGGCGGGAATGGGAACGCGCGACTGGGCGGGAAGACTCCGTACCCTGTCCCCGGCATGACACGGAGGAAGCCCAGGAGCCTATCGTCGCCCAACACGGAATACCGGTCCAGATCCTGAGCCCGCATCGGCTCGACCTCGGCTGGGTATCCGCCCAACCAGTAGGAACGCGGCGAAGTCCAGAGCCGAACGTAGTCCAGCGCCGCCGCCATCGAGCCTATCTCGACCCTTCCCGCCAGCGAGCCAACTTTGTCGAACCGGACGCGGTTCTTTCCCGTTACTAAGTAGATCCGGTACTTCGGCGTCGGGTCATAATTTTTCTCGTCCGCTCCGTCCCAAGCGATCACGAGCTTGCCCCGCTTGGTTCGGTAGCGCCCGCGCACCTTGAGCTTCACGATGAAGGGCGGTTCCCACGCAAAGGGCCTCTGGGCGCGCGCAGGACCCACCACCGCCGCCGCGAAAAGACAACACGAGACGCCCATTTGCTCTTTCTCCTCTTGATCTTCCCGGCAGTCTAACCGGTCGATGTTGCGGTCCTGGCGCGATGCGGCTAGTCGTTCGACGACATCCGGATCCCGCCTCGCGAAGTCACAGGTCCTCGATCCATACCTATTTCCACGCGAGCGGCACGGGTTGGACCCGACCGTTCGTCAGACCGATGCCGATTTCGCCCCTCGCCCCGGCGGGCGCGCTGAATATCTTGTCGAGCCTTGTCCAACGCCCGGACTTGCTGGACCGCCAGTACACCTCCTTAGAGAGAGGATGAAGAGATGTGGTGGTGCTTGCCGTCGCAATGGGCATGAGAGAGGCATCGTCGATGACGCGTAGCGCGATCCTCTTGCCGCGTTCGAGATAGTCGATGATCAGAAAGTCTCCGGTTGGGAGTTGACGGCAGTCGCTCACCTTGTACTTCACCCATGGCCCCTCACTAATAACCGAGGCGGGCAGGCCCTTAAGCTCAAAGGTGAGCATGGACCATTCGAGCTTCGGGCGCTTAGGTGCGCCGTCCTCGGATTCCATCTCCGGGTACGTGGTGAAGTAGTAGAGGGTTGTACGGCCCAAGCGGCCCCCGCGCCGATGAAACCCAAGGTCTTGGGGCGAATAGCTGTAATGGGTGTCGCTGCGAGCGGTGCGATCGAGCATCGAGGTGGTCGACTTGCCCTTTCGCTCCCAGTCCAGGAGCCTGGGGCCGATTCCTTCAGAGTCCTCTCCCATGTAGGTGAAGAGGGCGACGCGCCCGTCCTTCAGGGGGATGCGGAGACGATGGAAGCGTGCGTAAATGCCGCTGGGACGCACCTTGCTCGTCTGAACTGCCTCCGCGGGCACCCCCAACGCCTGAACGAGGTCCCAGTCGAAGATCACTGGCTTTTCCCAATCCGTATTCCTCGACCAAAGCCGATCGCTTCCGTTCGCTCGGGTCAGCACCCAAACCCGACTCGCCCCCTTCGCTTTCCACCAGGCCACCATCCGCTCCTTTCGGCGACTACGCCACAGCTCCTTCCGAGTGCCGTCGGAGTATCGCCAGATAGCCCGGTACTCCGTAACCCCCTGTTGGTAGTGCGTCCTGAACTCGAGCTGAGCCGCGTCCTGCCGAGCCGTCGCACATCCGAAAAGGCAAAGGATGAAGATCAGGGGAATGAAAGCGAGAGGTTTCATGACAGTGAGGAACGCCTACGCCAGGTCAGGAACGTCAAACCCAATCTTTCGAAGCCAAAACCGCTGCTTTCGGGCTCGAATCTCGTAGAAGCCATAACCCCGCCACGCCCAGCGATAAACGGACTCTCCCGTACTCCCCGCTCAAGCTCCCCTTGCTACCAAGGCACCAACGGCGACTACCGAAATCGACTTTACCAAGACGATCACAATCCGCCCCTGCCGTTTCCATCGACCTCTGCAAATCGTGCACAACGACCACCTGCTTCGCGCGGTGTCAGCAGATCACTGGACCTTCCACGCTGAATCCCGCCGCCGCGGGAGCTTGCTGAACTCTCGGTACATGGTGTCGAAGCCCTGAACGCCGCCCGCACTGCGCACCGAGAACCGCTCGATCGTCCAGACTCCCCCTTGGCGGCACCAGGGGTAGTCGTAGCGGTAGACGGTGCCAGGTGCCTCCCACTCTAGTGGAGCGGGGATGTTCTGGTGGTACCTCCCGAACACTCGGACGCTGTCCGCGTTGTGGGGGCGGTATCGGAGCAGGAACCACAAACGGCAGACGATCGATTCCTCCATGGCCATGTCGCCAAGCTCACCCGTTCTAACATAGTCCTGTTCCGTGGCCTTGTCCAGCTCCCGGCCGACCTGCCTGAAGATGCGCTCGGGCGTACTGTTCAGGCGCACGATCTCGATCGCAAGCCCCCGCATGAACGAAGGATCGTCCGGGATCAGGCCCACGGAGCGGTACTCGCGGGCGAGCGTTCGGACGTGCTCCGCGATCTGCGCGGGTGTCAGGAGCGGCTCGCGCACGGGCACGCTGCTTTGAGCTCCCGAGAGGGCCACGGCGATGGAGGCGATTAAGAGCATGAGGCTTCTAAGCGAGTTGTACTCCCATTGAGCATCAAGCGCCTGAGAAACCGCGTCAGGCTTCGTTCGCCCGGTTGCCAGACCTCGCACAAAGGCGCAAAGTGAGGAATTGAAGAACCTCCCCTTGCCGAAGAGAGCCTGCCCTGAGCGGAGCGAAGGGTGCTTCGGGAGGGGGAGGACAAGGCATCGGCGCTAAAATAGGCCTGCCAGAGCCTGGCAACGACTCTTTTGCCGAGGGGCTTCCGATTCACCACAGAGGACACAGAGGACACAGAGAGCAGGCGCAGGGACCCTGTTTTAACGCCTATGGGCGGACAAGGTGGGGGTGCGAGCGGAGCGAGTCTGAAGCCGTCACCGCCAAGAGCCCGCTGCCACGAGAAGGGGAGATGTCGATTTACTAAGTCTCTCCAAGGGTTCGATCTAGGCGCTTACCCGCTCTTGCCCGCGACCTTCCGGTACTTCTTTCGGCGAGTCGGCGGGATCGGCTCGGCGCGAACCCGCACTCCGCTCGCTCCCACGGAGACCTCGACGCTTCCCAGCACGACTATGCCCACGCTGCTGGGGTTCTTGACCTCCAGGGCCTTGGCCGACCCGTTCACGCCTCCGTCGTCGTAGACCAGCCGGTATCGTCGCGTGCCCGGCGTCTTCAAGTCCAGTTGCCGGGACAGGGACACCTTGTAGACGTAGGACTCCCCCGGGGAAAGCGGCTCGAAAAGGGAACCGCTGATAATGGGAGAGTAGGCGGGCTCAGGGACCCCGAAGTCGTTCGTCGGCGGCAAGGGAGGGCCTAGCGCAAAAACCGTCGACCCCAGGGAAGGTCGGTAAAGCGTCTGCGGCTTTCGGCTGTGGTTGACAGCCCGCATCCGCACCTCCACGTTGCCTCCCGGCTTGACGGTGGTGCGAAGGGGCAACAGACTGAGCCGCAGGCCTTGAGCCTGCCCGCTCGCCACCAAAACCCCAACGGCGACTACCGAGATCAACTTAACCATGACGAGCACAACATCCCTGCATTTTCCGTTGACCTTAACAAATCGTGCGCAACGACCACCCAGGTCGTGACCTGCGGGCGAACTTCTACCTTCCCGCCTCACCGGCCATCAGAACCCTGACCGCTTGGTAGGACCCAAGGCCTCAACAGGCATTATCTCAAAGCGGAAGGAACACTTACACAACAGACTGCATTGGTGGCGATGCCGACGAGCAGAGTTAGTAACAGAACTACCGAAAGAGGGATCGAGCTTTCCTCATAGGCCTTCTCGGCTAGCAGCATGCCTAAAAACCCATGAAAAAAAGCCACCAGCAGGGCGATGGGGAAGAACAGTACGATTGAGGCGCCAGGACCTGGCGACTCGTCGGAGACGGCAAGTTGTCTGTAGATCGCGAAGTGGGTGCACGCGAGCACGATAACAACGGGAGCCCGAGCAGCGTCGGGGAACCGTCGCCTCCTTTTCATCACCCTAGATTCTGAAAGATCTGAGGGTAGGCCCGCAGGGCCTGTAGTCGACGGATAGCCTGCCCTGAGGCACGAAGGGTGCCGGCGCGGGCGTTGGTATCGCCGAAGTTTTCACGCAGGCACGAACCATCCTGCGGCTACAGCCGCTTTGCGGCTTAGAAGGTAGTCCTGATCGTCCCACACAAGGGTCGTCAGCGCGCTGTACACAGCCCCGATGCGCTCAGGAACATCATATTGCCCATCAGAGGGTGCTGGATCGGAACAGATGTCTCCAGAGTTAGTGCGGCATGCTCTGATGAAATGATGCCGCCTTGCCCTTCTTGAACACGACTCGGTACATATCGCCGTAGGTCCACGTGGGCTCCTTCAACAGTTGTGAAATGGGCTTTCGGGCCATAGGCCATCCGAAGGCCCATGCTACTTGAACGTGAGTTAATCCAAGCAAGGAATCCTCTCCTGCTCGCGAGCGCGCCTCGACACGGCGGATCGCCCTCGCTGTCTCCGGCGTCGGAGGTCGTAAGGAAAAGAGCCGGTCGAAGAACCAACTCCCAACGAACACGTTGTAGGGCAGACCGTAGCTGCGGGGATCCTCGGCCCGCCGCTCGTCCTCTTTGCTCCATAAATCGCTGCCACTCCAAGACGTAAGCCTCAGGTCCGGGAGGTCGTACACGAGAAGGAAAGGGCTCTCGTCTCCGTAGTCTCGGGGCTTGTACCGTCCTTGCAGATCAAGGCCCTTCCCCCAGCTCCCGTTCTTGCTGAAGTCTATCGGCACCTTTGCGATCTGGTAGATCCGCGCGATCTTCAGGGATCGCCCTGGCTTTACCCCTGAACTGGCAGAGGTCCGAGGTCGTAACGCCTCACGCCAGGCGGACAAATCGCCGTAGGTCCAGACGCGACGCCCGAGGTAGCGGCGGCGCAAGGCGGCCAGCTCAGGAGACTCCACCAGCGGCACGAGCTCGTGTTCCTGGAAAGGATCCCGATCCTTCGTCACCACATGCCTCTTTCCGTCAAGCAGAAGGTGGCTCGCCCCATGCTCGTCCCGACGGACCAAGGTCAGTTCCCGAAAGTGCACCTTCAGCGGATCGACGGGCCGTCCGCGTTCATCCTGCATCTGGGGCGTTCCTGGCAAGGCGACGTACCGTTGCGTCGCCCTGGCCTGCGGCCTAGGTTGGACCGCCAAGTGCATGAAAAGAAGCATCAACATAAGGCACAGATACCAATCACTGAACTGCCCTCCGCTCCCCGAGGACCGCTCCTTCCAGGCTGGAGTCCGTCACCGGCATCTCGTCAGCTCTCGCCTGAAGGTAGTCCCGGCTCACTGAGAATGACCATTTTGCTCACTCCAGTTCAGAGACTTGCTGGGGGCACTTCTCATGGATTCCGGTTCCACGCCGGAGGGCATCCCGTGGGTAATGAAGTCCGTCTTCGAGGTGGAGTAGGCCCGAAGGGCCCGTAGCCGACGGATAGCCTGCCCTGAGGCACGAAGGGTGCCGGCGCGGGCGTTGGTATCGCCGAAGTTTTCACGCAGGCACGAACCATCCTGCGGCTACAGCCGCTTCGCGGCTCGCTTAGAAAGTAGTCCTGCCCGTCCCACACCAGCGTCGTCAGCGCACCGTCCATCGGCTCTACCCGCTTGTTGCCCATTCCTAGCATCAACCGACCTGTGGAACAGCATCACCCTTGGAATCGCACGGCTTTCGGTGAGACAATTCTTCCCCAGACGCCTAGTCCTCTATTCGAGAGACGTACAAGTAGTCTCTGCCGTCCTTGCGGGTTATCCACATCTCGTAGCGGTACGGACTTCTTGTCCATCGTTCGCTGAGAACGGCTTGGCCAGGCGGCGGTTTCACGCCGCACGGTCGGGAGAATATCTCTATCGCAATGTCGTCCGTTATCTTCTCCATCTCCCGCGCGGGACTGACCTCTGGTGCGGCGAAGCACGCTTGAAAGCCGCCGAGGTGCTGGTCCTCGTCGTGGTAGACCAGCTCGACCGGGCTCTTCACCCGGACCCTCGTCTCCGCCAGAAGCTCGAACGCTCTCTGGCGCAGCCGAGCATCCTCAGCGGCAGCTTCTCTCGTCTTGTTCACCGCCGCGATCACAAAGAGGACGAAGCCGAGGGCAAAGCCCAGCTTGCCCAATCTAGTCATGGAGAAGGATCCTCCCGCTCACTTTGTAGTGGTCCGCCACCCGCATCTCGCCAACTCCTCACCTTGGTGTACTCCTGCCATGGCAGCCGATCAGCGCACTTTCCACGCCGGGCTCCGCCGCCGCGGGAGGTGCTTGAACTCGCCGTACATGACGTCGAAATCATGCACGCCGCCCCCGCTGCGGATTTGGAACGGCTCGATCGTCCAGTCCCCCCCTTTACGGCACCAGGGGTAGTCGTATCGGTAGACGGTGCCCGGCGCCTTCCACGCTAGAGGCACGATGATGTTCTGGTGGTATCTGCCGAACACTTCTGGGGTGACGCTGTCGCCGTTCCGAGGTCGGTATCGGAGCAGGAACCACAAACGGCAGATGACCGACTCCTGCAAGCCCGTCTCCAAAGTCTCGCCCGTCCTCGTGTACTCCCTTTCCGCATCCTCGTCGATGGCCACCCCGACCTTGCGGAAAGTGCGCTCGGGGGTGCTGTTCAGGCGCACAAGCTCCTTCGCCAGTCTCCCCCTGAACGAAGGATCGTCAGTGCCTGCTATGTACTCGCGGGCGAGTGTGCGGACACGCTCCGCGATCTGCGCGGGCGTGAGCAGCGGCTCGCGTACGGGCACGCTGCTTTGGGCTACCGAAAGGGCCACGGCGATGGAGGCGATTAAGAGCATCGGGCTTCCAGACGAGTTGTACTCCGAGACTCGCCTTCGAACTCTCTCCAGGATGCCGTTGACGAACCCGATTCGCGGTGACGGTCTTTTTTCGCCCAGTGACACGAGAAATGGCCGGGGGCTCACCACTTGCCGCGAGCGGGCGACGAAGAACCTCCTCAACGACGAAGGCCAGTGGGACACTGTCCCGCTGGCCTTCGAAAGGCTCGCACCGACCCCTGAGAGTCGCTGCCACCGAACCGACCTTAGTCGACTCGCTTGCCCGTCTTGTCGTCGTACTTGTCGCCCGTCAACGTGTCGGCGGCCTTCTCGGTAACGCCGCGCGTGTCGGGCGTTCCGTCGAGGGCATGGCCGCCCGTCTGGACGCCGGGGGTGCCGTTGCCCACGTTGGGGGTGGAGACAACGTGCTTCGCTTGGTCTTCGACATCGGTCGTCGCGCCGTGGCCGATACCCGTGATCGTGTTGTCGTTGTCGACCTTGTCGACCGCCGCGACGGCGGCGCCGCTACCGGCCGCACCGGCGAGGCCACCGACGACCGCGCCGATCACCGTACCGACCGGACCCGCCGCCGAACCGGCGACCGCGCCCGTTACCGCACCACCGACACCACCAAGGGTCGCGCCCTTTTCGGCGTCGTTGTTCGGATCGTCGTCGATACCGTGCTGAATCTTATCGTCGTTCATCTTTTCTCTCCTTTCCAGGGGCTCGCGCGAGCCGCCCGTCCATGTAGATGACTTAGACCCCAAGAGGTTCCCTGGTGTTCAAAGGCGGCATCTGCGCATACTTGGCCATGCCGGAGCCAAAGCCGATTCAGGAGTCGGACGGACGCATCGCCTGGTACTTCGTTTCGGGCCTGCTGCTGTTGGCGGGCGGCATCTACGCCGAAGCGGCGCTCCACCCCCTGGTCCCCGTGGGCTACGTGCCCGCGCTCCTGATCATCCCGATCGGCTTGGCGGTAGGGATCGCCGTGTTCGAGCTGTACTTCCCCCGTTGGGGATCGCCCCTTTACATGCTGCTGGCATTCCTGATCGTCTACCAGCAGTTCAAGTCCGACACCTCGGCCCTACCCGTGTTGGCCTACGCGGGGGTGTTCCAGCTCGCGCGGGGCTGCTTAAGGATTTGGGCACGCCTCGCCGAGTAACTGAAACCCCCAACCCTTTCGGGGGATAGATTCCCAAGGGGACAATCGCTCAGTCTATAAATCCGTTTTCGCACGGAAGAACCATGGCAACGACATCCGGATCACCGCGACCGCAGCCCTCCGCTCTCAAGCGCTGGCTGCTCGAAGGCCAAAACCGTGAAACGGAAGGGCCCTACGAAGAAGAGAAAGCGACCCACCACACGCACCCGTGGTGGAAGGTCATGTGCCTTACCGGCGTCGACTATTTCTCCACGTTGGGCTACCAGCCGGGCATCGCCGCCCTCGCTGCCGGAGCGCTTTCCCCCATCGCCACCCTCATCCTCGTGCTCCTCACCCTGTTCGGGGCGCTGCCCATGTACAAGCGGGTGGCCGAGGCGAGCCCTCACGGTGACGGCTCCATCTCCATGCTAGAGAACCTGCTGGTCTGGTGGCAGGGCAAGCTGTTCGTGCTCAGCCTTATCGGCTTCGCCGCGACGGGCTTTATCATCACCATCACCCTGTCCGCCGCCGACGCGACCGCCCACTTGGTCGAGAACCCCCTTGCGCCCCACTTTTTCCACGGCAAGGAGGTGCTGATCACCCTCATGCTGATCGGCGCGCTCGGGGCCGTCTTCCTGAAGGGGTTCAACGAAGCGGTGGGCGTGGCGGTCGTGCTCGTCGCCATCTACATCGGCCTCAACCTGGTGGTGGTCGGGCGCGGCTTTTACGAGATCGCGACGCACCCGACGGTGCTTTCCGACTGGAAGCAGGCTCTCTTCGCCCGGCACGACAACCCGTTCCTGATGGTCGGGGCCGCCATGCTCCTGTTTCCCCGGCTCGCGCTCGGTCTTTCCGGTTTTGAGACCGGCGTCGTCGTCATGCCGTTGGTCAAGGGCGATCCGGGCGACGATCCGGAGAAGCCGCGAGGGCGAATCCGCAACGCGGGCAAGCTGCTCACTACCGCCGCCCTCATCATGAGCGTGATGCTCATGTCCAGCAGCATCGTCACGACCCTCCTCATTCCCCAGGAAGCCTTCGCCGCCGCAACCCCGACCGCGAAGGCGGGCGAGGCCTACGGACGCGCGCTCGCCTACCTGGCCCACGACTTTTTCGGCGAGGGATTCGGCACCGTCTACGACATCAGCACGATCCTAATCCTCTGGTTCGCCGGCGCATCCGCGATGGCGGGCCTGCTGAACATCGTGCCGCGCTACCTGCCCCGCTACGGCATGGCCCCCGAGTGGACCCGCGTCACCCGGCCCCTGGTCCTGATCTTTACAAGCATCTGCTTCGCGGTGACCATCCTGTTCAAGGCGGGCGTCGAGGTCCAGGCCGGCGCCTACGCCACCGGTGTCCTCGCCCTGATGACGTCCGCGACCATCGCGGTGACCATTTCCGCTCGGCGAAAGGGAGAAACGAAAGCCTTCCTCGGCTTTGGCGCGGTCGCCCTGATCTTCATCTACACGACCATCGTCAACATCGTCGAGCGGCCCGACGGCCTGAAGATCGCCCTCTTCTTCATCGCCCTCATCGTCCTGGTCTCCATCGTCAGCCGCGTCTGGCGAACCCTGGAGCTCCGGGTGGAAGGGGTGGAGGCGGACGAAACCGCCCTCCGCTTTATCGACGAGGCCGCCGAGGGCGACCACTTGATCCGTATCATTCCCAACCATCCCGAAGAACGGAACGAGGTGGAGTACGAACGCGAAGCCCACGAGGCCCGCCGCGACCACCAGATCCCGGACTCGGAAGAGGTCCTCTTCTTCGAGGTCTACATCACCGACGCGTCCAACTTCTCCGGCATCATGAAGGTCGAGGGAATCGACTGCAACGGCTACCGAGTGCTGCGCGCCCAAGGCATCGCCGTCCCCAACTCCATCGCCGCCTTCATGCTGTTCGTCCAGAAGCGCACCGGCAAGCGCCCGCACGCCTACTTCAACTGGGGCGAGCACAGCCCGTTCCTCTACCTGATCAAGTACCTCCTCTCCGGCGAAGGCGACACCGCCCCCGTCACCCGAGAGATCCTACGTAGGGTTGTGCAGGACCCCGAAAACCGTCCGGTAGTCCACGCAGCAGCGTAAGAGAACCCCCTCCTCGTTTTCCCGCGGCCGAACCCCTACAAGAAACCCTGATCGGGCGCGAGGAAAATGAGGAGGGGGCAGGGGGTGGAGAAAGCCCACCCCCAAACAAGACAACACAGGATCACCACGGAGAGCACAAAGAACACAGAGCCAGAGAGCACAAAGAACACAGAGCCAGAGAGCACGGCAAGCATAATTACTAGCTCAACCCCGAACACCACCCCCCCAGCGTCGTCGCAAGAAAAGGCGATGGCGTACCGATCCCAGTTCTCAAAGTTCGAGAGTGCCGAGATGTCGGCGCAGTGGATCGCGCTGCCCCAAGCCACCCGTGACGCCGCCATGGCCGTCCTGGTGCGCCTGGGGGTCGGGTGCCCCGAGACGTTCGTCCTGGACCGCCTGCTCGGAATGGGCCTTTCCCACTCGCTCGCCGAGTGGCTGATGGCCGAGTTCCGCGACGACACCCTGGACAAGCCACTTTCCGCGAAGCCGTCCGCGATCGACTACTTCAACCGGGCGATCGTCGCCACCATCTGCGCCATGTTCGGCCTCGCCTACGTGCGAATGGCCTGCCTGGCCCAGCCCGTCTATCCCGACCTCTTCACCGTCAGCATCGTCCCCTCCGCCTCCCTCGCCCTCTGGTCCCTCTACCTAGTCCTCCGAAACCTCCGGACCTGGGCCCGGCTCCTGACGGAGAGGGGGGAAGGGCTTTAGGTCGTGAAGGTCGTTAGGTCTTTAGGTCTTTAGGTCTTTAGGTCATTAGGGGGGACAGTTCTTCCTAAAGACCTAACGACCCAAAGACCTTCACGACCTTCCCCCCCTGCTAACATCTCCCTCAGCATGCAGGTCCGATACTACAAGTCCCTCTGGGGAATGGAAGCCCTCCCGCTCGGAGACGCCCTCCAGCAGATCCTCGACGCTGGCTACGACGGCGTCGAGACGTCCGTCCCGACCCTCAAAGAGGCCAGGCGGCTGGGCTTCGACACGCCCGCCCTGGCCATGCTCTTCACCGAAGACGTCGAAACCCTCCGCGCCGGGCTGGCGGAGGCAAGGGAAGTGGGCGCCGAGGCGGTGAACGTGCACGCGGGGAAAGACTGGTTCACCTTCCAGCAGGGCTGCATGTTCTTCGAGGGGGCTCTGGAGGCGGTCGAAGAGTCGGGGCTGACGGTGACGTTCGAGACTCACCGCGCCCGGCTGCTTTTCGATCCCGTATCCACCGCCGCGTACCTCCGCAAGTTCCAGAACCTGCGCATCACCGCCGACTTCAGCCACTGGACCTGCGTGTGCGGGTCACTTCTCCACGATCAGGAGGAGAGCGTCGAGCTGGCAATCCAGCACACTTCGTTGATCCACGCGCGGGTCGGCCACACAGAAGGCCCGCAGGTGCCCGATCCCCGGGTGCCCCAATGGCAGGAGCCCGTCGATCGATTCCTGGGTTTTTGGGACCGGATCAAGGCCGCCCACGAGGCCCGAGGCGAAGCCGTCCTGCGCGTCGATCCCGAGTTCGGCCCCCCGAACTACATGTGGACCGACCCCGCGACCGGCCAGCCCCTCGCCGACCTCTGGGACGTCTGCAAGTGGATGCGCGACACCCTCCGCGAGCGCTGGGCCTAAGGAAGACCTAATTGTGGGGTCGGTGTTCCACCGACCCTCGGGCAGAGCCCGAGCTCTACTCCTTCCAACCCCAAACGCAGCGAAAGGTCGATCGGCAGGCCCCCGTCTCACCAAAACACTCCTAAAGGCAGCGAATAGCTCGGGCTACGCCCGAGCCTTTTCGACAAAAGGAGGTTAACGCCTTCCTCCAGGTTCCTGCGCAGGCCACTTACGGTAGCCTGCGGCCAATGCGCGATACGAGCTGCGACATCCTCATCGTAGGTGGCGGCACCGGCGGCACCGCCGCCGCCCTCGCCGCCTGCTCGCTAGGCTTCCGGGTGGTCCTCACCGAGGAGACCTCCTGGATCGGCGGCCAGCTGACCAGCCAGGCCGTCCCCCCGGACGAGCACCCCTGGATCGAAAGCTTCGGCTGCACCGCCCGCTACCGCCGCTACCGCGACCTCGTCCGCCAGTACTACCGCGGCCACACCCCCCTGACCAAAGAGGCCGAAGAGAACCCCCAGCTCAACCCCGGCAGCGGTTGGGTCAGCAAGCTCTGCCACGAGCCACGAATCGGCTGGCAGGTCCTGAACCAGATGCTCCAGCCCGCCTTGGGCAGCGGCCGCCTCGACCTACGCCTGCACCGCAAGCCGGTCAGCGCCGACGCCAGCGGCGACGAAGCTCGGTGCGTCTCCCTCCTGAACTATATGACCGGGGAGGAAGAGGTCGTCCACGCCAAGTACATCCTGGACGCGACCGAACTGGGCGACCTGCTGCCGATGACGCTCACGGAGTACGTCATCGGCGCCGAAAGCCAGCGCGAGACCCACGAGCCGAACGCGGTGGACGGGGACCACGAGGAGCACAACGTCCAGGGCCTCACGTGGGTGTTCGCGATGGCCCACGACGACGGCAGCGACCGCACCATCGACAAGCCTGCCCAGTACGAGCGATGGCGGTCGCTCCACCCCCCCTTCTGGCCCGGGCCGCTACTCGGCTTCAAGGACCTGAACCCGCACACGAACCAGCCCCGGCACCTCCCCCTGTTCGGTCCTTTCCCCAACCTGTTCGAGTACCGCCAGATCGTCGATCCGGGCAACTTCGACGAAGGGTACGCGCAGCACCCGGTCACGATCGTGAACTGGCCCATGAACGATTACTTCGAGGCCACCATCCTCGACGTGAGCGACGACGTGATGGAGCACCGGTTGGCCGACGCCAAGCAGCTTTCGCTGAGCCTGCTGTACTGGCTGCAGACCGAAGCCCCCCGGCACGACGGAGGCGTCGGCTACCCCGGCCTGTACCTGCGCCCAGACGTCACCGGCACCCCCGACGGCTTCGCGATGGCACCGTACATCCGGGAGTCGCGCCGCATCATGGCGCGTTTCACCGTGCTGGAGCAGCACGTGGCCGCAGCCAGCAATCCCGGGCGCGACCGGGCGGTCGAATTCCCCGACAGCGTCGGCGTCGGGGCGTACCGCATCGACCTCCACCCGAGCACCAACGGGAAGCCCTACATCGACACGAGCGCTCTACCCTTCCAGATTCCCTTAGGCTCGCTCGTACCGGTGCGGATGCGGAACCTCATCCCCGCCTGCAAGAACCTCGGCGTCACCCACATCACCAACGGCTGCTATCGGCTGCACCCGGTGGAGTGGAACATCGGCGAGGCCGCCGGGCTGCTCGCCGGATTCTGTTTGCTGCGAGGTACGGAGCCGGCGCAGGTGCTGGAGAACGAGCGGCTGCGAAAGGACTACCAGGCGTTGCTGGTGAAGCAGGGCATCGAAATCGAATGGCCGCAGCTTCGAGCGCTGTAGACGCATTGTTCCTGTTCACAGGAGGGTCAGGTATGTTCGTCTTCTCGTCGTGGCCAGACTTCCGTCTTCCTTTCTCGAACTCGCGAACTTGCGCTCTATCGAGCGCTGGGCCGGTCTCGGGAAAGGTCAGCGGGAAGACCACGAAAGGCGTCAGGCAGGAATTCCTGATGGTCTCTTGCAATTCGCTAGGGTCTGTCTTGGAACTCCGTCCGGTAGCCGCGTAGCGGCTGTAGCCGGCGGATGTTCGTGCCGACGCGGTCGGTGGTAGTGCTTGGGAGTCCACGCAGGCACGAACATCCTGCGGCTACAGGCCCTTTGGGCCTACCCCTATGGAGTTCTAGAACAGACCCCTAGCAGGGATCGACGCGATCCTCGTGCCAGCGGGAACCGCGCCTCATAAGGACGTGGACTATCTCATCGTCGTCAATAGAAGTATATTGGTGGCTTGCGAAGCCGATTTGTAGCGATGACAACGAAAAGTGCAAGTTTAGACAAGCGGCTTGGAGCTATTGGGAGTCGAGTCGAGGTCGTCTTTGGCCCTGAGGCCTACGACCAGTTTGTTCTTGCGTCCGCTCAAGCGATTCAGACGGGTTGCTTCGAAGACTTGCCCTCCGACGTGCGGAGGATGGTCTTGGAACTGGAGAGCACGACGGGGCGAAGTGTCGATACCGACTCCCGACAAACGGTGACGCAAGTTGATAACCGGCGAGTGAGAACTTCCGCTACCCACGCCATTTAGATTGACGGTCTCACAACCTCCTGAAACTGCATGACCTACGTTGCGCTTGGCGATTCGATCAGTATCGACCTCTACACGGGGGTCGAGGGAGGCGGGGCGGCGAGTCAGTTCGCGCGGCTGATCAAGGCCACCCGGTTCATCGACCTCACCTACGACGGGGCCGTGACCAGCGGCGTGCTTACCAGCCTCGAGTCCGCGCCCGAACGCGCGGACATCGTCACGGTCACGGCGGGTGGGAACGACCTGCTGTCGGGTTACTTTTTCCGCGCGGCCGGCGACCGGAACGCGGGGCGCTGGTTTACCGAGGAGATGGGGGCCAACCTGGAGCGGATCGCGGAGGGGCTCAAGCGATTCGGCGGCCGGGTGGTGATGAACACGATCTACGATCCGACGGACGGGGACGACTCCAAGGCGGCGGAGCTAGGGCTCCCAAAGGAGAGCCGCATCGCGTTCAACGAGACCAACGCGATGATCAAGCGGCTGGCGGAGCAGCACGGCTACATCCTGTGCGACCTTGAAGCACTGTTCCGCGGACACGGGTTCTGGTCCCAGGACCCGTGGATGGTGGTCCACATCGAGCCGAACCTGGAGGGGGCGAAGCAGATCGCCCAGCGGTGGTTCCAGTTAGTGTCCGAGGCCTGAACCGGGTTGCCTGCGGGTGGGTCCAACAGGTGTTAAAGGAGGCGAAACATGCCAACCGATCCCGTGGATCCCAAAACGACCCCGGCCCCACAGCCCACGATGAAGGACCTCTCGTACCCCGACATCGAGAACGCCGACCTGGGCGGGATGACGCTGAACGACCTCGATCCGGAAAGCGACCAGGAACCGGACTCCCGCTTGGATCCCGCCGCCCCCGAGGGTCCGGCCGAAGGCGCGGACATCGGCTAGGAACGGCGGGTTAACCAGAGCCCGTGGAAGGACCTCGCCCGGCATCCCCTGCTAGGGTCTGTCTTAGAACTCCGTCCGGTAGCCGCGTAGCGGCTGTAGACGCTGTCTTAGAGTGTCAAGGGTGCCGCCCCTTTTTCGCTGGGATGGAGAGTGCGCAGCCTTCCCCGGAGGTCGGTGTAGCGGGCTTTGGTCCCACTGTAGACGGGATCCTGCCC